>ERZ772867.4553-NODE-4553-length-10235-cov-6.760216_pt1 | contig 10235 bp, 7 predicted proteins | sample MGYA00511341_ERZ772867 | MGnify/ENA primary metagenome ERZ772867 (study PRJEB29015, sample SAMEA2737707) | human gut metagenome | biome: human gut; feature: human-associated habitat; material: faeces | place: China | collected 2012 ... | reverse complement strand
CTTTGGGTATATTTTGTTCTTTCCCTACTTTAAATATCCACGATTCGTTTACTCCGTATTTACTTGCAACTTCAGCGGTAGTATAAAAATCAGTAATAGGAGTGTGAGAGATTCTATTTCGTTTTACATAAGGAGTAGAACTCATCATTGAGTCTATGTCAGACTTATGTATAATGGTAAGTCTTGTACTCAATTTTATTGCCTTCAGTTGTCCACTATAAATATAATTATATACTGCTCTTGATGTGATACCTAGAAGTATTCCAACTTCTTTTATTGAAAGATATTCTTTTTGATTGATTACACTAAAGGTACGTTCTTGAGATACTGTTAGATTTTCTGATTCTGCCTTTTTAACAGTATTGACTCTCTGTCTCATTTTATACGCCCTATCATTACATGATTTTGAACAAAAGCGTGTAGATGTTTTCAAGGCATAAAATTCTTGTCCGCAGTATTCGCAGATTTTCTTAATTCTAATTTTGCTTGCTGCCATTTTACATTCATTTTTTATGTTAAACACTATATTTATTACTCCAATTATGGACGCAAATAGTTGTATCATATTGAACTATATTGTACCATATTGAAATCTCTCTACTACCTTGCAAATTGCAAAATACCCAAATCAGCCCATGCGGTACAAAATCGACACAAAAAATGAATGAAAAACCATTAGAAACCATTATTATATGGTAGATGGCAAAAAGAAAAGGCGCTCAAAATGAACGCCTTACTAATTAAATATGATAGATGTTTATGGTTTGTAATACTACCTTATTTCCCTACGCAGGATTGTGGAATGTTCCTCAGTTTGAAAGAATGGATACAGTCACTGAAGAAATTCTCGACTATGATTTCAGAGAGTGGAGAGATGCAGCGTATACAGTTTTTCCAACAACAACGTGAAATAATAAGCACTTTATAATAGTTTCCTATTTACGAAAAACGAAATAGGAAAGAAATTCTGTTTACTGAAAATGAAAGTAAATAATCTGTTTATTTACTTTTTTTCGTTATCTGTTTTCTTATTCCTCAATTGGTCGTGAATCAGAAAGATAGAAAGTCTTTCATCTCTGTTTTAGAGCATAGAATTCCCATTTCCATAACTTAAATTTGCAGTCTGTTTGTTAATAACCAAAGAAGGGGAAAAGAATGAAGAATAAGATTGTGAATGAACTGATTACAGCCATGAAGGCACGTGTTCCTGAAAAGCAGAATTTGGCAGGCTATCTGGCAGATACATTATGTATGGGAAAGGAAGCCGTTTACCGCAGGCTACGGGGAGAGGTTTCTTTTACCCTTGAAGAAGTTGCCTTGATCTCTCGAAGACTGGGTATTTCCATTGATCAGATTATAGGAAATCACCTTTCGGACAGAGTGACCTTTGATTTGAATTTATTGAAGTCTTCTGATTCAATGGAAGGCTATTATGAGATAATCCATCGTTATCTGCAAATTTTTGATTATGTGAAAAAGGATGAAACAACAGAAGTTTATACTGCTTCCAATTTGCTGCCGTTTACTCTTTATTCTGAATATGAGTATCTGTCTAAATTTCGTCTTTGCCGTTGGATTTATCAGAATGGTGAGATCAAGACTCCTAATTCTTTAAGAGATATGCAGGTGGAAGACCGGATTGTGAGTGCACATAAGAAACTATGTGAAAGCGTGAAGAAATGCCGGAAAACGCATTTTATATGGGACACGAACATCTTTTATTCTTTTGTAAAGGAGATAAAATACTTTGCCGTTCTTAAACTGATAACCGATGATGATGTATTGCATTTGAAAACCGAGCTGTATCAGTTGCTTGCCATGATGGAGGAACTTTCGGTAACGGGAGAATTCAGTGAAGGCGGAAAAGTTTGTTTTTATCTTTCTAATATTCATTTTGAGGCTACCTATAGCTATATAGAAAAACGGGATTTTCAAATAAGTTTATTGCGGGTGTATTCCATCAATTCAATGGATTCACAAAGTTTTCATATCTGCCGGATGCAATGTAACTGGATCCAATCATTAAAGCGTCATTCTATCTTGATTTCAGAGAGTGGCGAGATGCAGCGCATAGATTTTTTACAAAAACAACAAGCTATTATCGATAGTTTGTAAAGAGTGCCATTTGCCACGAATTACGAATATCGTAACTTTTTTATCCGGATAGTGCGTACAATGCAAAAATCCATTTGGATGGAGCTTGTTTTTTATATTTTGCAACAGCCGCTTGCACTCATTGCATAATAAGTTGTCAGTCAGTTGGATTATTGTCTGTTTCAGAAATGAATATAATTCACAGCCTCACTCTATTTCCCGATATTTGCAGTATAAGAATTAGATGAGTATTCATGTTAGATGGAAGGGGATAATGAATGATGAAAAGAGATAATAAAACCTATAGAAACTGGCTCTGCTTACTGTGGCTGGCTGTCTTTACTTCTTGTATGGATGAAACTTTCACCGCTAGCGATGTGGAAGGTACATTTATATCTATTAGGGGAATGGCACCTCATACGGGTAGTGTGCATTCTGGGACTCCGGAAGATTATATCATTCATACGCTCCGTGTTTTGGCATTTGACAAAACAACGGGTGATAAAGTAACCAACCTATTTTATAATGCACATTCCGGTGATATTATTCGTCATCCCATTAATGCAGGAAGTTACGATTTTGTGTTTTTGGCCAATGAGCCGGCTTATCAACCGGTCCGGACTTTATTGGATGCTATCACTCATTATGGTGATTTGAATCATATAGCCTATCCCGCTGATTTTTTCTCATCAGAACAAATTATTCCAATGATGCAGGAAATAAAGAATGTGACCGTGTTATCTGGCGGACAGGGAGCGACATTGGAAGATAATACAACAGTATCTATATTGCAATTGGCTCTTGAAAGAATGGGGGTACGGGTAGATGTCATATTGAGGGCTGAAGATGATTTGGACCAGGCATTTAAAGGAATAATGTTCAGTAATTTGCCGAATCTTGTTCCGCTGACAGCCACTTATGATGGTCCGGCTATTGAACGGAGTGTGATACGTACATTTACTGTGGTTGATGACGGAAGTTATTTCACCCAAGGTACTCCGACAGCCGAATGGGATTGGGAGAAAAAGGTGAACCGTATCATCCTGCCTGCCAATGACCCTCTTTCCGTTACTAATGAAAGTGAGGCTGTAAACTTTACAATAGATATGGGGGATAATTATAATCCGTCTTGCAAATTGAAGATTGCTTCGAATCCGGTAAATTATAGCTTACCCAAGAATACAAAATTGGATTTGACCGGATATATTAAGGAGCCGTTGATGGTGAACATAGAGGCGTCTGAATGGGAGAATGTGGATGAAGATTGGAATATATCAGGTATTAAGGTACTGAATGTATCGGACTTGGAGGTCAGTATTACTGATTTTAATGGAGCACGTATTTCCTTTACCTCTAATATGCCGGTAGTCAAAGTGATGCCTCAACTTTATGTGGGAGCCGGGGGATTAGCAGCAGAAACAGAAAAGGTATTCAATGATTTGGTGTTGCTAAATGGAGATGTGAAAGACAGTGGAATCACGATAACCTATACTACCTCTCGTTTCTCATATATCTATGATAAGGCATCTCAAACCGGAACGGGCTATATGGATGTGTTGTTGGATGAGCAAAACATAATGGGTACACAGGAAACTTATCGGATTTTTTTGTCTGCTGAAGATGAAGACGGAGGTAGCCTGCAAAGAGAGATAAAAGTTCATGCCAGTCAACACGGGAAACGTTTTGAATTTAATCCGTATGGAACCGGCTATATAGGCGCTTTTTTTAGAAATGATGAACAGGGTGAAAGAATTATTACCGGACAGCAGAAAAGGAGGGACGGAACAAATGAACGTCCTCAGGATTTAGGTACACTCGGTCTATGGAAAGCGGAAGTGGAAGAAGGGAATTTCATTGTTCTGAGCTCTACTCCAAGCTTTGATCCGAATGTCGGGACTGATAATCCGGGAGTCGCAGAGCATTATAAGGTGCTTCCTAATAAGTATAAGGGAGAAAATGGAACTTATGTGGAAGGTAGGGGACGTATCTATTTCCGTATGGGAGTAACGGGAAAAAATACCGGAACGACTCCTAGGTATGCTAAAGTGAAAATTCAATGGTATGGAGGAAGATATGGGACAGGAGATGATGAATTGTGGTATAATACCGAGTATATGTATATCCGGCAGGGAGAAGCGGATGATTACATCATGAGGCCTGGAACTGTAGATGCCATATCCAAGGGACCGTCACAGGGGAAAGCACGTGATTATGCTCGCAAAATATCGCCTTTCAATCTGACGGCTCCTGCTTATCTGAATGGTGGAAATGAACCCTATGCAAAAGTTGATGTGAAACAAGGAAGGTTTGTGAAATATCCCACTCAGGCAGGAGCATTTTTTCAATGGGGGCTTCCGAAGGATGCTGATCAGGACTATTTCCGTTTGGCTTACCATCCTACAGCCTATACTGTGAACCATTGGATTAAGGATATACAGTTTTTTAATAGTACATCCGAATTGTTTTTACCGGTATGGGGAACAGCGCCTATACCAGCAGAAGATATTTATGACTATGGGTATAAGGAAATATTTGAAACTTGTCCTGACGGATACCATCGTCCTTCTGACGGATATATTGACAGAATAGCTTATAACGGACCATATCCTAATAATATAGATCAGGATGGCGATCATGTCATTGTGAAGGCAAATACGAACAAGGATGTCATAAAGACAGTACTTACGGATTATAGCGTTGAAATAGCATTTTCTGAATTGCGGCAATCCTTATTTAAAAACCCACTGAGTGGAGATGCTGGATTAAATGAGAATATTGGCGGATATGACGGTTCGCCGGAAGTAGGAGGGATTAAAGTAGACCGATATCAGAACTTTTGGCAAGGTAGGACTGATGTGGATGAAGCGCAAGAGCATATAACCTTCTTGATAGGCTTCTATGCTGATGGCTTTTTTGACCGTAGACCTATTAAGATGGGATCAGCTGACGGCAGTTATCCTTATTGTGTATCATCGGGTAACGCACAGGCAGCTTATTTGGGAATTCTAGTATATAATGAGGCGAATAATGCTTCTGTCTTTTTTCCGTCAGCAGGAAGACGCCAGAATAAGGATAGTAGTCTGGAATTTGCAGGACAGACCGGCTATTACCATACCGCTTCTATAGCTGCGTCTTCTGCCGAAGATCCTCATGCTGTGTGGAGCATGTCTCTGGGTAAGTGGCCGAATCCCGGTTTGATGTATCAGTTGCCGACCTTTGGTCAGTCTATCCGTTGCGTCAGGGATGAAGTAATCAGTAGAAAGTGATGATATGTATTTAATGGAGTGAGAAAATGAAAGAATTTGTATTATATATAGTTTGTCTTTGGTGTCTGGCTTTTCTAATGTCAGGCTGTGAAGATTCTATCCATCTATCGGAGCGGCCTGATAATAATAAGCCTCAAGCAGATAAGGTGCAGATTGAAATCTTTGCCCGTGCGAATTCATATCATTATCCTACAGTCCGTACCATGGATGATGAAGATAGGGTAGGGAAGACTCCATGGATATTGGTATTCAAGGGAGAAAATGCAAATGCCACCTTTGTAGAGGCGGTACAGGCTTTTGAGATGGTGGGAAAAAGGTATGTCATATTGACCAAACAGTCCGACAATAGCAAGTATCAGTTACTGATATTGGCGAATCCATTGAATGATAAGTTTTATTATGGAAATAATGTGACTGAATATTTATTTACAGAATCGGATCTACGGATGAATATGATACCGGGGATAACGACATTGTCCGAAGTTTGTGCCAAAATGCTGACTGAACCGTTAGAAAGCCCTGCAACCTCTGTCATTCCTTTTAGTAATGACGGAGAGACTATTCCTATGAGTTATTTGCTTGGAGTAGACAAAATAGATACTACAACACGGATTGAAAATAGTGATGGGAGTACTATAGAGCTCATTCGTGCAGCAGCAAAAATGGTGGTAGCTAATAAAGCCGATAACTTTTATTTGAAAGGAATTACAGCAGTAGTCAATGTACCTCGACAAGGGCGATTGCATAATCAGGATGGTACAGTTATGAATAATATGGCAAACTTGACGGAATATTGTCAGACTGGTTATGGTTCTTCTTTGGTAGTGACGGATAATTCGGCGGTGGGACAAAGTACGGAAATGAAACCGTTATATTTGTATGAGTCCGATATTCAGAACAATACCTACTTGATTGTGGAAGGAACTTATGAGAATAAAGACTATTTCTATAAGTTGGTGCTGGTTGATGGAAACTATAATCTCATGGATATTTTGCGCAATCATTCATACACATTTACTATTATCAAAGCTAAGGGGCCCGGTTATGATACGGTAGAGGATGCCAAGGCATCCAAAGCTTCCAATGTTGATTTGGATTATAAGTTATCAGTTGATGATAGTTACTCTTATGAAATGATATCCAACAATGATTTTTATTTGGGGGTAAGTAATTCAGTATTTATAGCTTATGCCAGTGAAGATAAAATTTATGAAGTAACTAGTGTGGCTACTAATTGTAAAACGAACTTTCTTAATTCATGTCGTATTGGTGATAATCATATAGAAGTGGATGATGCTTTTTCACTGACTAACCCGGTTGATGGGGCAAGAATACCTATAGTGGAAGGGAGTACACCTGACCCTAATATTACTCAGGTAGAATCCTTAATCACTTCCAAATTGAGGCTGCATGAAGATTATCAGACGGATGAGGGAGGAATTTATAGGAAGAACGCATACATCACCTTGAAATTAGGCAATTTGGAGAAAAAGATTCGCGTCAGGCAAAGACTTGCTGTACCTCAAGAAGGGCTGATTTTAAAATATATGCCTACTACTGAAGATGTGGATAGTTATGATATGAATTTTTATTGTCTGACTGCTTATGTGGAGGATGGGGCCGATAATCCCAAGACTTGGATAAAGCTACGTCCTTCATCAAGCGATGGACGGAATATGACAGATCGGATAACAGTAGATGATGGGAAAATTTATATGGAGGTAACAGCTAATGAAGGGACGGCATCCCGAAACGGCTTGGTGTATCTGACCACTATAAAAGCTCCTGATAATTCTTCCGGTATCCGTACCACACAGCGTGTTAAGATTAATATCACTCAGAAAGGTAAAACGATTGTCTCAAATTAAAAGTAATGTAGATGAAAAAGAAAATACTATTCATTCTCTTTATATCGGGTTGTTTTCTGACCGGAAGTAATGCACAGAGTATTGCAGTGAAGAGCAATCTGCTCTATGATGCCACTTCAACTCTAAATATGGGAGTGGAATTGGGATTGTCACGTCAGTGGACTTTGGATGTTCCCCTCAACTATAATCCTTGGAAACCGGGTAATGGCAGACGTTTGCGTCATTGGGGAATACAACCGGAAGCCCGTTATTGGTTTTGTGAGCGTTTCAATCGCACGTTTGTGGGTTTGCATGGTCATTATGCTGATTTCAATGTAGGAGGATTTCCTGATTGGGGATTCATCAGTAAGAATATGCAAGACAATCGTTATCAGGGATACCTGTATGGCGGAGGCATTTCAATAGGACATTCATGGATTTTGAAGAAACGTTGGAGTTTGGAGGCGTCTTTGGGAATAGGATATGCGCATATTGTATATGATAAGTATCCTTGTGCGGAATGTGGCACTAAACTGAAATCAGGTAGAAGAAACTATTTTGGTCCTACAAAGGCAAGTATATCACTTATTTATATAATCAAATAATTGAACCATAATGAAAAGAAATAGATATATCATAGCATATGTACTGCTTGCTTTTTGCTTTATCAAGCATCCGGTTGTAGGACAGAACCGCTCTTTTACAGGTACTGTCACTATACATCCCGTACGCTTGGAACAGGTGGGTGATTCACTCTATATAGAAATGGATATGGTGTTGGAAGATGTAAAGATGAACACATCTCGTGGCGCTGATTGGATTCCCCAATTGGTTTCTGCATCATGTACTCTTAATTTACCGCGTATTTCATTGAAAGGAAGAGATGAATACAAAGCTTATGAACGATATCTGACTCTTATGACTAACCGGGAAAAAGCAAGTTATGACTTCCCCTATATTGTGAAAAAGATAGTTGGAAGGAAAAATGCGATGATTTCTTATCAATATCACTTGCCTTACGAGGCATGGATGGCAGATGCCTGTCTGAATATACGGCGTGACGAGTGCGGTTGCGGTGAAACTGCATGGATGGAAATAGAACCTTTGATGGAAAAAGTAACATTGGAGTATCCTCTGATTCCCTATGTGATAACTCCTCATCTGGCCTATATCAGGCCTGTTGTAGAACAGGTAAAACAGAGAGATGTACAGGCGGAATGTTTCTTAGATTTTGAAGTGAATAAAGTGGATATCCGTCCTGAATATATGAATAATCCGCAGGAACTGGCCAAGCTTCGTGCGATGATTGACGAACTGAAAGCAGACGCTGATATTCAAGTGAAAAGTTTGGATATTATCGGTTATGCCTCACCGGAAGGTTCGTTGGCAAATAATAAACGGTTGTCTGAAGGACGCGCTTTGGCGCTTCGTGATTATTTGGCAGGCTTATATGACTTTCCCCGTTTCCAATACAATATCTTGTTTGGTGGAGAAAATTGGGCAGGCTTGGTAAAAACACTCCAACATACAAATATTGATTACCGAAAAGAGTTATTGAACATGATTACAAACAACCCCTATGACCAAACCTTAAAATTGAAGTTGCGAGAATTTCGTGGAGGTATCCCCTATCAATATTTGTTGAGGAGTGTTTATCCTAAACTCCGTGTCGCCATATGTAAGGTAAACTATGAAGTGAAGAATTTCAAAGTTGATGAGGCTAGGGAAGTGTTTAAAAAGCGTCCGCAGAATTTAAGTTTGGATGAAATGTTTTTGGTGGCCAATAGTTATCCGGAAAATTCACTTGAATTTCTGGAGGTTTTTGAGACTGCTGCCCGTATGTATCCGGAAGATGAAGTGGCGGGTATCAATGCTGCTGTTGCATCCCTTTCACGTAATGATCTGGTTTCAGCGGAAAGATATCTGAAAAGGGTGAATTTAAAAAGAAACCAGCCGGTATATGATAATGCGATGGGAGTCTGGATGTTGCTGAAAGGAGATGATGAATCAGCTGAAAAGTATTTCAAAAATGCTGCTGATTCCGGACTTGATGCCGCCAAAAAGAATTTGTTGGAATTAGCGGAAAAGAAGTCGGATGTTATTAAAATGGAACAGAGAAGAGATAAATAATTTAGTTAGAAACACTTTAATGAATTGTAAAACAATGAGAAAGAAAAACGTATTAATGTCAGCAATTGCGGCTTTAGCATTTGCGGCATGTAGCAGTGATGATGTACTCCTGGAACAAGATACCGGGATTGTAACGAATCCAACAGGAAATGCATGGGTGGCATTGGATATAAAGACACCTTCTGTATCAAGATCTCGTGCATTGCATGATCCTAATAAGGAGGACGGTACTGCTGAGGAGTCATCGGTTTCTACTGTCAGAGCTATTTTTTTTGATGCAAGTGAGCAACTGACGGATGATATTGAGTTGACAGGTGTCGAAGCCGGTAATCCAGGACAGCCTAACGGAGGGGTAAGTAAGCCTTTCAAAGTGGATGCAAAATCAAAGCGTATCTTGATAATAGCAAATCCCGGAGCAGGTTTCCCGGCTAAAGGCTCTTTTGGAACAGGGGCTTCTTATAGTACGGTCAATGGTGTTCTTGCCTTGTCGTTAGGAGCGGATGTGACACAAAATGTAGCGAAGAATGGCAGCTTTATGATGTCGAATGCAAAAGGAAGGCTGGAACCTTCAGTTTCTACAACAGATGGAACCGATGCTGACCTTGCATTGTATAAAACTGAAGAATTGGCTAAGAACAGTCCGTTGGCTATTCACATTGACCGTGTCGTAGCCAAGGTGCGTGTATATGTAAAGCAGGAAAGTGATGTGGCTACTATTGCAAATCCCAAATGGATTTTGAATATTACGAATACAAAGTTTCAGGTTGTATTTAGAGCCTTATAACTAACCATAACTTACTATGACTAACTAACCATAAAGTCCTGATTTTCAATACCATTTGATTTTTAACACTTTCTGAGTGCTTTTTGGCAGTTCCCGATTTTCCACATATTTTTG
>ERZ772867.4551-NODE-4551-length-10247-cov-3.008830_pt1 | contig 10247 bp, 9 predicted proteins | sample MGYA00511341_ERZ772867 | MGnify/ENA primary metagenome ERZ772867 (study PRJEB29015, sample SAMEA2737707) | human gut metagenome | biome: human gut; feature: human-associated habitat; material: faeces | place: China | collected 2012 ... | reverse complement strand
GCGTAAGCGTCTCGCCGGCTTTTCCAGTGAATCGCGTTCAGGTTTTCATAAATCGGCTTATTCTTGGCGTAGATGTCTGCCTGACGAATGAGCACTTCCAATTCGCGGATTCGGGAAGAAGTGGAATGGAGCGTATCGCTCAACTGATGAAAGGCAGAACGGGTTTGGGAGAGCCGGGCGGAAAGGTCTTCAAGGGTGAAAAGTTGATGGGCTTGCAGAAAATTGATGGTTTCGGCAAATTGCTTGAGGTCGCGGACTTTTCCTTTTTGACTCCATGCCTGAGCATAGCGCCGCTGCTGTGCTTCGCTGACCAATTCCCAAAGCGTGGGCGTTTTGGATGTTTCCAGCTCAGAGCGGAGAGCGTTGATCCATTCGGTCAGCCTAGCTATCTGCGTTTTTAGCGTACGGGTCAGCTTGTTGGTGGAGCGAATCCAGCGGTTCAACTCGCCTTTTTCTGTGCGGATGCCTTTCTGCTCCAGCTTGCGAACATTGGGTCCCTCGTGAACGGTTGGAATTTGTTCGACGCTTTGCCGTGCATAAGAACGGTGGTCGATGCGCGAAGGAATTCCCTTTTCTTCAAACTTGGCATTGACGGCGTTGCACCATGCGGTGCGCCACGATTCGAGCCTTTCGGGAGAATGCCAATCGGTGGTATGGACGGCATTGAAACGGTAGCGACCGTCTGAACCGCGGATGCGGTTTCCGCTGGCATCCAGCACATATTCGCGGCGCTGCTTGGGCGCAAAGCTGCCGTCAGGATTCAATGGACGCATGGTGGTCATGACGTGCATGTGGGGATTGGGAATGCCGCCGGTCTTGTCGGGAGAATGAATGGCAAGGTCGGCGATCATTCCGCGATCCACAAATTCTTTTTGCACGAAAGCGCGAGCCAGTTCGATATTTTCGTTCAGTGAAAGTTCGTTTTGCAGCGCGATGTCAAAACTGTATGCGAGCTGCGCTTTGGGATGGCGTTCAGCGGCTTCTACGGCGTTCCAGAGCGTTGCTCGGTCACGGAAGCACTCCGGAGCATGAGCGGGCAGCAGAATTTCCGTATGGAGAACGCCGCCCTTGCGTGTGTAGTCGCTGATTTCGTCGTAATATTCGCTGTACAGGCGTTCGCCCGCGCGATATGCTGCGGCAGCAAGGACGCTCTGTCCCGCGCTTCGCTTGATTTGAGAAACAGAGAAATGATACAGTGCCATCAGCTTTGTTCAAACGATGGAATACCACGCGGATCATGCGCAATTTGGTTTTCAGCGGCGAAGGCAAAGCGGATGTTTTCGATATCATCCTCATCATCTTCGAGCGTCATATCCAGAAGAATGTCCTGCACCTCGGAAAGCGCAAAGATGCGCTCCATGACGCGGTAAAAATCGGCTTTATTCAATGCGGCAACCTGCGGGCAGAGGGCTTCAATCGCGCCGCCCATGTTGCAAAGATGATGGGTACGCTTTTTCCGTGCGCCTTCGCTTAGATAGCGTTCGCGGTTTTGGAGACGCTGGCTGCGATGCTTGGCTTGCGCTTTTTCCTGTTCAAGATTACGCAGCTTTTGATTCGGTTCGATGGAGGAAGATGGCGTTTTGTTCATGGCGTGTGGATTCCTTTCTGAAAAAACGAATGAGAAAAACAGATGCGGAAGGATTCAAAAACTTTGCGGCAGACGGGATCTGCTTGCAGATCGTGGCTGATGCAAAGTACGCGGGGGATAGGTGCAGAGCGCCGCAAGAGGGGGCAGCCCTCTTGGACGCAGCAACGCTGCGCAAAGTCTCTTGCACTGCAAGCGTAGGGCAAAGAGGAAAACCGCGCGTAAAGCACGAAGATACATCCGAAGGATGTATAGAAGTGCGCCCTTCCGTTCCGTCGGGTTCTGTCGATCGACGAGCAGATCATATCACAAAAGCAAGAAAAATAACAGATGATTCCTAAACGATGGATAAATTCACAAAATCGCAAAAAATCCACGCTCTTGAAGCGGTTATCCAAATTGAAAAATGTGAAAAAACGATGAGGGGAAAAAGAAATGCTTGAGACGATGCCGATTTCTGAAAAATTAAAGATGCTGCGGGACAGACGCGGGCTTACGCTGGACGAATTGGCGGAACAAACGGGGCTTTCACGTTCGGCGTTGAGCAATTATGAGACGAACGAAAGCAAAGAGGTCAGCCAATTTGCACTGGTCACGTTGGCGAAATTCTATGGCGTTTCGACGGATTATCTGCTGGGACTGTCAGAACTCGAAAACCCGATGCAGGGAGATATCCATGATTTGAACATCAGCAGTGAGATGGCGGAGCTGCTCAAAAGCGGAAAAATCAACAACCGATTGCTTTGCGAAATGGCGACGCATCCGGATTTTCCGAAATTACTGATGGATATGGAAATCATGGTGGACGGCGAAGCGAGAAACGCGATTCGGGCGATTGATATGCTGTTTGAAGCCGTCCGCATGAAAATTATCAAGGAGACGAACATCAGTGAGGATTCAAATGCCCAGATCTTGACGTTCAAGGAAGCGCAAATTGACGAGGACGAATATTTTGAAATGAAAATCAAAAACGACCTGCGCCCGATCCTGCGCTTCCTGCGGGACAAGTACGCCGAAAGAAGCGAGGGAAGCCGGCAACTCGAAGAAATCGAGAAATACGTTCAGCAGCTGATTCGGGAAGCGGACATTGCCCGCGAACAGAAAGAACAGAATGTCCCCGATGATGAAATCTGGATTGACCGAACGATAGCCATGCTCATGGCGAAATGGAAAATCAAGTGGAACAAACTGACGGAAATGCAGCAACGCTCGTTCAAAGAGGTGCTGATGCAGTCGGAATTGAGGAAGGAGCAGCTGCCGAAAAAGAGGATGAGGGGAAGGAAAAGATAGAGTAAGGAATAACGTTATGATTGAGAGGAGTTTTTAACGGGAGGAAATCAAAAAAGTTGCGATCACAGAAAAAAGATTGTTAATCGCGACTTTTTGATTTATATACCAGAAATTTGAGAAAAGGTGTAAAATTAAGAGATTTTTTACGTCTATATAAGTGAGGATGTTGGATTTGAGGCTGTTCCTTGACAAATGGAAAAAATTCGTGCCTATAGAAAGGGTATTCGTGCCAGAAAGAAAAAAAGGCAAAAAAATCTGCTATGATAGAAAGCACAAAGGAATGAGGGATAGAATTAAAGAGGTGTCATTCGAATGGCTCGGAAATCTAGCAGAAAAGATGTGATTCCAGTGGCTTAAAAAAAGTGTGGTATAAAAAATAATCCTTGTAAACATCGCCGGGCAAGGCTCACACAGCCGGAAAGCTGTGCAGGTTCACAAGGATTATAGATAGCATACCACAATAAAGGAGATAAAACAATGAAAACAAAAAAGAAAAAATAAGGAGGCACATTTATGAAGAAGTTTATGGCGCTCGTTATGGCAGCGGGGCTTATGACGGCGATGGTTGGCAATGCGTATGCCGCAACAAGTATTGGTGAAGAACATTCATTTGAATTTAGGGCTCAATGCAAGGATTCGTCTACATATACGGATGAACAGTACGCATATCCCAAAAGGGTGAATAATTCCTCGATTTACGTTAAACATTGGGTTTTGGGTGGATCGGATAGCTATACGAATCATTTCAGAGGACGGAAAATTGCATCGGAAGGTGCAGACAGGGTAAATTGTGGCGCTAAGTGATGTACAGTAAATATGAATGTGCCCATTCAGAGCAACAGCATTACCTATGGTAAATCGGCTACATATTCAGTTTCCGGACGCGGAAATACGAACCATTATGATTATGACGGCGTAAGCTCCGTTGATTTGCACGGATATATGTATATGTAACCTGTTCAGGGTAAGAGAGAGCAATCTCTCTTGCTCGTTTTTAGAAGGAGCAAGAGAATGTATAAGACAATCGCTGCTATAATATTACTTTGCATTGCACTATGGATAATTGGAATGTTTGGATCGGTACGAGCTGAATGTATCAGTATAAATGAACTCCAAACAGAAGCAAATATCGAGTGGAAAAAAGAATACGTTGACCGATATGGAAGGACAGTTAGCGTAGATGTAACGCCAATCATTCCTCAAGTAGATAAAGTGCCGATTCAGATTATGGAAAATCAGATTCTACCTGTAGAAAATGTCTTGAACATTTATCCTCAATCAATGGTACAGGAAGAAAAAAGAGAGGAAGATAATGTTATCATAATGAATTATCTGAATCAGGACAAAAATGAACGAGGCGCTGTATATATTTGTCAGAACGATGGAAATCTGGTTTTATTCGAATACGATGATCTGAATACAAAAATAAATAAAGAAACAACAAAATTAGAAAGCTTCAGCGGAACTCAGTATTGCTCAAATGAGGTCGATCGGTTATATCCATATTTAGACGGATATGATTTTACAGTTCAAGACAGTATAGATTATGCCAATCAAGAACTCGGAAAATTCTTCCCAGATTATGATTTGGATTTAGATATAACATGTGTGACGATTGTGCCCAATACCCGTCCATGCTACAACTGCACATTGAGGCAAAAAATAGATGGAATTCCCATTTTAATGGGTGCCGGAGATATAACGTATGGCGCCAATGAAAAAGAAATGGGATTCAAATTCCCGAAAAGCTGGAAAACAAAAGGAGAAGAATATTGGGGAGGTTTTATACGTTCGCTATGGGATTTTATTGCGTATGTTGATGGTGGATATCAAATACAATTTCGACCGCTGAAAAAAGTTGCTTCGGTAGTCGATGATGTGCCATTGTGTACGTTCGATGAGGTTATATCAAGCGTTGAAAAACAAATTGAACACGGAAATATCCGCAATGTTTATGAGATGAGATTTGGATATTGCTGTTATCTTGATGAAAACGAACAAATCGTATTATATCCTGTATGGCAAATCGAGTGCGACTATTTCTTTAATCCGAAAGAAGAACAAAAGCATTATGCAGAAATGGAAAATGTACGAGTAACGCAAGGACACGATTATCATACAATGATTGTAAATGCTCAGACAGGCGAATTCATGAATCCGGCTGATTTGAAAGATAATCTGTTAAAATGTCCCGATATCATTACTTGGAACGACATTACGAGATGAGAAAACACAGAATGAGGAGCTGTTGCAGAGATGTTCTGCCAGTTCCTTTTTTCATTAGCTGCATAAATCGTCAGCCTGATCAGACAAAAAGGCAGCATAGGCAAAACGAATCAGGTTGGTGGTCTTTCTGCATATAATTATATCTGGGTATATGCAAAAACATGTGCCTCTTTTTCGGTTACTGCACATATCTCCGCAAAAACATGTGCAGAAAGCATCGAAGATATCAATGGTTTTTACTGTTATTCAAGAAAAACTTTCTAAATTTCAATGACTTTTTCGATACAATCCACGCTGATAGCATGGACTATCGAGTTATGATAAACCTGAAAGGATCATTCTGATCGCGAGATAAGAAAATTCAATCTCAGTAACTTGGGGACGCTCCAACAACAAGCGTCTTTTTTGTATTCATCGGAAAGGAGAAAACATGGATACGCAAATTATCAGTCTGTCGAATCAGAAGGGCGGAGTAGGCAAAACGACGACCTGCGCCAATTTGGGTATTGGTTTGGCAAGAGAAGGAAAGCGCGTGCTGCTGGTGGACTGCGATCCGCAAGCCAGTCTGACGCTCAGCTTGGGATGGAGAAAGCCGGAAACCCTGCCAGTGACGCTGGCTACCCTTATGGGCAGAGTTCTTCAGGAACAGCCTGTTCATGCCGAAGAAGCGATTCTGCATCATGCGGAAGGCGTGGATTTGATTCCCGGCAGCATTGCCTTATCCGGCGTGGAAGCGTCGTTGGATACACGGCAGAATGTGCTGAAACGGGTGTTGGACGATTGCAGAAAGAACTACTCCCATGTGCTGCTGGATTGTATGCCGTCACTGGGCATGATGACGATCAACGCATTGGCGGCGGCAGACAGCGTGCTGATTCCGACCATACCGCATTATTTGTCGGTAGATGGACTGGGCAAGCTGATGGAAAGCATCGTCAGGATGCGCCGGGGATTGAACAGGGGGCTGCGGGTTGAAGGAATTCTCATTACAATGGCAAGCCGGACGACGTATGCCCGTGAAATCAGCGAATTGCTTCGGACACAGTATGGAACAAAGATCAAGGTGTTTGATACCGTAATTCCGCACTCCATCAGGGCGGCGGAATGCAGCGCCGAAGGAAAAAGCATCTTCGCGTATGATCCGAAGGGTAAGGTCGCGCAGGCGTACAATGCGCTGACGAAAGAGGTGATTCAGCATGAAAAGCAGCGCCAGAAACATCGAGCTGAAATCGGTCGATGATCTTTTTGCGACGGAAGAAAGCAGAGCGGATGCCCAGCGGGAAAAGGTGCAGGAAATCCCGTTGGGTGAACTGCATCCGTTCAGAAATCATCCCTTCAAGGTTAAGGACGATGCGGCGATGCAAGACACAGTGGACAGTGTGCGTGAGTATGGCGTACTTGTCCCCGCGATTGCGCGTCCTGATCCTGACGGCGGCTATGAGCTGATCGCGGGGCACAGGCGGCATTATGCGTCCGAGCTGGCAGGCAAAGAAACCATGCCGGTCATCGTTCGTGATCTCGACGACGATGCTGCCACGATCATCATGGTGGACAGCAATTTACAGCGTGAGGAGCTGCTGCCGAGTGAACGGGCTTTCGCCTACAAAATGAAGCTGGAAGCGATGAAAAGACAGGCGGGACGACCATCAAGAGAAAATGTGTCCCAAGTTGGGACACAAAAAAGATCAGACCAGATTATGGCTGAACAGGTCGGGGAAAGTCGAAACCAGATACAGCGTTTTATTCGCCTGACCGAGTTAATTCCCACCCTGCTGGACATGGTGGATGAACGCAAAATTGCGCTTAATCCCGCCGTTGAGCTGTCCTATTTGAAAAAGGAGGAGCAGACGCTTCTGCTTGAAGCAATGGACAGTGAACAGGCAACCCCGTCGCTTTCTCAGGCACAACGATTAAAGAAATTCAGCCAGCAGAAGATGCCTTCCCTTGACGTGATGCGGGCAGTCATGAGCGAAGAAAAGAAAACCGACCTTGATCGGGTGACGCTGAAAAACGAAACGCTGCGCAAGTATTTTCCGAAATCCTACACGCCAAAGCAAATGGAAGATACCATTATCAAGTTGCTGGAAGGCTGGTATAAAAAGCGGCAGCTTTCGCAGGAACGGTGATGAATCATAAGTGATTGCGAAATCATAAGCGACGTGATAAAATAAACTTGAAATAGAGCATGGACGGATGAAATGATGGCTCAAAGGAGAGAAAAAAACATGTCCGTTCAGGATACGGCAACCAAACAGTATGTTTCGGAAGTGTTTGCAGATGCCTTTAACTACCTGATTTATGATGGCGAACAGGTGATTAAGCCGGAACAGCTGACCGATATGGATACAACGCAGTATGTGATTCCATATCATGAGGATGAGAAAGGCAAGCCGGAAGCGGCGCAGAAATACCGCGATACGCTTAAAACGCTGGCGGTTAAAACGGATGATCGGTACACCTATCTCGTGCTGGGAATAGAGAATCAGAGCCATGTGCATTATGCCATGCCGGTTCGCAACATGCTGTACGATGCCATGCAGCTCGAAAAGCAGGTGCGTGATCTGGCAAGCCAGCATCGTAAGGAAGGAAAAAATGGTACATCGGAAGAATATCTTTCTGGTATGAGGAAGGAAGATCGGCTGTCCCCTGTGATTACGCTGGTCATCAACTTTGGCGGAAAGAAATGGGATGCGCCACTCAGCCTGCGCGAGATGTATGGCGAGCAGCCCGAAAAAGTCCTTCCGTTTATTCAGGACTATCGGGTTTTCATGATTGACCCGATGGAGATGGGCGACAATGACCTTCAGAAGCTGAACAGCAGTCTGCGTGAAGTGCTGGCGTATATTAAATACCAGCGGGATAAGGCACGGATGGAAAAATTGCTGAATGAGGATTCAAAGTTCAGCTGTCTGGAAACAAACGCGGCTCTGGTTATCAATGCTATGACGAACGCGGGAATTGCGATTGACCCGAACAAGGAGGTTGTAAATATGTGTGAAGCGATTCGACAAATGGTTGATGAAGGAATTTCTATGGGACAAAAACAAGGAAGCCTGAATGAAAAAATGACCATTGCTCGTCGTTTGCTCGAGCTGAAAATGCCTGAAGAACAGGTGATTAGTGTAACTAAGCTGACAAAGCAGGAAGTCGAAGAATTGAGCAAAACAATCAAGCAGTAAAGGCTATGCTCAAGTGCTTTGAAGGTGAAAATACAAGTATGTGTGAAGCAATTCGGCAAATGGTTGATGAAGGAATCATGCTGGGTGAGAAACAAAGAGCGTTGGATATTGCACGACGTATGATTGAAATGAAATACTCTAAGGAGCAGATCGTTGATCTAACAATGCTGACAAAGCAGGAAGTTGAAGAATTGAGCAGAACGATCAAGTCGTGAAATATAATGATAATTAAGTGAATATGAAAAACTGCTCGCCGAAAAAAGCGGGCAGTTTTGCGTTTCTACGAAGGTAAATAAACCTTAGATCATCCAAATTGGAATAATATAGTTTTCTTTATCGATGGCACCAAGAGCGGGCTTCATGCAAAGGATAGCCCCTTTTCCGCGAGGAGTGGAAGCCTTATCGAGCAGAGAAAATACTTTTGTCAGTTCGCTGCCGGGATTGGCAGTTTTTTTGATTTCAAGAGGATTTAGGATACCGTCATGCTCCAGTACGATATCAATTTCCTTGGCATCTTTATCCCGGTAATAGTACATGAAAGGCTCTTTTCCGCTATTCAAATAGGTTTTTGCAATTTCGGAAACAACGTAATTTTCCAGAATTGCGCCGTTCATAGCACCTGCTTCGAGCGTTTCGGCATTACTCCATTTTGTTAGATAGCAAACCAACCCGGTGTCGTAAAAATAGAGTTTAGGCGTTTTTACAAGACGTTTGAGCAGATTGTTCGAGTAAGGATGAAGATAAAAGATCAAGCCGAGCGTTTCCAAAATGCCGAGCCAGTTTTTGGCTTGCTGTTGGTTGATGTCGGCATCTTGCGCGATATCGGCGACATTTAACATCTGACTGCAACGAGCCGCAACAGAGGTGATAAAGCGAAGAAATTTCAAAGAATCGATGGAATCAGAAAGATCTTTAACATCGCGTTCAATGTATGTGCTGATGTAACTGCTGTAAAAAATCTGGCTGTTACTGACAGAACCACTGAGCAGCGCAGGCATGGAACCTTTGAAGATACGCTCAAATAGGGCATGCGCATCGGCGGCTTGCCGGTGCTTTGCACGCTCAGTCAGACTTTCAAGATCAACAGTGAAGGGAGTGACGGATTCGCTGCAGCTTTCCGCTTGCGTTAAGCTGGTCATAGACAAGACTGCAACACGTCCTGCGAGGGACACATGAATGCCCTGCAACGACTTGAAGATATGTGAACTGGTTAGCCAGAAAGAACCGGGTGTGTGATGTTGATCGACATAGATTTTGATGTATGTGAATAATTCAGGCGCATATTGAACTTCATCAATCAAGATGGGTGGTTTGTGGAGCTGCAAAAAAAGTTCGGGATCGCTTTTTGCTAAGGCTCTTTCACTCAAGTTGTCAAGCGTTACATAGCTGCGCTCGGAACCTTCCATCAGTTTCATCAGCATGGTGGTTTTACCGACTTGACGCGGTCCCGCGAGAAGTATGACAGGATATTCCAGTGTCACTTCTTGAACGATTTTCTCTAAATTTCGCTTGATATAAGGCATGTAAAGCACCTCTGTTGGTTAATTTACGAATAGGTATAGAGATAAAACAAAAAACGACGCATATTGAAACGTCGTTTTGAAGTTAATCGTCGGATTCGATCAATGCAGGTTGATATTCGGGAATAAAGAAACAGCAGGTACATAGAACTGGAACTTTAGATTCAGAGGCGATCCAATTCAGTTCAGATTCTAAAATGGCGGATTGGTTAAAAGGAGAGTTATTGTTGAGAGAATGGGTTAAATAGAGCGCTTTTTCGATGTTTTGATGAATGACAATGTTACAAGTTTTACGGTTTGATGCACAAAGTTGATAGTTTTTTGCATATTTTTCGTTCTGCACACGCTGTTTATAGGCTTTGCGCCTCAATTCATCCATAGAAGCAAAGCGCTCGTCATAGTTAGCATCCGGAAGTGATTTGAGGTGATAAAATGATTCAACAATTG
>ERZ772867.4549-NODE-4549-length-10252-cov-3.213004_pt1 | contig 10252 bp, 8 predicted proteins | sample MGYA00511341_ERZ772867 | MGnify/ENA primary metagenome ERZ772867 (study PRJEB29015, sample SAMEA2737707) | human gut metagenome | biome: human gut; feature: human-associated habitat; material: faeces | place: China | collected 2012 ... | reverse complement strand
CACCTTATCCAGCGTCTTGGCAAAGAAATACTCATGGATAGACAGATTCAGCCGGTCATAGCGCCGATCCTGCACCTTGAACTGGCCGAAAGGCACATTGCCCACCGCCACATCGAAGAAGTTATCGGGGAAGTCCATCTTTTCATAGCCGCGAACGGAAATACTGCTGCGTGGGTACAACTGACGGGCGATGCGTCCTGAAACGTCATCCAGCTCCACGCCGTAGACCTTGCTCTCCGCCATGCTCTCCGGCAGCATACCGAGAAAATTGCCCACGCCGCAGGACGGCTCCAAAATATTCCCCTGCGAAAAGCCCATCTGCTCCAGCACGGCATAGATGCTGCGGATGACCACAGGCGGCGTATAGAAGGCGGTCAGCGTGGATTCCCGCGCCGCGGCGTACTCTGTTTCGGACAGCAGCCCCTTTAGTTCCTCATACCGGCTGTGCTTGGGGTCGAAGCAGTCCGCCAAACCGCCCCAACCCACATACTTGGCCAAAACCTCCTGTTCCTCCGGCGTGGCAGGACGGTTCTCCGCCTCCAACTGCTTTAAGAGCCGGATGGCCGCCACATTGTTGGCATAGCGCTGGCTGGGCGGCGCTGCGCCCAGAGCATCGTCGGTGATACGGTAGTTGACGCCGCCCGCAAACAGCGGGGCGTCGGCTTCCAGCCGTTCTTTTTTTCTCGGCAAGTTAAACGCAGGCGGCATAGCCGCCTGCGTCGGTTCCTCTGGCGGTGGGGCTTCCTGCTCCGCTTGCCGCAATCCACTGTCGTGCCGATGGTTAAACAGGCTGAGCGTGCCGTTGACGTATTCCGAAAGCTGCTCCTTCGCCTGCTGGCAGGAATCATAGTGCCGGTCGCCCTCGTCCATGCCATCCAAATAGGCTGTCAGGGCTTCCAGTATTTCCGCCGCTTTTGCCGTATCCGCCAACTGCTCCTCAATGACGGAAACGGCGTCATAGTAGTCCGCGCCCTTGGGGTACGGCCTCGGCATATCGTCCGGCGCGTCGGAAAAGCCGAAATATACTGTCCTTGCCAGCTCCCACAGCTCATACTGCGGTATTTTTGCCACGGCATCCTCGCCGGGGAAACGTTTCTGCGCGATAAGCTTTTCGTACTCCTTGACCACGCTGGGGATGGTCAGCGTGACCTCACCGTACCGCTTACCGGCATATTCCCGCTGATAGGCCAGTCCCTTAGAACTTCTCGTATAGTCATATCCGTCGCGCCCGCCGCCGCTGTACTCACCAAAGCAGCTTTTGATGAATTTCTGCTGTTCCTCTTTTGTGTGGGGGTAACAGAAGAAGGAATACACCGCCAGTTGGCTGTCCACGGAATCCGCAAGAAAGAACTGGTCGATCTCATCCTGTGTGATGAACATTTTGCACCGGCGCAGGAAATCCGGCTGCGCGGTAAAGCTGCGCTCCGGCAGATCAATTCCGTCCAGCACCACGCCGATCCGGTGTGTACTATACTCAGACAGTCGAAAGCGCATGATGCTGCGATCCTGCTCATAGGCGTTCAGAAAGGCGTGGTATTCCTCAGCCAAAGCCGCAAGGCCGCCCTCGCTCTTGGCAAAGGCCACCATATCCTCGTCCAGCTCCGGATAGCCCTTGCGCTGGTCATGGATGGCCAGCGTCTGAGGGAACAGGCTCTGTGCGCATCCCTCCTCGGTCAAATCGCGGGCGGTCATCAGCAGGGCGTCGCCCATCTCAAGCAGCACCTTGTCCTGCGCCTGCTCCAGCTCTGGTGCCGAAAGATACGTTCCCGCCTCCAGCAACTCCAATATTCGCACCGACGCCTGCTCCCACGTCACCGTGGTACGGCAGTGACCGGTACGAACGCTATCCCCTTGCGCCAGATGGATACCGTCCTCCATGAACCACACGGCATATTTCTTACCCTCATATTCAATGCCGCGCCCGTTCTCCGCACCGAACTCCCGCCGCAAAAACGCCGCGCAGTCCGCCTCCGGCCATTGCCGCGTATAGAACACCGCGATTCGCTCCGCGCTGCCGCGGCTGTTGCCCGCCGTATACAGTGTCTGGTCGATGACCGTCTGCGGCACTGGGCGGGTGGAGAACAACTCACCCGTTCGCTGCGTCTCCGGTACTTCATAGACTGCCGTGCCGCCGTTCATACCAAAGAGGGACATTTGCTCCGCCATCACCGGCGCGTTCTGCAAGCCCAGCTTGATCTTATACGCGCCGCGCTCAATGAGGTTTTCGGTCATTTCCGTGACCACGCCCCATGAAAAAACGGACTCCGCTGTGCGGGAGAGATAGCTGCCCTCCCACATCAAGAGTCCGTCTTTTTCGGCGTGGTAGCCCACCCGGACTTTGTCCGCGCCGGCCAGCACCTCCACCCATATATCGTTGTAGCTGCTTTTCAGAAATTTCGTGCGTGTCGCAATATCCCTATTGGTCTGAAAATACGCAAATATCTCCTGCCGCGTATGCTTGCGCCCACCGTCGTCCAGCAGGATCGCTTCTATGAGGTAAGTATCCAAAAACGCTGGAAGCTCTGCCTCTCTATCGTGCTCCACCGCATAGATTGCGGCCTGTGCCTGCGCCTTTTCGTCCGGATAGTCCCCATAAACGCGAAGGCACACGTTCGTATCGGCATCATAAACAGCGGCACCATCATAGGCAAAGCCATCTGCTTCCATCGTTCCGGCCACATAGCCCTGCGCCGCAGCCTCTGCTTCTTCTAACGTAGGATAGTCCAGCTTATCATCAAAGCCGTTTTCAAAGTGATGATAGGCGGCAACATGATATAAGTTCGCTCTGTTATCAGCAAGGGCGGGAAGTGCATCACTTCCCGCCCTTGCCGGTTCTTCACTTATTAGCTGTAGATCAGGTCGTTTAGCACCGTTTCCTCCGCGCTGTGCTTCAGGTTGTTCATCAGCCCCGTCCAACGCTGGGGATCGCCTGCCTTCAGCTCCTCCGTCACGCCCTCCGCCTGCGCCGTCTGCGTCACGATCTGCCTCACCATCCGCTGTGCCGCTTCCTCGATCTCCGCCAGATGTGTCGCCAGTTGGCCACTGGTCTTGAGATTGGTATACAGCACCCGGCGATGCTGCTTCAGATACTGCCTCCGCAGCTCCGCGTACTTGCCCAGATGCACCGACGGTTCCTGCGGCAGCATCAGGTTGGGCAGGCGAAAGCCCTCCTGCATCCGATAGGTCACTTCCATGGTCGCCGCTCCTTTCTTTTTCGGTAGGGTTTTGTTCCTTGACAGCATCATAGCCGATTTGCGTATCCTTTGCAAAAAATTCCTCCCGCTGAGCCTGCATCACCGTGCGGCTGATCTCCCGCAGCCCCATCTCCGCAATATCGCTGGTGGCGATACCCAGGGCATTGATGGTAGAAGGCGTGTCGAAGGAATAGATGTCTGCGAAGTCCTCCGGCAGGATGTACGCCGGGGCAGGCAGTGACAGGCGGGTCATCAACATATAGGCAACGCTGCTTTGCAGCGCCCGCCTGTATGTGACCTCTACATTCAGCTCGTCCAGCTCCTCCAGCATACTGCCGTCCCGGCAGTCACGCAGATCCCGCAGATAATCCTGAAAATTATCCGCCACCGCATTGCGGCTGGCAGAACGCACCGCATCCGACAGAGTGCCCTTTTCGGACAGTGCGCCGAAGGTGGCCTCCAGCGTTTCCATGACCCGATCGGCATAGGCTGGTGTCATTGACCAGATGGGAACGGGTCGCGAGATGCGTGTGGCATGGGTGTCCGTGATGTCAAAGTAGTGCTTCAGACGCCCTTTTCCATGGGCTTCATCCATGACAGCAATACCGGTAGCCCCGGCGTTGACCCACCGGCCAAACTGCCGGTTCCATTTTTCCAGCTCCAGCACCGCCGTGGCATTGGGACGCTGGGCGTAGATCAGAACCTGCTCGTCAAACGGACATTTGTAGTTATAGCACGCCGCACGCAGGAAACCCGTCCAGCTCTCATAATCGCCGGTCAGCTTTGTCAGTGTGCGGCTATATAACTCCGTGATAAATTGAAATTTACTTGCCAAGGCATTGCCTCCTTCCTCAAAAATATTGAGAGTATTGGATCTCGATTACCGTGCTTCGCCCCGTTCTTTCAGCTTTTGCAGTCCCTTCAAGAAGCTCGGCACTTCCTGAAAGCCCACAGCATCCACATAGTAAGCATTTCTCTTGCTGCTGCGCTTGACCACGATCACATCGCTCTCAGATAGAGAGCGCATTTGTCGGTAGAAAGGCCGCGTATCCGCATTGTGCTTCCGATATAACTCCTCCAGCGTCATGTTGGGGGCCAACACCCCGGCAAAGGCTTTGCGGTAATGGGCGGCGCGCAGCTTGCCTTTGGCACGCTCATATCGCATAAAGGCGTAGTCCACCTTGGCCACGTTGTCGATCTGATATATCTCATAGCAGCCCGCGTCCGCTGGCTGCTGTATTGGATCAAGCGGCTCATACACCGTGCCTGTCCGCTGTGCCATCTCCGCAAACTCGCAAATATGATAGACATTACTGCCGACCAACGTGTGGTAGTCGTCGATATAGGTACAAAACCGTATCACGCTGCCGCCATCCAGCCGCGTCATGACGATGCTGCCCCCGTCTGGGATATAGAACAGCGTATTGTACTCCGCATCAATAAAGCGAATCCGGCGTTTGCTCTTATCCGGCTCCGGAAAGGCGATAACGCCCATGATATTTACCGGCTCACGGTCTGTCATCTTTCTTCACCTCGCTCCTTTTTCTGTGCAGTACGGCTTTGCTCCCGTTGTACTCGCCGCTCTTTTTGTTCCTGATACTCGCTTCCTGCCCTTTCACAGAAGTCCTCGATCATCGCCGCACGGTCTGCTCCGTAATGTCCCCAGAAGAAGTTGGGCGGCCCATCTTCGTCGTTCTTGCAATTGCGCTGCCAGGTAACAAACGGGGCAGGCGCTTTCGGGTGTTCGCCCAAAGCAAATTCGGCGTTTCCCACGCACACCCGCGCCGTAATCTTATAGTCTGCGTTGATAATCTCACCAATGACATAGCTGCAGCTTTCCAGCTCCATGGTGTAGCTGCCGTTCTGTGCCTGCTGCGCCTTCACCGGCATCATCGGCACCCCGCAGACCAAATCCGGCTGCATGACGAACTGTGACCTCGCGCCCAGCAGTTCTTTAGACAATGCCGATACCGGCAGGTACATTTTCTCCCGCCCCAGGATCTTATAGCGCAGCAGGAAACCGATAACCGGATAGTACACACTCATGATGGGGTCTTTGATGTACCCTTTTATCATGGCAGAGTTCCCATATTTTGCATGATCCAAGTACCATTGCGGGTCGGCTCCCGGCGTATCCCAGCCAAACATGGAGCCTGCCATCATGGCAGTTTCCTGAATATCCGTAATGCCGCGCCGCCGGTTATGGCTGTCTGCGATATCACGGTTTTCTGCGCGATTCCCGGTGTCCCACTCCGAGCGGTAGTAGCCACGCACGCCGTGTTTAAGTACGATCAGCTGCCCGGTGGAGGACAGCGTAGAAAGGCAGGTATCGGGCAATTCATTTCTGCGCATTTGTTTCCTCCTCATCTTGCTTGCTCCTGCTGCCGTCTGCGGCGCCAGCCCTCCAGCAACTTGATGATGACCTCCTCCATCTGCTTGGGCGTATAGCTGGGCGGAAAGTATTTTTGCAGGCGGTCGTTCCGCAACGTCACCTTCCACTCCAGCGGCTTTTCCTCCCGCATGATGAGGTCGATGATGTTGTTCTCCAGCTTGCCCTCCGCGCTGATCTGCTTGAGTCTTTGCGCCTGATCTACGGACGGCGACACCTCGTCCCGCTCCATGAGGAACTGGAGGTAGGTTTGTTCTTTCTCGGTCAGGTGGGAGATGTAGTCGGCTGCCGGAACGAATTTCAGTTTTCCCGCGTCCACCGCCTCCATCAACGGCGGAATGAGATTCGTCAGACGGATATACCTCTGTACTTGCTTTCTGCTTTCCTCTGCCTGCTCTGCCAAAATGTCAACAGATGCGCGACCTTGAAAATTCTGGCCAAGTTGGCCAGAATTTTTTGCTGGACGCCCTGCAGTTCTCCTCATGGCGTCCAGCTTCAGCTTATACGCCTTTGCTTTCTCGCTGGGCAGCAGGTTTTCCCGGTTGATGTTGTAGTCCACCACCAGAATATCTGCGTCCTCGTCGCTGTAATCCCGCACGATGACCGGGCGGGTATCCAGCCCCACCACCTTGGCGCAGTAATCGCGCCGGTGGCCGGAGATGATCTCATACCCTCCCTCGCTGCGGGGACGGACGATCAGCGGCTCGGCAATGCCGGTGCGCTCGATGCTGTCCATCAGCCGCACCAGATCGGCACTGGGCCGGTCTACGGAATACGGCTGCCGCACATAGGGGAACACCTGCTCCGCCGGCACGATCTGTACCCGCTCCTGCTGGTCGGCTTCCCGCTCTGCGTCTGTTTTGAACAGATCATCGTACCGGGTCAGCTCTATGCCGTTTAATTTGCGGGCCAAGCTGCAACACCTCCTTCGTCAGCGCGGCATACGCCTGTGCCGCTTTCCCCCCTGGGTCATGCTCATAAATGCTGGTTCCTGTGACGCTGATCTCCGCCACGCGGATAGAACGGGGTATCTCGCTGGCGAATACTCGGCTGCCGTAGTTCCTGCGTAACTGCTCACTAATTCCCTTAGCCAGCGTGGTGCGGCTGTCCATCATGGTCAGCAGGATACCGTCCACCGTCAGGTGGGGATTGATCTGCCGTTTGACGCGGGCAATGGTACGCATGAGCTGTTCCAGCCCTTTGGCGGCCAGATACTGCCCCTGCACCGGAATGATAACGCTGTCCGCCGCGGTCAGTGCGTTGATGGTCAGCATCCCAAGCGAGGGCATACAGTCGATGATGGCGTAGTCATAGGCCGGTGCCACCGTGGACAGATACTGCCGCAGCACCGTTTCCCGGCTCATGATGTTTACCAGCGTCACCTCCAGTCCCGACAGCTCAATGTTGGCGGGGACAAGATCAACCCCGGACGCATGGTGCAGAATCCCCTCGCCGGGTGCGATGGGCTCCTCGTTGACGGTCTTGGTCATCAGGTCGGCCAGTGTGGGAGAAAGCTCGTCCGGCTGCCGCCAGCCCAGCATTTGGGTGAGATTGCCCTGGGCGTCGGCGTCCACCAACAGGACTTTCTTGCCCTGCTGGGCAAGGCCGACACCCAAGCTGGCAGCTGTGGTGGTTTTCCCTACGCCGCCCTTCTGATTTGCCAGTGCGATGGTTTTCAAAAGCACACCTCCATTTCGTGCAACAAAAAAAGAGCCTTTCGGCTCTTGCTCTGACAGTATTCTGTTCTACCCGCTTCCGCCGCTGAGGTCATGGCCCACCATCAGCGCGTAGTGGTTATCCATGGTCAACGGCGCGTTATACAGCGCAGTCAGCAGATATGGCTTCACATGGCGCACCTCGGTGGTGTTCTCGTTGATCCGATCCAGTACATACAGCAGATGTGCTCCGGTCAGCTTCAGCAGCCTTGAACGCACTACCTCCGCTGGCAGCTCCTCTCCCGCCACGCGAATGGAGGACTTGGTAGAGCACACGGTATCCAGCATCAGGCTCACCAGCTCATCCAATCGCTCGCGGTCGGCGTTGGTATAATTTGACAGGTAATCGTAGCTGATGTTTTCCCTGATCTGCTCGCTGTATATCTTCCTCCGTTCCATTCTGTCCTTCTGCGTAGATCTATCCTCGCGCCAGAAGGAAGGGAAGGATGTAAGAACATCCGTATTTTGTTTCTCTTTACTTTGTTCTTGTATATTTAATTGGGCGGGCTTTTCCTGTTCAGGTTTTACCAGTTCTGGAAAAGCCCGTTTAGGTGCATCGGCAGATTTTTCCGCCTGAACGGGATTTTCCCGTTTAGGTGCATCTGCCTGCCGCGGCTGCTCCAAAATGGTGTATTCGATGCTGCCCAGCGTTCCGTCTGCACGGCGTTCCCGCCTCCGCACGATATACCCCACGCCTTCCAGCTCCCGCACCGTGGCACAGATGCTGTCCACACCGTCCTTGCAGATACGCGCCAATCCCTTGGTGGTGTAGTCCCAATCCTCCGGCAGCGACAGCATTAACGGCAGAAGTCCCTTTGCCTTCAGCGACAGTCTTTTGTCCCGCAGGTGCTGGTTGGACATAACGGTATAGTTCCGCGTTTTCTCCACTCTGAATACAGCCATGATGTGTTCCTCCTCCCATATTGACCGCCAAACAAAAAAACCGCCCGCCTTAGCAGACGGTTTTCTATGTAAATGAGTGTTCCAGACCTTTCTCTTTGCTTTTACCTTATAACGACAACATTATTTGTTTTGATGCATTATGCCGTTAAAAACATCAAATCTTTGAGGTGAATACACACCGCAAGACCGCAGCGGCCGATCACCACAAAGCTTTCGCCCTCTGCCACTTTGCCGCGCAGCATGGCGAAGGTTTTCTCCGCCACATTGGCTTCAATCGAATTGGAAAACGCTCCGATTCGGCGGGAGGTAAAAAAGTTGATCGCTTTTCGTCCATCTCACGCACGAGTTTTTCACTGTAGCCACCGGATGCAATCTCCTTTTCAATGGAGGCTTTATCATACAGCTTGGTGTGTAGCTCTCTTGCAACCATATCCGCAATGTAATGTCCGCCGCTGCCGTGTTCGCGGCCCATCGCAACAATGATTTGTTTTTTCATCAATCAGACCTTCTTTCTCTTACAGATAACGCAAAAGCAAATATACCGTGGACACGAGCATCACAAGGATTGTTGCGGGTGCACAGTATTTGCAGTAACGCCCCCAGCTGATAGGATACCCGCACTTTGCTGAAACTGATGTACCAACCACATTGGCACTCGCTCCAATGGGCGTTGCATTGCCGCCCAGGTTTGTGCCGATAGACAGCGTCCATGCAAGAATGCCTATATCCATTCCTTCTGCTGCGGCGATTGCCCGGATAACCGGAATCATTGTTGCGGCAAACGGAATATTGTCTACAAAAGCGCTTGTAATGGCCGACACCCACAGGATGATGATCACGATGGCCGCTGCGCTGCCGCCGCTGACGGACGAAATGGACTGCGCAATAATGTCCAGCACGCCGGTTTCCTCCAGCCCTGCAACAGAAACAAACAGCCCGATGAAAAGCAGCAAGGTCTTATAGTCCACCCCTTTTATAATCTCCGCAACCGTCTCTTTTCCGCTGGTTACAGCTGAAACGATCATCGTCAGCACGGCAACGATTACGCCGATACAGGCGACGGACAGTTCAGTCTGTGCATGTGTAATCAGCAAAACCACCGCCAGCAGAAACACAGCGGCGCTTGCAAAAAATGCAGGTCTGTTTGTAATCGCTGTAGACGGGGCAGGGCAGGCTGCCACCCCGCCGTTTTCCTGTTCGGCACGCCTAAGTTCCTTGCGGAAGCACAGCGTAAAGTAGACCACCATCAGCACGAAACAGATGGCTACAACCGCGCCGGTATTGGTGATAAAATCTGAGAAAGTGTAGCCGAGCGATGTGCCGATGATGATGTTTGGAGGATCGCCGCACATCGTTGCCGCACCATCGAGATTTGCGCAGAATATTTCCGAGAGAATCATCGGCACCGGGTCGAATTTCATCGCCTGAGACAGCTCCAGTGTAACCGTGGCAAGAAAGAGCACGACCGCAATACTGTCAATAAACATGGACAGTATCGCCGAGAGCGTCATAAAGCAGATGAGAAGCGGTATGATTCGGTAATGTACAAGCTGTGCCAGCGACAGGCACAGCCAACGAAAGAAGCCTGCTTTTCCAAGCCCTTCGACCATGATCATCATCCCGGCAATAAACAGAATCGTAGACCAGTTAATACCTGTTGTCGCTTCCTCTCCCGCGCCATACCAGAAGGAGCGCTCAAAAACAGCACCCAGATACATAGCAAAGCGGCCCTTCTCTGTCCTGTTGACAGAAAAAGGCCGCTTTGCTGCGATTATATCAAAATTGGTAAACGAATATATGACTTACTTCTTTTTCTCCTCGCGGATGAAGATGATCAGGAAGTTGATCGTCAGTAGCACGCAGGGCACCCAGATACCCTGCTCAGCAAATACATTAATTGGGTTATCTGTTGGGGGTCCCCCTCGCGACATAGACCGAATTATTTTATAATCTTTATGGGCGTGCTGGAATGCCCTTGGGGAGTAGACGGCTCCCCGGTCGGCGTGGAAGACTACCCAGGGCTTTTGCATTCCTCTGAATGAGCTGATGAA
>ERZ772867.4543-NODE-4543-length-10260-cov-3.702695_pt1 | contig 10260 bp, 10 predicted proteins | sample MGYA00511341_ERZ772867 | MGnify/ENA primary metagenome ERZ772867 (study PRJEB29015, sample SAMEA2737707) | human gut metagenome | biome: human gut; feature: human-associated habitat; material: faeces | place: China | collected 2012 ... | reverse complement strand
TCGAACTTGCGACCTCTGCGTCCCGAACGCAGCGCTCTACCAAACTGAGCCACGCCTCGATATGATTTTCTCGCTTTTGAAGCGGTGCTCATCAGCGACTCCTATATACTATCACGCCTTCAAAAAAAATGCAAGCGTTTTTTTGAAAAAAATTGAAAAAGTTTTAAAAAATTGAAAAAACCCTTTAAAATCAATATTTTCACGCTTTTAACTTATATTTCGAAATTATTATGAATAACGTAAGAAAGCGAAAGGATGATTAAAGTCCTGCTAAGGATGCGCCGAAACTCTTTTCATTTTGGATAAAAAGAATAAAATGGGGAACAAAGCATAGTGAGCTTGCATTGAAAAATGAATGAGTCAGGAGGAATTAAGTATGAACATCATCGCAGCCATCTTATTTGGAATATATGGAGTGATCGGAGGCGTGAGTACCGTCGTATGTACCGTGAGCATTCCGGGTATCATTATTTGGAAAATTTACCGGAAAACGAAATATCATAAGGCGCTGACGGATTAAGGAAAATAAGGGTAACTGTTCAGTAGGTCTGTGCATTTACTGCGCTGACCGTACGAAAACATGGGCTAGCAGGAAAAAATCCCATTGCCGTAGGCAATTTTTAATGGATTTTTGCGCGTGACTGTGAAGGTACTGAACAGTTACGATGAAAGATTTTTATGGTATTGATTAAAAGGGGCAGGAGGTATCGCGATGAAACAGGTTGTGCTTGAAAAATATCACTGTATGGGAAATGATTACCTGGTGTTTGATCCAAATAAGAATGATCTGGAATTGAATGCGGAGAATATCAAGAAGATGTGCAGCCGTCATTTTGGCATCGGCGCGGATGGCATTCTGGCGGGTCCATATCTGGGGGAGAATGATTTTTATGTACGCATCTACAACGCGGACGGCAGCGAGGCGGAGAAGAGCGGCAACGGCATGGGTATTTTTGCAAAATATCTGCGGGACGCGGGATATGTGCAGAAAACGACAATCTCCTGGAAAACGCTGGGAGGCGAGGAGACAGTCTTTTATCTCAACGAGGATGCGACCCGTGTGAAAATTTCGATGGGACATCCGACGTTCTGGAGTGATGAGATTCCGGTGACCGGCGAGCGGCGGGAGATGGTAAACCAGACGATGGTATTTGGAAAGATTCCGTATGTCACGACTTGTCTTTCAATGGGAAATCCGCACTGTGTTATCTGGATGAATGAGATTTCGAAGGAAATGGTGTGCCGGATCGGCGAGCATTCGGAAACATCCGAATATTTCCCGGAAAAGGTCAATACGCAGATTTTAAATGTTCTTGACCGGACGAATATCCAGATCGAGATCTATGAGAGAGGCGTTGGATATACGCTGGCGTCCGGAAGCTGCGCCTGCGCGGCGGCGAGTGCGGCATACCGCCTGGGACTTGCCGATCCGCATATGTACGTCCATATGCCGGGCGGCACGCTGGAAGTGGAAATCAAGGAGGACGGCATGGTTTACATGGTCGGCGAGGTCGGCTATGTGGGACATATCCAGTTGGGAAATGAATTGAGCGAACAGCTGCGGATTAAATAAAAAAGTATTTGACAGAAAAATATCGGACTGCTATATTTTATTTATAAAAATTGTGAAAAGAATGACAGGGGCATTCTCACACAGCAAAACGATCATAAACGTATGCTTGAAATTTTGGGGGCTGTATAGGCAGGAAAAATTCTGGGCGTATATGAAAAGAGGGCGAGGGGGCTGACTGGAGACAGAGACAGCTGCCTCGTTTTTTATAGGAGGAAATGGCGATGGGAGAGAATACGAACCGATCCGAACCTTTTTTTGATGAAGATGTTGATTTGGTAAAGCTGCAGTTTACCGATATTTTTGGACAGTGCAAAATGGTCCAGATGACGCGGAGGCAGGCGGAAAAAGCGATGAAAGAGGGGTATGCAATCAACCGATTTGCGCTCGGCGGCTTACAGAAAGCTGGGATCGAGGGCGCGGCGGCGCCGGAGTATCTGACGGACCAGAGCGAGAGTGTGGAATTGTACTTGAAGCCGGATGCATCAACGTATCAGGTTCTTCCGTGGGATTCCGGGCAGGAAAATGTAGCGCGCGTGATCTGCCAGGTCTGCAATGCGGATGGGACGCCGTCCTGGACGGATTCGCGTCATATTTTACAGGAAACGGTAAAACGTGCCGAGAAGATGGGACTGGACTTTGATTTTGATTTCCAGTGTGAGTTTTATCTGTTTCACACGGATGATGATGGGAGACCGACGACGGTGACGCATGAGGTTGCCGGGTATTATGACGCGGGGCCGATCGATCTGGCAGAGGGCGTCCGCCGGGACATGGTTCTGAGCCTGGAGGAAGCAGGATTTGCGGTCGAGAGCACGCATCATGGTCTGACTGCCGGACAGCACAGCTTCGTCCTTCCGGCGCGCCGGGGCATTGAGGCAGCAGATTATTTACAGACGTTCAAGGCGGCGGTCAAACGGATTGCGAAACGCCATGGTCTGCATGCGACTTTTATGCCGAAGCCAAACATGAGCGGCGACGGATCGGGGCTTCATGTGGGCGTGTCGATCTCTTCCAGACGGGGCGCCGAGGCGATGGCGCAGGCGAAGCAGTTTGCGGCAGGCGTGCTTAAAAATCTGAGCGATATGATGATTTTCACGAATCCGACCGTCAATTCATACAAACGTCTGGCGGCGGAGCGGAGCACGGTGTTCCAGCCGGAGTTCCCGGCGGCTGTGTGGGAAAAAGGAAGTGAAAAGGCAGTTCATGTGAAGGAAGACCGGAACGGACGTATTTCCGTGGAAGTGCAGTTCCCGGATCCGTCTGCGAATCCGTATCTGGCGCTGACGGCGATTCTGGCAGCAGGACTGGAAGGAATCGAGAAGGCGCTGGTGCTGGATGAAGAAGCGGGCGATGAGGATGCGCCGCGGTTCCCGGAGACATTGGGGATATTGCTCCAGAAGCTGGATCAGAATGAATTTGCACACCGTGTATTTGGGGAAAAGTTCTGCCGGATGTACGGCGAGGGCAAGAAAGAGGAGTGGGAACGCTTCTGTGCCTATGTGACGGATTGGGAAACAGCGGAATATCTGTATCGTTGTTAGGGGGTACGAAATCGCAGTGAGGTGAGACCACGTGGGAAACATCATAGTAGCATTTTCGAAGCCGCAGGACGGACGAAATATTAGAAATATACTCGTAAAACATGGAATACAGGTCACAGCCTCCTGCACATCAGGCGCGCAGGTTTTAGCGTTAACTGATGATTTGCGAAGCGGGATTGTGGTGAGCGGCTACCGGTTTGGTGATATGACCTGCCGGCAGCTTGCCGACCAGCTGCCGCCGGGATTTGATTTGCTTCTCATTGCTTCCCCAAGCCGGTGGAGCGGCGAAGCGATGGGAAAGATTGTCTGCCTGCCGGCGCCGTTTAAAATGGGAGATTTAGTTTCAACGGTCCGCATGATTGAGCAGACGCAGGCGGAAAAAAGACGGCGGATGCGTCGCCAGCCGCCGCAGAAGCGCAGGGAAGAGGATCAGAAAGCGATCGACACCGCAAAGGCGATTTTGATGGAGAGGAACCGGATGACGGAGCCAGAAGCGCATAAATATCTGCAGAAATGCAGCATGGACAGCCAGGTCAGCCTTATTGAGGCGGCACAAATGGTAATCAGTCTTTACAAAATGGCGTAAGATCCTTTACAATAGGATCAAAAAGGCAGAAGGAGCAGCAAAAACGATGAAATTTACAAAAATGCAGGGACTTGGCAATGATTATGTCTATGTCAACTGTTTTGAAGAAACGGTAAACGATCCGGAGAAGCTGGCGATTGCCGTCAGTGACCGCCATTTTGGAATTGGTTCCGACGGATTGATTCTGATTACCCCATCCGAGGTGGCAGACTGCCGCATGGATATGTACAATCTGGACGGTTCCCGAGGCGCGATGTGCGGCAACGGCATCCGCTGTGTGGGAAAATATGCGTATGACCACCATATCGTGGATAAGCCGCAGATTTCTGTTGAGACATTGTCCGGGATTAAATATCTGGATATGAAGGTCGAAAATGGCAAAGTAACGGCGGTCACTGTCGATATGGGCGAGCCGGAGCAGACTTCCGAGCTTCCGGAGCAGATCGAGGTAGATGGAACGGAATACGAATTTACCGGAATTTCCATGGGAAATCCGCACGCCGTTCTGTTTATGGATGAGATTGATTCCCTGGAACTGGAGACGATCGGACCGAAATTCGAGTTCCATAAGCGTTTCCCGGATCGTACCAACACCGAGTTTGTCAAGGTCATTGACCGCACACACGTAAAAATGCGTGTCTGGGAGCGCGGATCCGGCGAAACGATGGCATGTGGAACAGGTGCCTGCGCGGTTGCCGTTGCATCCATTCTGGCAGGGCATACGGAGGATGCGGTTGAGGTCGAGCTGCTGGGCGGCTGCCTGCAGATCCGCTGGGACCGAGAGAAAAACCGCGTGTTCATGACTGGACCGGCGGTGGAAGTGTTTAGCGGGGAGTATGAGGAATAATTAAACAGGAAACTTTGGGACTTCTTTCACATATGGTAGTAGTACAACGATATGTGAGAGGAGTCTTTTCTTTTGGAAGAAAAAAAGAAAGTGATGATAGATGCCGGGCACGGCGGAACGAAAGATCCGGGAGCAGTATTTGAGGATCGGATGGAAAAGGACGATACCCTGCGTCTGGCGCTGGCAGTAGGGCGGATTCTCGAGGAAAATGGGGTGAATGCCGTCTACACGCGGTCAACGGACGTTTATGACACGCCCTACCAGAAAGCAGAGATGGGAAATGAGGCGGGCGCGGACTATTTTGTTTCCCTGCACCGCAATGCGGCGAGTGAGCCGGGAAAAGGTTCGGGCGTCATGACGCTGGTGTACAAGACAGGCAGGGAATCAGAACAGCTGGCGGATTCAATACAGAGAGAGCTGGCGCGCACCGGATATGTGGATCTCGGCGTGATCGAGCGCCCGGATTTGATTGTGCTGCGGAAAACGCAGATGCCGGCGGTTCTGGTTGAAGCCGGATTTATCGACAATCCGGAGGATAACAAGCGGTTTGACGCGCAGTTTGACGAAATTGCGGCGGCGGTTGCATCTGGGATTCTAAATGTAATCGATGACGACATGGATCGCCGTCCGGTGGAAGAGAGCGACTATTATTACCAGATCCAGACGGGGGCGTACCGCATCCGATCGCTGGCAGAGCAGCAGTTAGAAGAACTGCGCCGTATGGGATTCCCTGCATTTCTGGTGTACGATGGGACGTATTTCAAGCTTCGGGTCGGTGCGTTTAAAAATCTCGACAACGCTGTGCGGATGGAACAGGAACTGCGGAAGGCGGGATTTCCGACGGTGCTTTTGTATGAGAGGGAGGTGAAGTAGGGGAGAAAAGCTGAAAAACAGGCACTATCTGAAAATAAGAATAGAATGACTTATTTGATTGATTTTTGCTGTGCTTTTTGTAAAAATGAATGGAAAAAATCCCCTCATTATGGTATGCTGAAGATAGAAAGCAACGTGCATTTTCTTGTAGATAAAGGGAGGGGTTTGGTATGTCAGAGAAGAAAAAAATTATCATCACGATTGCGAGGCAGTATGGAAGCGGCGGTGCGGATACGGGCAAAAAGTTGGCGGAAGATCTGGGGATCAATTTTTATGATAAGAACATTCTCCGTATGAACTCAGATGAGAGCGGTATCAAAGAGAGCTATTTCCATCTGGCAGACGAGAAGGCGGGCAACCGGCTTTTATACAAGATTATCAATACATTGACACCGGAAAAGGGCGCACCGTCGTTCGGTTCCGATCTCATTTCAGCCGACAATCTGTTTCGCTTCCAGTCGGAAGTGATCCGGAAGCTGGCGGCGGAGGAATCCTGCGTCATCATCGGCCGCTGCGCGGATTATGTGCTGGACGGCACCGAGGGACTGATTCGTGTGTTCCTCTACGCGGATATCAAGGTGCGCGAGGAGCGCGTGCGTGAGCGGAATCTCTACGCGGACAAAGATGTCCTCAAAAATATCCACCGGATCGACCGGGAACGCCGCGATTATAATCGTTATTATGCAGGGCGCGACTGGGAGAAGCCGGAGAATTACGACCTTTTGATCAATACGACACAGATTGGTGTGGACGGGGCGGTTCAGTTGATTAAGGATTATTTAAAAATGAGGGGGCTTTTGTAAGGGAAAAAGAATGACTTCCACTTGCAATTCAATATAGTATCGTGTAAAATGGCACATGCAGCCGGGCGAATACGAGAGTGTTTGGACGGCTGTATGTGCTGTTTTGCTATTATTACAAGTAAGGGGAAAATATGAAATATCAAAATGATATTGACAAAATGAATACGAACCGGAATTTATTTCTGATGTCGCTGCCGATCTTCGTGGAGCTGTTATTGCAGCTTTTGGTCGGAAACGTCGATCAGATGATGGTAAGCCGGGTGTCGCAGCCCTCGGTGGCGGCGATTGTCAATGCGAACCAGATCATGAACCTGGTGATTATCGTGCTGAGCATGGCATCGACGGCGGTTACTGTGATTTTGTCCCAGTATCTGGGCGCGCAGGATGAAAAAAATGCATCCCGGACCTGCATGGTCTCGATCGTGCTGATCGGCGGCGTCAGTCTTGCGGCAACGATTCTGGTTTTTGCCGGGCACACGCCGCTTTACCGGGCGATCCATGTGCCGGAGGAGGTTTTTGATGAGGCGTCGCTGTATCTGCTGATTGTCGGCGCATTTATTCTGGTGCAGGGACTTTATCTGACCTTCTCAGCGATGATCCGCGCATTTGCCATGGTAAAGGAAGTCATGATTATATCAGTTATCATGAATGCCATGAATATTGTGGGAAATGCGATTTTAATCAACGGCTGGTTCGGAATGCCGCAGCTTGGGGCGGTCGGAGCGGCGATCTCGACGGATATCAGTAAGTTAGTTGGTCTGGCATTGATGATCGGAATGTTTTTCAAGAGCCACCGCGTCAAAATGGGAATGAGTTATCTGCGTCCATTTCCGGTGCAGATTTTAAAAAATCTCTGCCTATTGGCAATTCCGACGGGGGTCGAAAGTTTTTCGTACAATCTCTCCCAGATGATAATTCTGGGAATTGTTAATTCCTTTGGCACGCTGGTTACTGTAACCAAGGGATACTGTACGATTTTTGCCAATATTGATTATGTTTATGCGATGGCGATCGCGACGGCAACCCAGATTGTGCTGGGCTACCTGATCGGAGCGCGCCGTCTGAATGATATACAGAAACGAGTGAATGCGACACTGAAGGTTGCGATTGCGGCGTGTGTCGGGATGGCGGTGCTGATGTGCCTGGGAGGTAAATACATTTTCCTGATTTTCACAGACAACCCGGAGATCATTGCGCTTGGACGGCGGATTCTGGTGATTGAGATTGTGCTGGAGATCGGGCGCGCGGTCAACATTGTTATGACCAAATGCCTGATTGCGGTCGGCGATGTCCTGACCCCGACCACGGTCGGAATCACCTTCCAGTGGGTCGTAGCTGCCGCCGGCTCCTGGTTGCTCGGCAGCAAGCTCGGCTGGGGGTTGGAAGGCGTCTGGATTGCGATGGCAGCCGATGAATGCGTGCGCGGACTCATTTACGCGGTGCATTTTAAGAAAGAACGTTGGAAGAAGAATTTTAAGGGCGTGAAGACGGAAGCAGAGTTGGGAGAGGCGTAGAAGATAAGCGAAGAAAGAAAGTGTGAGAAAAAATGAAAGAAACAGGATGGAAGAAGACGTCAGGAAAGAAATCGTTCAGCCGGGGGGAGAAAACAACTGGATTTTCCAAGAATAGTGCAAAAGCGGGATCCAAGGGGGAAAAACAGGGAAAAGCAAAATGTCCGATTTACCGTGAGTGCGGTGGCTGTCAGTATCTCCATTTAACCTATGATCAGCAGTTAAAAGAAAAACAGAAGCGCATGGAAGAACTGCTGGGCGGTGTTTGTCCGGTTCGTCCGATCATTGGAATGGAAGAGCCGTATCATTACCGCAATAAAGTTCATGCGGTATTTGGATTGGATCGGAAAAATAATCCGATTTCTGGCATTTACAAAGAGGGGACACATCGGATTCTTCCGGTGGATTCCTGTCTGATTGAGGATCAGAAAGCAGACGAGATCATCGTGACGATCCGGAGTATGCTTCGTTCGTTCAAGATCCGTGTTTTTGATGAGGACACCGGATACGGTCTGCTGCGTCATGTATTGATTCGCCGCGGCTTCACAACCGGCGAGATTCTGGTTGTTTTGGTGACAGCATCCCCGGTATTCCCGTCGAAGAACAATTTCGTCAAGGCGCTTCGTGAAAAGCACCCGGAAATTACTACGATTGTCCAGAATATCAACGGCAGAAGCACCAGTATGGTACTTGGCGACAAAGAACACGTTCTGTACGGAAAAGGATATATAGAGGATGTTCTCTGCGGGCTCCGTTTCCGCATCTCATCCCGTTCCTTCTACCAGATCAATTCTGCGCAGACAGAGAAGCTGTATGCCAAGGCAATGGAGCTGGCAGAATTGACCGGAAACGAGACGGTGCTGGATGCCTACTGTGGTATTGGTACGATCGGTCTCATTGCCAGCAAACACGCGGGAAACGTGATTGGTGTGGAACTGAATCCGGACGCTGTGCGCGATGCGGTGCAGAATGCGAAAAAGAATTCCATCACAAATGCCCAGTTCTTCTGTAATGACGCCGGACGGTTCATGACCCATATGGCAGCCCGCGGCGAGAGCGCCGGCGTCGTTTTCATGGATCCGCCGAGAAGCGGAAGTACCGTAGAATTTATTGACGCGGTAGCCCTGATGCAGCCGAAACGTGTCGTCTACATTTCCTGTGGTCCGGATACATTGGCACGCGATTTGAAAGTATTCGCAAAGCACGGTTATCGGGCGAAAGAAGCATGGCCGGTGGATTTGTTTGGGTGGACGGGGCATGTGGAGACGGTAGCTCTTTTAACTAAAAAAAGTGACTTTGGGAAGAAAAAGAGAGACTTCCAGGTTGAGATGGAAGTGCCGATTAGTCCAGATATGCATAAGGAGTATAAAGAACAGAAACCAACTTATGAGAATATCAAGAAATATATCATGGAGAAGCATGGGGTGAAGGTGCATACTGCTTATATAGCAGAAGTAAAACGGGATTGTGAATTGGATATGCGTCCTAATTATAATGTTTCAAAGAAAGATGATCCTGTGATAAAATCCTGTACTCCAGAGAAAAGGGAATATATCATGGAGGCATTGAGGTATTACAAGCTGGTAGTGTAGTTTACTGGGTAGAGAAAAAATAGCATAAGATTCAAGAAAGCAGAAGCAGTAGGACTTTTCCTATGATAGCTTCTGCTTTTTTAATGCCTACAGTTATACACGCTTCGATGTACGTAAAGAGAAAAATTTTATGACAGTAGGAAGAAAAGTTGATAAATCCAGAGGACGTTAAAGTATGTAGTATATATAAATGATTTTTTAATGATGATAACGTGTCACCTGTGGATGAGAACAGATAGGTCCATTTACCTATAGTATAAAAGGAGAGAAGGGGGAGGATTTTGGAGATGTTCAGTGAATTTGAGAAGTTTTATCTGGGTTCGCCCAAAGGGATTTTAATGGGTCAAAATCCCTTTGGTATGATACGCTTGTATACTCCCCTCTATGTGAGAGCTTTAAGAAATGAGATAGGTACGGCAAAATTTTGAGAAAGAACATGGTAAAGAGAACATTAGGAAGAAGAACAACATGAGGAAAGGTGATTGCACATGCTAGATTTGAAAAAGAATACTGTAGCAGAGTGGATGCTTAAAGAGGGATATACTGAAGTGACACTAATGGATTTTTATAGAGATATATACCCTGAAGAAGTACTCAGAGCTGATAATAAAGGATCGGCTAAAGATGAAGGAATGGGCAGGGTGCAGATAGTGGTTCATTCCACTAAAAAAGTAATGGGCAGTAATGAAAAAGGATATGCAAAACCATTCTTTAAAGACTTATCTGGGTTGAAAATGGCAATAGATAAATCAAATGAAACTTATGGATTACTAGAGGCAGCAGGTGCTCCACCAGATAGGCAAGATTTCAGAGGATTGTCTAACATGTTTAAACAGATGAGGTCTGTTTATATGGCTAGAACAAACACTGTAAGAGAGCCCTTACTTCCTTCTCCAACATATATTACATGTTCAGGTCATGGAGTGCATTTATA
>ERZ772867.4538-NODE-4538-length-10273-cov-4.122627_pt1 | contig 10273 bp, 9 predicted proteins | sample MGYA00511341_ERZ772867 | MGnify/ENA primary metagenome ERZ772867 (study PRJEB29015, sample SAMEA2737707) | human gut metagenome | biome: human gut; feature: human-associated habitat; material: faeces | place: China | collected 2012 ... | reverse complement strand
CTTCCTTATTGATTTTATCGTCATATTTAGCCAACTGATCTTCAATCAGTACGTCAGCACGATAACGTTTTTTAGAATCTTTATTGTCAATCAAGGGGTCATTGAATGCGTCTACGTGTCCGGAAGCCTTCCAGATAGTAGGATGCATAAAGATGGCAGAGTCGATACCGACAATGTTTTCGTGCAACAGTACCATACTGTCCCACCAATATTTTTTAATGTTGTTTTTCAATTCAACGCCCATCTGACCGTAGTCATATACAGCGCCTAGTCCGTCGTAGATATCGCTTGAAGGAAATACAAAACCGTACTCTTTGCAGTGCGATACAAGTTTCTTAAAAACGTCTTCTTGTGCCATTTTCTTATATGTATCTATTAATTTGAATTTGCTTTTTTCCAAAAAAGTGCCACAAAGATAGGCATTTATCTCATAAATAAGACAGGGAGGGTATTAATTTATCTTATTCTTCAGTTTGTTCATCCTACTAAAAGTGTGAAATTCATGTACTATACCGATCTACTTTCCATCATGACATGTGTTTTTAGTCTTTTTGACGCAGACTTTCTTTGTATGATAATGCGAATAAGCATTCGTGTTATTATTGTTTACCATAGCAACTGTTTTATAAGAGAGATACTATACATCCTCCATCGAGATATATTGAAAATAGTTTATCTTTTACACAATGACTATTTGAACGTTTCTAATAAATTCTTTCATCGTTTATTATAAACGCGAATAGTTCCTTTTGCAGAAAAAGTCTCAAATTTATGCAACAAAAAAGGCTGTAAATCCACTAAAGATTCACAGCCCATTGTTTACACATGAGTTCCCAGCAGGTTATCACTGGCTGATTTTTCCTGTTATATTGTTAGCATATTACACCTATTTTGAGGTAAACACATGCAGATAAATGTTGCAATAAACAATTCTTTTTTCATTAATTTCGGTTTTTAGTCAGGCTTTATAGCCGACTACAAATATACAACATAAAAAGAACGTTGTCAAGTCCCTGGGTAGTTTACTCACGAAAACAAAGGATGATTGGAGTTGTCAGTATCATAAAAAACGTGAGTTCTTTTCGTCCTCATATGAATTAATTTCGTATTTTTGCGTGCACATCCCCTTTTTTTGATGTAAAGAAGATAATTTGTTGTAAAAGCAAAGCGAAGATTGATATATGAGTGACGAAATCAACGAGATAACGGAAGAACATTCAGACTACAAACCGGCGGACGCGCGGGACGAAAACGTAAAGCATCAGTTAACAGGCATGTACCAGAATTGGTTTCTGGACTATGCTTCTTATGTGATTCTGGAACGTGCCGTTCCCCACATCAACGATGGTTTGAAGCCTGTGCAACGACGTATTCTACATTCCATGAAACGTCTGGACGACGGACGGTATAACAAAGTGGCAAATATTGTGGGACACACCATGCAGTTCCATCCGCACGGTGATGCTTCTATCGGCGATGCACTGGTACAGTTGGGGCAGAAAGACCTGCTGATTGACTGTCAGGGTAACTGGGGTAATATTCTCACCGGAGACGGTGCGGCAGCTCCCCGTTATATTGAAGCACGCCTTTCCAAGTTCGCATTGGACATCGTATTCAATCCTAAAACCACCGAATGGAAACTGTCATACGACGGCAGAAACAAAGAACCGGTGACTCTCCCTGTCAAATTCCCTCTATTGCTGGCACAGGGAGTGGAAGGTATTGCTGTCGGACTTTCATCCAAGATATTACCTCACAATTTCAACGAACTTTGCGATGCCTCTATCAGCTATCTGCGTGGAGAGTCGTTCCAGCTATATCCCGACTTCCAGACAGGCGGTTCCATCGACGTTGCCAAATACAACGACGGAGAACGTGGCGGAGCGGTAAAAATACGTGCTAAAATCAACAAGCTGGACAACAAGACACTGGCTATCACGGAGATTCCATATGGCAAGACTACCTCTACCGTCATCGACTCTATCCTAAAGGCAGTTGACAAAGGAAAAATCAAGATACGTAAAGTAGACGACAACACAGCTGCCAACGTAGAGATACTGGTACATCTGGCACCCGGAACATCATCGGACAAAACAATTGACGCATTATATGCCTTTACCGACTGCGAAGTAAGTATCTCCCCCAACTGCTGTGTGATTGATGACAGCAAACCCCACTTCCTCACTGTCAGCAAAGTGCTGAAAAAGTCGGCAGACAACACACTGGGACTGCTGAAACAGGAACTGGAAATCAAGAAAGGGGAAATACTGGAATCACTCCATTTCGCTTCCCTCGAAAAGATATTTATCGAAGAACGCATCTATAAAGACAAAGAGTTCGAGCAATCCAAAGACATGGACGCTGCCTGCGCACATATCGACGACCGCCTGACTCCTTTCTATCCGAGCTTTATCCGTGAAGTAACCAAAGAGGATATTCTCAAACTGATGGAAATCAAGATGGGACGCATCCTGAAGTTCAACACCGACAAAGCCGATGAACTGATCGCCCGTATGAAAGAAGAGATTGCCGAAATCGACGATCACCTCGCTCACATCGTGGACTATACCGTAAACTGGTACCAGATGCTAAAAAACAAATACGGAAAGAACTTCCCGCGCCGCACCGAACTGCGCAACTTCGACACCATCGAAGCCGCCAAAGTGGTAGAAGCCAACGAGAAACTCTACATCAACCGCGAAGAAGGATTTATCGGAACAGCCTTGAAGAAAGACGAATTCGTCGCCAACTGTTCAGATATCGATGATGTAATCGTCTTCTTCCGGGATGGTAAATATATCGTCACCCCGGTAGCCGACAAAAAATTTGTAGGCAAAAACATACTTTATGTCAATGTCTTCAAGAAGAATGACAAGCGAACCATCTACAACATCACTTATCGGGACGGCAAAGAAGGAACGACCTATATCAAACGCTTTGCTGTAACAGGTGTTGTCCGTGACCGTGAATACGATGTCACACAGGGAACGCCAGACTCACGTATCACTTATTTCAGCGCCAACCCGAACGGAGAAGCCGAAATCATCAAAGTGACATTAAAGCCGAACCCACGCGTAAGACGCATTATCTTCGAACGTGATTTCAGCGAAATCAGCATCAAAGGACGTCAGGCACAAGGAGTGATCCTCACCCGTCTGCCGGTTCATAAGATTGCCTTGAAGCAAAAAGGCGGTTCCACCCTCGGAGGGCGAAAGGTATGGTTCGACCGTGATATCCTGCGCCTCAACTACGATGGACGGGGAGAATATCTGGGAGAATTCCAAAGCGATGACACCATTCTGGTGGTGCTCAACAATGGCGAGTTCTACACCACTAACTTTGACCTGAGCAACCATTACGAGGACAATGTCAGCATTGTCGAGAAGTTTGACCCGAACAAGATATGGACTGCCGCGCTTTATGACGCCGACCAGCAGAACTATCCATATCTGAAACGTTTCTGTTTTGAGGGTTCCAACCGCAAGCAGAACTATCTGGGAGAAAATAAGAATACCCGTCTGATCCTCCTGACTGACGAGTACTATCCTCGTCTGGAAGTTATATTTGGCGGTCACGACAGCTTCCGTGAAGCGATGGTGATTGATGCGGAAGAATTTATCGCAGTGAAAGGTTTCAAAGCCAAAGGGAAGCGAATCACTACCTACACGGTGGATACCATCAACGAGCTTGAACCTACCCGTTTCCCGGAACCGGTAAAGGAACAGCCCGAAGAAGCGGCAGAAGAACCGGAAAATCTGGACCCAGACAGCGATAAAAGCGAAGGGGACATCATTGATGAAATTACGGGACAGATGAAGCTGTTTTAGCTAACGTATACATGCGGTAAAAAATACCCAATGTGCCAATGAAGAAAAACTTATTATACCTAGGGCTGACAGGATACCTCCTGTTCGCCCTTTACACAAGATTACAGGCGCAGACCGACAGTCTGCAAGCCCATCGCTATGTAACACGTGCCACCATGTACGGGGTCGGATTTACCAACGTGTTCGACACCTATCTTTCGCCTCAGGAATATAAAGGAATAGATTTCCGCATTTCCCGCGAGACGATTCGGATGACAAAATTGTTCGACGGAAATGTTTCTGTGCAGAACTTCTTTCAGGCAGACGTCGGCTATACACATAACCGCGCAGACAACAACAATACCTTTTCCGGACTCGTCAACTGGAATTACGGCCTTCATTATCAGTTTCGTCTGACCGAAAACTTCAAGTTACTGGCAGGAGGACTGTTTGACGCCAACGGAGGCTTCGTTTACAACCTTCGCAATAGTAACAATCCGGCTTCTGCACGGGCATATGTCAATCTGGACGCTTCGGGAATGGCCATCTGGCACCTGAAAATCAAACGCTATCCGATGGTGCTCCGCTATCAGGTCAACCTGCCGGTGATCGGGCTCATGTTCTCACCGCACTACGGGCAATCTTATTACGAAATTTTCTCACTGGGTAACTCCGGCGGAGTCATCCAGTTTACCTCTCTCCACAATCAGCCCTCCCTTCGTCAGATGCTTTCTGTCGATCTGCCAATAGGATATACCAAGATGCGTTTCAGTTATCTGGCAGATTTGCAGCAATCCAACGTAAACGGGATTAAGACACATACTTACTCTCATGTATTTATGGTAGGGTTTGTGAAAGACCTGTATCGGCTTTCCAACAAAAAAGGTACAGGGCTGCCTTCATCGGTAAGGGCATACTAGAATAAGTGGAAAGTTGAAAATTAAAAGACTATAGACAAGAACTGAAAGATTAAGAATGAGAAATAGAATTATACAAATACTTTTGCTGCTCTGTTGCCTCCCCATACAGACGGGATGTATCGGAGAAGATGATTTCGCAGATGATCCTGTAGGAAACTTCGAGCAACTGTGGAAGATCATTGACGAACGGTATTGCTTTCTGGACTCGAAAGGCATTGACTGGGACGCTGTTCATGAGAAATACAGCAAACTGATTGTGCCGGGCATGTCCAATGACGACCTTTTCGATAAACTTAGCGAGATGCTCTATATCCTGAAAGACGGCCATGTCAATCTTTCATCCGCCAAGCGTGTCTCTTATTACGATGCATGGTATCAGGGATATCCGTGGAACTACCGGGAAGATATTCTGTACCAATACTATCTGGGTAGTGCCAGCAAAGACTACTACACATCGGCAGGTATGAAATACAAAATATTCGATAACAATATCGGATATATCCGCTACGAAAGTTTCAGCTCCGGAGTTGGTGATGGCAATCTGGATGAAATCCTTGTCTATCTGGCCACCTGCAACGGACTGATTATCGATGTACGTGACAACGGAGGAGGTAACCTGACCAATTCTTCCCGCATCGCCGCCCGATTCACCAACAATAAAATCCTGACCGGATATATACAGCATAAGACGGGAACAGGACATAGCGACTTCTCCAAACCGGAACCAATCTATTTGGAACCTTCCAACAGCATCCGGTGGCAAAAGAAAGTCGTCATACTGACCAACCGCCGTTGCTACAGTGCAACCAACGACTTTGTTAATCTGATGCGTAGCATAGACAACGGCAATATCATCCAAGTCGGTGACCAGACAGGAGGCGGTTCGGGACTTCCTTTCACATCGGAATTGCCAAACGGGTGGAGCATCCGCTTCTCCGCCAGCCCCCATTTCGACAAAAATATGCAACCACTGGAAGAAGGTATTTTACCTGATATAGACATTGATATGACTGAAGAAGACCAGTCCAAGCATAAAGATACGCTGATTGAAAAAGCTTTCGAAATCTTAAGCGAATAACTTTATTGCCTAATTATTTGTCAAATCAGAAAATCTTCCTATCTTTGCACCGCTAAACAAAAAGCGACGCATGCGGATGTGGCGTAATTGGTAGCCGCGCCAGACTTAGGATCTGGTGCCGTGAGGCGTGTAGGTTCGAGTCCTATCATCCGCACAAAATAAACTAGAAAGCCTTCAAGATTATTCTTGAGGGCTTTTTCATTGATTACACATATGAAAAAACATCAACTTTGCTGCATCGGTCATATTACTTTAGACAAAGTAGTCACTCCTCTAAATACAGTCTACATGCCTGGAGGTACTGCTTTTTATTGTTCACATGCCATTCGTCATTTCAATGACATTGACTATGCATTGATTACAGCCGTCGGTGCTACAGAAATAAAGGTAGTAGAAGAACTGCGTGAAACTGGGATCAATGTTACTGCATTACCCAGCAAACACTCCGTATACTTTGAGAATATCTATGGAGAAAATCCCGATGACCGCACACAACGTGTATTGACTAAAGCCGATCCTTTCACCGCTTCTCAACTCCGGGAAATAGAGGCGGAGATTTATCACCTCGGGTCCCTGTTAGCTGATGATTTTTCTTTAGAAGTGATTAAGGAGTTATCTCAAAAAGGGCTGATAGCTGTCGACTCACAAGGATACCTGCGTGAAGTCCGCGATACCCATGTATATCCGGTAGACTGGACTGACAAACGGGAAGCCCTGCAATATATCCATTTCCTGAAAGTGAATGAGCATGAAATGGAAGTGCTTACCGGACTTTCCGATCCTCACGAGGCAGCACGAAAACTGCATGAATGGGGAGTCAAAGAAGTATTAGTCACATTAGGCAGTATGGGGTCTCTCATATTCGATGGAAAAGATTTCTACCGAATTCCTGCTTATAAGCCTCAGCAAGTAGTGGACGCCACTGGCTGTGGAGACACCTACACAATCGGATATTTATATCGACGGGTATCGGGTGCAAGTATCGAAGAAGCAGGCCGATTTGCTGCTGCCATGTCTACATTAAAGATTGAAAAATCAGGTCCTTTCTGTGGGAATAAGGAAGATGTATTGCAATGTATGAAGACTGTAGAACAAATGTTCTGAGTTCAAAGCAGATATCTACTTTCTTATTTTAAACACCGGAGCAATCTCATTCACTCGTTTATCAGGCATATTAATAATAAGTCCCTGATCAGTACGAGTGAATGTAACCTTTCCGTAACCTAGCAAGTCGATTCTGCTAATCTTCCCGGGATACTGTTCACTTCCTGCCGCCAACGATTTAATAATGACCTGTTTTTCTTCCGGCCATGCCAGCACTATCGCATATAAATTCTTGTCAGTTTGTGTAAACCGAATTTCTTTTGAAGTTGCTCTATTATAAGTTCCTTCATTGAAGCCCTGCGCATTGATAGGAACGGAAGATTCTGCTATCGGACCTTCTCCAAAGACTTTCCACGGACGGGTATCAATAATACCTTCTTTATTAACAGCCATCCAGTCACCCAAATCATTTAGAATCACTTCTTCTTTTTCATCAAATGTCCCATCTGCCCGAAGAGGAACGCTGAGCAACAGATTACCATTCTTACTGACAATATCGACTAAGAGTTTTACAACTGACGCTGCCGATTTATAACCATTGTGTTCATAAATAGAAGTGTTATAATGCCAACCGCCAATACATGAGCACGACTGCCAGGGTTCTTCGATAATCCTATCCGGAGCACCACGTTCCACATCCCAGACTAAAGCTTTACGTTGTTGTTCATCCAGTATCTTAGCGAGCATCACAGCTTCCAGCTTACCTTTATGATCCGCCATATTATGATTATAGAAATGCGCGGCAATCTTCAATCCCGCATCACTGATAGGATAAAAAGGAAGTACAGTCACATCAAAATAAATCAAATCCGGATGATACCGGTTGATAGCATCCAAGGTACGGTCATAGAAATTCGTACAATATTCCTGAGTAGGCAGACAAACACCCTTTCCCCATGCCCATTGCTTATGGATCATACCATTGCTCCAGCTGCCTTCACTCAGCGGATGATTCTGTGCATATAAATCCTGGGGGTCATACCCTTCCCACCATTTTCCTTTACCATCCTCCTTAGTCAGCTTTCCATCATAAGGAATACCGGCTTTCGGACCTTCCCTGTCATAACGCTGTGAAGGTTCATACCAGGTCCAGGCGTGATCGGCATGGAAGCTAATTCCAAAAGGAAGCTCATATTTACGTGCTGCTTTCTCCCATTCCGCCAGAATATCTCTTTTTGGGCCCATATTCACCGAATTCCACGGCTGGTATTGGCTATCCCAAAGATCCATATTATCATGATGATTGCCCAATGCAAAAAAATACTGTGCCCCTATCTTCTTATATAGTGCAACCAATTTATACGGGTCCCATCTTTCGGCCTTAAACAGAGGGATAATATCTTTGAACCCCACCTCTGACGGATGCCCATAATGCTTCACATGATGATTATAAGCCCTTGAACCTTCAAAATACAGTTCACGCGCCATCCAGTCACCGGAGCCCTCTACACACTGTGGTCCCCAATGCGCCCAAATACCAAACTTGGCATTTCTAAACCATTCCGGTACTTTATAATTTCGCAGAGATTCCCAGGTAGGCTTAAACTTTCCTTCCATCATTTTTTCATTCTTTTCTGAGACAGGTACAGAATAATCCTGAGCCATTGCCATCTCTGCCGATAATAACAGAGCAGAAGCCAATAATAATAGTCTTGTTTTCATGGTATAGTTATTTATGTATTCCTCCACATTTGTGTGAATGCAAAGATAAAGAGCAATTCGGCATTTCTACTATCTAAAGACGTCATCACATAGGACATTATCGATTTTTATATCTAAAAACAGTTCTTCCGACACGAAAACGAGTGATTCAAGATGAAATAATAGCTTTTCCATTGGATAATAAATATAGTTATCGTTATTTTGCAAGCAGCTTTGTTTTCTATTCAATCATTTGAACCATGACACAATCAATTGACCAGCTACATTTGCTTATATTAAACGTAGGACTAGCCATCCACAACGCAGACTGGAATTGGAGAAACGTGAACAGTCCATTCACCAGGCTTTATTATGTAACCGAAGGGGCTGCCCGTATCCTATTGCCGACAGGGATACAGGAATTAAAGCCGGATCATCTCTATCTGGTTCCATCATTTACAACTCACAGTTATTTGTGTGATACCCATTTTGTCCATTATTACCTTCATATATACGAAGACCACCAATCAGAATCAAGCATCCTGGAGGACTTTAGTTTCCCGACAGAGATACCGGCAGGAGATTTAGAACTGCCTCTTATTAAAAGATTGTGCGGAATAAATCCTACCATGCAGCTACCACAATCCGATCCTACAAGCTACGATAACAACCCCACATTAATCAAGAACATCATAAAGAACAAACAACGCACCTTTTGTGACAAAGTAGAATCACGGGGAATAGTTTATCAGCTCATGGCACGTTTCTTAAAAGACGCCCAGCCTAAGACAGAAATAAACGATGACCGGATTCAAAAAGTACTTTCTTATATCCGAAAGAATATTTATAAAACAATAGATATAGATTCATTGGCAGCAATCTCCTGTCTGTCCAAAGATCATTTCATCCGACTTTTCAAAAAAGAAATAAACAACACACCATTGCAATACATCAACCAAAAGAAAATAGAAAAAGCACAGCTTATATTGATAACAGACAGTATGCTGGTAAAGAACATATCTTATCTGCTGGCTTATGAAGACCACTCTTATTTCAACCGCTTATTTAAAAAGCTGACAGGAGTTACTCCACAGCAATACAGAGATAGGTACAAGAAATAATAATACAGCAAATTACACTCCCATATCCAGCCATTGTTTTTCAATATTTGTCCGCAAATAATACCTGATTATGAAGTTATAACAGCAGAGAACATTTCTAGCTGATTATTAAGGCATTAGCAATATCTATTTTTTGGTTTAAAACCAATGCCCCGTTCCTTTAAAACCAACGGCATGTTCCTCGGTGAGGAACGACCTGTTTCTTTTAAAGGAACGGGGCACTACGATTTTCCCTACAGATATTTGTTCTTGTTTTTAACTATCCTTTAGTCCTTATCTCTCTTATACTTTTCTCGTTTTTTCCTGTTCTGAATAAGTTGCCCTACAAAAACACCACTCATTGTGAAAATCATTGCAATGGAAGCCGAGAACCAACGACTACTTTCCGTACATAAAAGAATGGTAAAGAGTCCCAATAATAGAACAAAGAATAATGCCAATTTAATATTACCTTTCATGTATCTTCGAACGTTTAAATTTAACAATCAGGAAATAGACACTTTGAAAGAAGACGCCAATAAATATCATTTTCAGACCATCAACATCAAACATACGTTCACACAGAACTCCGACAATCTTTAAAGCACAAAGTACTGCAATGAT
>ERZ772867.4504-NODE-4504-length-10337-cov-7.897685_pt1 | contig 10337 bp, 10 predicted proteins | sample MGYA00511341_ERZ772867 | MGnify/ENA primary metagenome ERZ772867 (study PRJEB29015, sample SAMEA2737707) | human gut metagenome | biome: human gut; feature: human-associated habitat; material: faeces | place: China | collected 2012 ... | reverse complement strand
TTTGTGCATCATTCCCGGTTGCCCCGAAGGGGCGAGGGAATGGCACATTCTATTTGTTGCTATGCTTTTGCATAGCAACAACGCGGGACGCACCGGAATAACCCGGCGCGTCCCGCGTTTGTCCTGCATGAAATCAGTCCTTCCTCCAGACGGAGGGGGACAGGGCCACCAGCATGGGATAGATCTCCAGCCGCCCCATCAGCATGGCCGCCGACAGCAGCAGCTTGGACAGGACGGAATACCCGGCGTAGCTTCCGGCGGGGCCCACGGCCCCCAGGCCCGGACCCACGTTGTTGAAGCAGGACACCACCGCCGACAGGTTGGTCTCCAGGGAGAAGGGCTCCCCGCTGAGGCACAGGAAGGTGATCAGGATGCACAGACAGTACAGGGCGAAATAGATGCTGACGCCCCGCTGGACCTCGCTGCTCAGGGCCTTGCCGTCGCAGCGGACGGCGGTGACCCGCCGGGGATGGACCAGGCGGTTCACCTCCCGCCGGATGGTGCGCAGCAGGATCATGGCCCGGGACACCTTCAGGCCGCCGGCGGTGGACCCGGCGCAGCCGCCGATGAACAGCAGGGCGAACAGGATGGCCCGGGACAGTCCCGGCCACAGGTCAAAGTCCGCCGTGGCATAGCCGGTGGTGGTGAGGACGGAGCTGACCTGGAACGCCGCCTGCCGCAGGCAGGTGCCCAGACCGCCGTACACCCCCCGCAGGTCCAGGGTGATAACGCCGGTGGCCACGACTGCCAGTCCCAGATAGGTCCACAGCTCGTCGCTGCGCAGGGCCGCCCGCCACTGGCGCAGCAACAGCAGATAATAGAGGTTGAAGTTGATGCCGCAGAGGATCATGAAAACGGTGATGACCCCCTGGATATACGGGGAGTAGGAGGCAATGGAGTCGGCCTTGATGCCGAAGCCGCCGGTGCCCACGGTGCCGAAGGCGTGGACCAGGCTGTCAAACAGGGGCATACCCCCCAGCAGCAGCATGCCCACCAGCACCGCCGTGATAAGAAAATACAGCAGATACAGCACCCGGGCGGTGTCCCGGGTCCGGGGGGTCAGCTTGCCCTTTACCGGGCCGGGCATCTCCGCCTTGAGAATGTTCATGGAGCGGTCGGTGCTGCCGGAGAGCATGGTGATGAACACCAGCACCCCCATGCCGCCCACCCAGTGGGTGAAGCTGCGCCAGAACAGCAGCCCGTGGCTCATGGCCTCCACGTCCGTCAGGATGGAGGCCCCGGTGGTGGTGAAGCCGCTGACCGTCTCAAAAAATGCGTCGGCATAGGAGGGAATCTCCCGGCTGAACCAGAAGGGCAGGGCCCCCACCGCCGACAGCAGCACCCAGGCCAGGGCCACGATGATGTATCCCTCCCGGCTGAAGAACTTGTGGCTGCGGGGCCGGGCCAGCAGCGTCAGCAGCCCGCCCAGAACGGCGGCCACGGCCATGGAGGCCAGCACCGCCCAGGCGCAGTCCTCCCGATACAGGAGGGACACCGCCAGCGGCAGGACCAGCAGCCCCGCCTCCGCCAGCAGGACCCTTCCCGCCATATGGAAAATGATGCGATAATTCATAAATAAAGCCCCCGATGGGTCTGTCCGACGGAAAATCGGAACGGTTGAAGAAACTCTTGCCGCAGCCTATTATAGTTTACCCACCGGGGAAAGTCAATAATCCCCAGGACAGAACAAGGCCCCCGGCTTTCGCCGGGGGCCTTGGATACGTATTAGGGGAGAGACTTACTCAGCCTCGGCCAGAGCCTTGGCCTCGGCAATGGCCTTCTCCTGGGCCGCGGCGGGGCAATCCTCGTAGCGGACGAAGTTGAAGGTGAAGGTGCCGCGGGACTGGGTCATGGAGCGCAGGTCGATGGCATAGCTCATCATCTCGGCCATGGGGACCTCGGCCTCCAGCACCTGCTCGCCGTCGCCGGTGGGGTTCATGCCCATGACGCGGCCCCGGCGCTTGTTCAGGTCGCCCATCACGTCGCCCAGGTAGCTGTCGGGAATGGTGACCTTCAGCTCGCCGATGGGCTCCATCAGCACGGGCTTGGCCTCGGGCAGAGCGGCCTTGAAGGCCAGGTTGGCGGCCAGCTTGAAGGCGATTTCGGAGGAGTCCACCGGGTGATAGGAGCCGTCCACCAGGGTGGCCTTCAGGAACACCACGGGATAGCCGGCCAGCACGCCGTGCTGGCAGCTCTCGCGCAGGCCCTTTTCAACGGCGGGGAAGTAGTTCTTGGGCACGGAGCCGCCGAACACGTTCTCCTCGAAGATCATATCCTCCTGCTCGGTCTGGGGCTCGAAAATGATATGGACATCGCCGAACTGGCCGCTGCCGCCGGTCTGCTTCTTATAACGACCCTGCTTGCGGACGGTGGAGCGGATCTTCTCGCGATAGGCGACCCGGGGAGCGGACAGCTCAGCGTCCACGCCGAAGCGGCTCTTCAGCTTGGCGCACAGCACGTCGATCTGGATATCGCCGGCACCGGAGATGACGGTCTGGTGAGTCTCGGCGTTGTTGACCACGTGGAAGGTAGGATCCTCCTCGTTGAGCTTGTTCAGGCCGGTGCCCAGCTTCTCGATCTCCTGCTTGGTCTTGGGGGAGATGGCGCGGCTGTAGCAGGGCTGGGCATAGTCCATGCCGTGGAGGCGGACGATGTTCTTGGCATCGCACAGGGTGTCGCCGGTCTTGACCTTGTCCATCTTGCCGATGGCGCCGATGTCGCCGCAGCAGATCTCCTTGGTCTCCTCGCCCTTCTTGCCTTTCATGACATACAGGCGGCCCAGCTTCTCGGTGTTGCCGGTGGTGGGGTTATACAGGGCCATGTCGCCGGTGACCTTGCCGCGGATGACCTTGATCATGGAATACTTGCCGTACTGGTCGGAGATGGTCTTGAACACGATGGCGGCGGTGGGGCCGTTGGGATCGAAGGCCACCTCGATGTCGTTGCCGTCGTCATCCTGAGCGGCCTCGGCGGGCATATCGGTGGCCACGGGAGCCAGGTCCAGGATGGTCTGCAGCAGCATCTCCACGCCCAGACCGGTGTTGGCGGAGCCGCACAGCACGGGGCAGACGCTGCCGTCCCGGACGCCGATCTTCAGGCCCTTGGCCATATCCTCGGCGGACAGCTCCATGGTGTCGAAGAACTTCTCCATCAGCTCCTCGTCGGCGCCGGCGGCGGCCTCCATCAGCTCGGCGCGCAGGGCCTCCACCTCGTCGGCCATGTCGGCGGGGATGGCGCAGGCAGCGGCCTTGCCGCCCTTGACCTCATAGGCGGTGTTGTGCAGCAGGTCCACAATGGCGGTGACCTTCTTGTTGCCGTCGATGACCGGGGCAACGATGGGGGCGATGGCCTGGCCGAACTTGCCCTTCAGGGCGTCCAGGCAGGAGGCGTAGTCGCTGTTGTCCTCGTCGGTGCGGTTGATGAAGATCATCCGGGGCTTCTTGCCCAGCATCTTCCAGGAGCGCTCCATGCCCACGGACAGACCGTCCTTGGCGGCGCCCACCAGCACGGCGCACTCGGCGGCGCGGATGGCGGACAGAGCCTCGCCGGAGAAGTCGAAGTTGCCGGGGGCGTCCATCACGTTGATCTTCACGCCCTTATAATTCACGGGAGCAAAGGCCAGGGAAATGGAAATCTGGCGCTTGATCTCCTCGGCGTCATAGTCGCAGGTGGTGTTGCCGTCGGCGGTGCGGCCCAGGCGGTCGGTGCCCTTGGTCATAAAGAGCATCTGCTCGGCCAGAGAGGTCTTGCCGGAGCCGCCGTGGCCCAGCAGGGCGATGTTGCGGATGTCGTTGGCAGTCATAATGGTTGTTCTCCCTTCGTTTTCTGTGCAAGCGCGGCTTTTCCCGCCGTGCATTCGTTCAACATATGGATTATATAATATTTTGCCGGTTCTGACAACTATATTTTTAGGGATTTTCAGCAAAATTTCCGGAAAACCTCCCGGGGCAGGGGGGAAATCACCGCTCCAGCAGCCCCGGCAGCAGGTGCAGGGCCTTCTCAAACTCCACCCCGTACCAGGGGGCGTTGGGGTCCCGCTGGGTGGCCTGAATACAGGCCAGGGTGAAATCCGCCGCCAGGCGCAGGGCGTCGGGCAGCCCCTTGCCCCGGACCATGGCCCCGGCGCAGGCGGCGGAGAAGATGTCGCCGGTGCCGTGGAAGTGGTCGTGGACCCGGGGGGTGTGGTACTGGAAGATGCCGCCGCTTTCCGGGTCCAGGGCCATGACCCCCAGGCGGTCCGGCCCGAAGGGCACCCCGGTGAGCACCGGGCAGCGGGGCCCCAGGTCTCCCACCCGCCGCAGCAGGTCCCGCCACCAGGACAGGTCCTCCGTCTCCCGGTAGGGGGTGTCCGTCAGCAGGCAGGCCTCCGTCACGTTGGGCACCGCCACATGGGCCCGGCTTACCACCCGGCGCATATACGCCGGAAAGTCCGGGCCGAAGCCGCTGTACAGCCGTCCGCCGTCGGCCATGGCCGGGTCCACAAACAGCAGGGTGTCCGGCCCTGCCAGCAGGTCGAAAAAGTCACAGACCTCCTCCGTCTGCCGGGGGGAGGCCAGATAGCCGGTGCAGATGGCGTCCAGGGTCACGTTCTGGCTTTTCCAGTGGCGGGCGATGGGCAGCAGCTGGTCCGACAGGTCCCGGCTGATGAAGCCAGGGAACATGGTGTGGGTGCTGAGCACCGCCGTGGGTACGATGGCGCACTCCACTGCCATGGCGGAGATCACCGGCAGCGCCACCGTCAGCGAGCAGCGGCCCAGACACGAGATATCCTGGATACTGGCAATACGTTTCATGCGGGGGTCCTCCGTGTGTACGATTCCCTATCAGTGTAGCACATCCGGCGGCTTCGGGCAAGGGGCGATAAAAACGAAGGAGCCCGGCGCACCGCGCCGGGCTCCCGGTATGATGATGGGTATGGGCCGTCAGGGGTTCAGGTGCCGCTTGAAGTTGCCCCGGGTATGTACGCCCTCCTGCATCATGAAGAAGGCGTGGGAGTCAATTTTCTGGACCTCCTGCTGCAATGTCTCGATCTCGTACTTGGACAGGCAGATGCACAGAATCTGCACCTCATCGCCGGTGTAGGCGCCGTGGCCGGACCAGTAGGTGATGCCCCGGTCCATCTTCCGCCCCAGCTCCCAGAAGGGCTCCAGGTCCCGGAGTTTGGTGACGATGAGCACCTGGGTGGTGATGTTCTGCTGGTGCACCCGGTCCACAAACAGGGCGTTGAACACCGTGTAAATGGCGGAATAGATGGCCGTGGGGGCGCTGAACAGGATCAGGCACAGGGTATACAGGGCGGCGTTGAACAGCAGGGAGAATTTGCCCACCGTGAAGCCCCGGCCCTTTTTGGACAGATACAGCCCCAGAATGTCCAGCCCGCCGCAGGAGGCACCGCAGGTCAGCACCAGGCCGTTGGAAAAGCCCGCCAGGATGCCGCCCACCAGGCAGCTGGTGAGCATATCCGGAATGATGGGCTCCGCCGGAATGGGGATGATGGAAAGAAACAGGGAGTTGGACACCGTGCACAGGGCCAGCTTCACCACGAAGGTCCGGCCCATGGTCTTGTAGGCCAGCAGCAGCAGCGGCAGGTTCGCCAGCAGGTACAGCGTGCCCGCCAGGTCGAAGTTGCTGAAGCGGATGCCCAGCTTGGTGTCCAGCAGGGTGCGGATCACCTGGCACAGGCCCAGCAGACCGCTGGTGTACAGGTGCTGGGGCACGATGAACAGATTGATGGCCAGAGCCAGCAGCAGCGACCCGAACAGTGCCGCCCCCATCCGGGGCCAGCGATTGTGCACAAGCTTATCTAACATAATAGGAGATACCACCCTTTCTCGTCTGTCTTTTCCCTCTATCCCGCAGGGGACCGCCTGTCCGCCGGACAGACACAGGCCCCATATAAACCGCGCGTACAGTATAGGCATTATAAGGTTTTCCCCGGAAAAGTCAAGGCTTTTCCGGGGAAAATGTAAGTTTTTTTACAGACTGTACCGCAGGCTGCGGTACAGCTTCCAGGTGCTGCGGGACAGGGTCCGGGAAACGGTGGCCTTGTTGATGCCCAGCTCCTGGGCAATGCGGGTGACGGACATGTTCCGGGAATAGCGCATGCGCATGATCTGCCGCTGACGGGGCGTCAGCTCCTCCTCCATGGCCAGGGGAAGGTTCCGCAGAAGCCGCTCGATCCGGGGGCGGTTGTCCTCCTGGTTCTCCTGCTTCCAGAGCTGCAGACTGGCCATGCTCAGCGGATCATAGGGCAGGCCTGCCAGGTCAGATGCGGTATTTTTCACGTCTTATGTACCCCCTGTCATAATAATGGGCGGTGTGCTCCGCCAGCTCCCGGGCCTCCTGCAGCAGGGGCCGCAGCTCCTGCTGTCTGCGGCGCAGGGCCTGGACCCGCTCCGGGTCCCCCTCCGTCAGCGCCTGATGGCGCAGCTCCCGCAGCCGCCGGGACACGGCCTCCGCCTGCCGGGCATACTGCGGGGACAATTCCTGCATCGTCATATCAACTGCCTCCTCTCTCCTGTGTGCATGGGTGAATGTGGTGTCGGTGCCGGTTTATGTAAAAAATTCCCGCCGGAGGCGAAAATTTCTGTTGACAAACGGGGTGGAGTCTGGTAATATAATCTTCGCTGGTCAGACGCTGGTGTAGCTCAGCTGGTAGAGCAGCTGATTTGTAATCAGCAGGTCGGGGGTTCGAATCCGTCCACCAGCTCCAAGTGAATATGGGGGATTTCCCGAGTGGCCAAAGGGGACAGACTGTAAATCTGCTGGCAACGCCTTCGGTGGTTCGAATCCACCATCCCCCACCAGGACTTCCGGATGCTTGCATCCGGAAGTCTTTTTTTGCCTTCACCTATACATGGATTTTCTCAAATCGTTGCATAAATCCGGGCAACAGCCGGAAAAATTTGTTGCACTGTCCCATTGCGCGGCCCTGCCGCCTGTGCTATAATGCCGGGGCATTCTGAGGAAAAAGGGCGATTTTTATGACCGATACGGTACTTTTCATACTGGAAATCGTGGGCACGGCGGTTTTTGCCGCCTCCGGGGCCCTGGCGGGGCTTCAGCGCCAGCTGGACGCCTTCGGCGTGGTGATCCTGGGCGTGTGCACCGCCTGCGGCGGCGGGGTCATCCGGGACCTGACCCTGGGCATCACCCCGCCGGTGATGTTCTGCCAGCCGGTGTATGCCCTGGTGGCCATGGGGGTGTCGGCCCTGGTGTTCCTGCCGGCGGTGCGGCACCTGCTGGCGGTGGAGAGCCGGGCCTATGAGCTGGTGATGCTGTGGCTGGACTCCATCGGTCTGGGGCTGTTCACGGTGGTGGGCGTTCAGTGCGCCTTTCAGCAGGCCCAGGACTATAACCTGTTTCTGCTGGTGTTCGTGGGCGTCATCACCGGCGTAGGCGGCGGTGTGCTGCGGGACGTGCTGTCCAACCAGAAGCCCTATATCTTTGTCAAGCATTTTTACGCCTGCCCCACCCTGATCGGGGCATTGCTGTGCGCCCTGTGCTGGCGGCACCTGGGGGATATCCCCTCCATGCTGCTGGGGGCGGCAGTGATCCTGGTGCTGCGGCTGTGCGCGGCCCACTTCCGCTGGGGCCTGCCCCATGCGGCGGACCTGCCGGAATAACCAGCGTTTGTCAAAAAGGACTATGCCTGCCGCGGCTGCGGCAGGTTTTTTTCGGCCTTGCTGCCAAGTAACTTGAGAATGACGCTACTATAGCACAAGAATCTTGTTATGTCAATCCTAAATTAACAAGATTCTTGTTAAAACTATTGACAAGAACCAACAAATGTGGTACGCTATCGACAGCATGGGGCGAACCCCGTCGAAGGAGGGCGAAAGCATGAGCTTTGGCGAACAGCTGCGCAAGCGCCGGGAGGAGCTGGGCATCTCCCGGGTGGAGTTGGCAGGCCGGTTGGGAATTTCCCGGTCGGCGGTGGGAAACTATGAAACCGGCGTCAGCGCGCCCAAGGAGGAGGTGCTGCTGCGGCTGTTTGACGCCCTGGGGGTGGACCCCAACTATCTGTACCGGGACGCCTACCGTGCCCACGGCGGCATCCGGTCCGACGAGGAGCAGGCCCTGCTGGAGGGATACCGCCGGCTGAGCCTGGCGGGCCGGCAGACGGTCCACACCATGGTCCGGGCCCTGGAGGACCTGCAGCAGGAGTCGGAGCGCCTTCAGCCCCGGCAGGACCCCCGCACCATCCCCCTGTATGCCAGTCCCGCCGCCGCCGGATATGCCGCCCCGGTGTTCAACGAGGACTATGAGACCATTCCCGTTACCGGCCAGGTGCCCCGGGGAGCGGAGTTGGCGGTGCGGATCCAGGGGGACTCCATGGAGCCGTATATCCACGACGGCGGCGTGGTGTATGTGAACCACGACCCCCTGCACAACGGCGACGTGGGCATTTTCTGCGTGGACGGCGACATGGTGTGCAAGCAGTATTACCGGGACCCCCTGGGCATGGTGTATCTGTTCAGTCTGAACCGCCGCCGGTCCGACGCCGACGTGCTGCTGCCCCCCAGCAGCGGACGCAGTCTCACCTGCTTCGGCCGGGTCATGCTCCATGGCCTGCCTCTGCCCCAATGATTTTTTCGGTGATTCCGACAAAATATTGCAATTTGATTTGACTTTCTGCATAAAGGCTCTTACAATAAAAGCCGCTCTCTGAACGGAGGGCGGCTTTTATTGTGATCGTAAAGGTGGAGCGTTATGAAAATTTTGCTGCAAGTTGCATTGGTATTCGGCATTTACTGGGTCAGCCAGGGCATCGAGGCCATTCTGCCGGTGGCCTTCCCGGCCAGCGTCATCAGCCTGCTTTTGCTGCTGGTCCTGCTGCTGACGGGGATCGTGAAGGTGGACCATGTGCGGGAGAAGTCCGACTTCCTGCTGGGGAACCTGGGCTTCTTCTTCATCCCGGTGTCCGTCAGCATCATCAACTATGTGGACCTGATCTGGCAGAACGCGGCGGCGTTTCTGACGGTGTGCGTGGTGTCCATGGTGCTGACCTACGGGGCCACGGCCTGGGCCGTGCATCTGACCCGGAGACTGACGGAACGGGGAGGGAAGCGGAAATGAAGGAGCTGACGGCGCAGCCGTATTTCGGCGTTATGCTGACGGTGGCGGCCTACTGGCTGGGGATGAAGGTCCAGAAAAAGACCCGCCTGGCCATCTGCAACGGGATGCTTATCGCGGTGCTGCTGGTGATCGCGGTGCTGCTGGTGTTCCATATCCCCTATGAGAGCTACTGGCAGGGCGGGGAGCTCATCAACCTGTTCCTGGGCCCGGCCACGGCCTGTATGGCGGTGACCATCTATTCCCAGCGGAAGCTGCTGGCAAAGCACTGGCTGCCGGTGCTGGTGGGCTGCGTGGTGGGCGTGGTCACGGCCATGGGCAGCATCCTGGTGCTGTGCCGCCTGTTGGGCCTGGACCGGGCCATGACCATGTCCCTGCTGCCCAAATCCGTTACCATGCCCATTGCCACGGTGGTGGCCCAGGGCCACGGCGGCACCGTGGCCGTTACCGTGGCGGCGGTGGTGGTCACCGGTATGCTGGGGAACCTGTGCGCCCCGCTGCTGGTGAAGCTGTTCCGGGTGAAGGACCCCATGGCCGTGGGCCTGGGCATCGGCGCGTGCAGCCACGCCATGGGCACCGCCAAGGCCCTGGAGCTGGGGGAAACCGAGGGGGCCATGAGCGGCCTGGCCATCGGCCTGTGCGGCATCCTCACCACGGTGCTGGCGCTGCTGGCGGATTTCTTTGTTATATAATGGTATGTTTCCGGGGGCTGCGGCCCGCCGGGAAACCGGCGGCTTTTTGTGTTGACATTTCCCCGCCGGGCAGATACAATAAGAGTTCAGGGATAATAATCCGTTAAAACGATGAAGATAAAGGACTGAGAGAAATTATGGCAAAAGACCAGAGAAATGTGGAAGCCATCACTCCCATGGAGGTGGACTTCGCCAAGTGGTATACCGACATCTGCCTGAAGGCGGAGCTGGTGGACTATGCGTCCGTGAAGGGCTTCATGATCCTGCGGCCCTATGGCTACGCCATCTGGGAGAATATCCAGCGCATTATGGACGGCATGTTCAAAAAGACCGGCCATGTCAACGTGGCCATGCCCGTTCTGATCCCCGAGAGCCTGCTGAAAAAGGAGGGGGAGCTGGTAGAGGGCTTTGCCCCGGAGGTGGCCTGGGTCACCATGGGCGGCAGCGAGAAGCTGGAGGAGCGTCTGGCCTTCCGCCCCACCTCCGAGACCATGTTCTGCGACCATTGGCACAACGTGCTGCAGAGCTACCGGGAGCTGCCCATGCTGTATAACCAGTGGTGCTCCGTGA
>ERZ772867.4503-NODE-4503-length-10344-cov-5.170279_pt1 | contig 10344 bp, 5 predicted proteins | sample MGYA00511341_ERZ772867 | MGnify/ENA primary metagenome ERZ772867 (study PRJEB29015, sample SAMEA2737707) | human gut metagenome | biome: human gut; feature: human-associated habitat; material: faeces | place: China | collected 2012 ... | reverse complement strand
TAAGTTTTACTCGCCCATCTGAATGTATGATATACTTCTCATCATCAAGGCAAACATGGCCCTCAACATAAACAAACTTTCCTGTATCAATGGCTTTTCTAAAGTCTTTATTTAAACAATACGCCTTAAATAAATCAGCTGAAGATATTGTGAACGATTGATTATCCGTCAAGGCTGATGAATCAAATGAAAATGGATTAACATATTGTCCATTAACATATGTAAATGCACCATCAACTTTTGCAAAGCCCATTTCTCTTATGCGCATCTTAACTGCCTGTTTTGATAATCCATAGAAATCGGCTAATTCTGAAATCATTTCCTCGATTTGATAACCATCTGTACCATCAAAATGAATATGGTATTTTTCTATGAGTTCTGAAATTTTTATTTTTGCTGTATTTGTTGGCATCAAGATATGTGGAGCAACTCCATTAGCTTGCCACTCCATCCAATCCACAGCCTTCCACTTTTCTGAATCTTTTGCATTGCTACCTATAGAACACTGTATTATTTTCCCTAATTCATCATTTGCTCCAAGCATCTTCATCAAAGCATGATACGGTTGATGCCTATACCAATGGAAGCACTCATGCGCAATGGTAAAGTTCACAGTACCTAAGGTTCGTTCATAATATACACGAGGATCTATCAAAACTGTTCCACGTTTGGCATTTCTGATAACAATATTCTTGTTTTTATCCTTAATATTTCCGTCTTCAAAAACAACCAAACCAAAAATATCAAGTTCTGATGAAAGCAACGAATCTTCTATAATCGAAAGACCCATATCCTCTGCAATTTTTCTAATAGGAACAGCTACCGGTTCCTGTAAAGCCAAAGGATAATATTTCTCCAGGAATTTTGTAGCTTCATTTTCAAAAGCATCTCTTGAAATAATCGGTACCAATTCACCGGAATACTTGTCATTATCTGAATCTTCCTGTTGCTCACATTCATTAATATTTATAATTTCAAAATCTGTTAGTTCCACGCCTAAAAGAACTTTACACCTTACATCAAGCCATTTTTCAGTAAACGAAACCCTACCCGTTGAAAATATAGAATGTTCGATATCACAACTAACGATTACAGAAAAGCTAATCGCACCATCATCTACCTGTTCAATATGGACTACATTTTGGATTTCAATGTCTGATAGTGTAGCTTTATTCTCTTTCACTTTTTCCGTCATATAATCAAGAACAGCGTCTTTTATCTCATCATATCTTCTTTGGTCGATCAATTTTTGCAAAGGACTCTCATCCTGAGCATCATAATAGTCTAGTCTTGAATCATTCAATTCTTTTCGTACTGCTCTCCAGTTTTTCATATACATGTCCATATATGCAATAAATGTCGAATTATGTGTACGTTCCCTCAGATGAATCAATTCATGTAAAATAACATATTCTAAACATTCAATAGGTTTCTGGGCCAACTGCAGATTAAACCACAGCTTCTTTTTTTCAGTGTTACAGGTTCCCCAACGCGTAACCATATATTTTGTTTGCCACGACTCACAGTGAAGCTCAGTAATTTGTTCCCATTTAGGAAGAAGTCTTTCTATCTCAACTTTTAGTAAGCTACGATACTGTTCACGCACATAGTTTTCTCGTTGCTTAACCGTACTATCTTCTCTCATTGAGAGAATTACTTTATCTCCTTGAATTTCAAAGCTGTTCTTTTGAGCATCTGGTACAAAGGATAAGTAATACTGTTTACCCCAGATGTACATAGTTTCACCGCTAACATACTGTCGCTTAGCACTTCTTGGTTGTTGCTGGAACTTCTCAATTTGTTTTTTTATCCAACTGAGATTGGTTCGAGCATACACCTCGATTGCCTTATCATCCATTGATAATGGTGCCGAAATAACAACATGTCCATCAGGCGGTTTTATCTGAAGGTGCATATTCTTAATATTCTTTTTTTGAATATCGATCGGTATGCCCGAAATCACAATTCTCATCTATTAATATTCCTCCTGCTTCTCAATAATCTTATACAGACGTTCAACCTCTGCATCATCATTGAGAATTGCAAACAACGCTCTCTTGATTCTTCTTTCCTTGATTGAATCCCCACGAAAACCACTCATTTTACTATCCATAACAGCTTTATGAAGTTCAATAGCCAACACTTCGTCCCCGCTAACATTATCATATAATGCTTGCATGGCCTTACTATGTCTCACGCTTTCAGGATAGTCTTCATTTTCTTCCGGATGGTCAACATTCTTTGCGAGTTTAATATATTCATCAAGAAGTTCCTTATAGGACAAAACGCCTTTCTGTCTATCTTGAATCAGTTTATCCAAAATCGCTGACATCTTTTCATAGTATTTTGGATTTACAGTTACCTTTTCTACCATTTTACGACGGATATTGTTTTCAATTGCTTCCGCCGCGCCTTCTTTCTGACCAGAAGGCGTATCTTCTCCAATCATCGTTTCACCTTGATCCATTACGAAATCGAGAAGCGTTAGGTCATCAAATTCACCAATTTTGATACTATCAGAAGCCATGATGTAATTATCAATAAGTTTTCGCATATCCGGTTCATATGCCTTAAAATCTAAGAAATCGCCGCTCTTATTTCCGATAGTTTGCTTTAACTCAATATAGAAATGTACTTTATTCTCATAAGCATTAAGTTCTGTTGCAGAACAAATATCAACCATATACTGCTTTGCTTCAGCATAAGCACGAACTAAACTGCTTACGAGTTTATATAATTTTTCACGAAGGCGAGCATAGATTTCATCCATGTCTTCGCTCATGCCGGAAACGCCGCAGAAATAGTGAAGATACTGCAAATCTTCTTTCGGAGCTTCGACACCCTCGCATAATTCTTCTAGCTCTTCGTAAATATCTTTGAAATGTTTAATAGCCTCATCACCTCTGTCTTTAAGAAGTCCATCTACATCTTCAGGGGCATAGTTCTCAAATGCTCCAGATGTGTACTTATCCATAGCATTTTTTAAATTTCCAAAAAGCTGCTTGTAATCCACAATATAACCAAATTCCTTGGTATCACCATCCAGTCTATTTACACGACAGATCGCTTGGAATAAACCGTGGTCTTGCATGCTCTTATCAATATAAAGATATGTACAAGGAGGTGCATCAAATCCTGTGAGAAGCTTATCAACTACAATAAGCAACTTCATATTTGCAGGTTCATTGACAAACTTTTCCTTTACCTCTTTCTCAAAATCTTCCACTTTCTTCTGAATTGAAACTTTCTCCGGAAGGTTGTCAGGGTCAAAGCCTAACATGCGAAGATAAATCTCGTATTTTTCAAAAGTCTCTGTTTCATCATCAGCACTTACAGTATCTGTTCTGAGGTCTCCTGCTTGTGGTGTGTAGGATGAAATGATTGCACATTTCTTAAACCCACGCTGCTGGAAGATTTCATAATACTTACATGCAGTATAAATAGAATCAGCTACAAGAATAGCATTTCCATTACCATCCATCAGACGAGGCTTCAAGTCGAAATCCTGAATGATGTCCCAAGCAACACGCTCAAGTCTTGAACGTGAGCTATAAATCTTCTGCATGCTTGCCCATTTCTCTTTTAGTTTTGCCTTTGCTCTGCTTGAAAGAGTACGAGTCTTAACATCAAACCACTGGTCAATCCTATCATGGGATGTAATATCCTGCGGAATATCTCTATATTCATATCTCAAATCCAGTACAACACCATCTTTAACCGCTTCATTGTACTTATAGCTATGGATGTATGTTCCAAAAACTTCAATACTTGTCTTCTTATCTTTCTTTAATAATGGTGTACCAGTGAAACCAATAAAGATAGCTTCCGGCATAATTGCCTGCATTGCTGCATGTAATTTACCAGACTGAGTTCTGTGACACTCATCTACAAATACAAAAATTTTTCCCTTTGCCTTAAAATCTGCAGGGAGTGCTTTTTTCAACTCATCAATATACTTATTATAATCAGATTCTGTGGCTTCACCACCACGACGGTCAAACTTATGCACCAATGAACACAACAATGAATCATCATAAGAATTTAATTTCTGAAGCAAGTCATCGCAACTCTTGGTTCTGGTAATCTTTTCATCAACACCGATATAAGTTTTTTCAATCTGTTCATCCAGCTCGTCTCGGTCTGTAACGATAAGCACACGAGGATTCTCTTCTTCACAATTTGCAAGAATCCATTTTGAAAGCCAGACCATAGTAAGTGTTTTTCCACTACCTTGAGTATGCCAAATAATACCGCCGTGCTGTTTTGCCACTCGCCTTTGTGTACGCTTGATACCATAGAACTGATTGTATCGGCACACCTTCTTGATTCCCTTGTCATACACAACAAAGTTTTCAATAAGGTCAATAAAACGCTTTTTATCAAACATCTGGTAAATCTGCTGTAAAAGCAGGTTGTCCAGTTTTTCGCAATAAGTCATGATGCGTGCATCCTCTGGGTCACGCTCATCCTCATTTTCATGGAATCCATCTGGTTTCCATTCCATATAATATTTTTCGCCAGTCAGAATTGTTCCATAGCGCAAACCTTCTGTTTCATTACCTGCCATACAAAACTGCATTGTCGTAAAAAATGGTGCAATAAATCCGTCTTTCTGGTTTGTCAAATTCTGACGAATACCATTAGAAACAGATACACTACTTTTCTTCAATTCAATGACCGCCATCGCAATACCATTCACATAGATTACAAGGTCTGGTCTCTTTTCCTGACGACCAACTACTGTAACTTCCTCGGCAATCGCAAAGTCGTTATTTGTAGGTGTTTCCACATCCATGAAATAAACCGTCTTTGGTGCTCCATCGGCTGTTTCCTTTACCTTGGCACCATACTTCAAAAGAGAATAGACTTTATGATTTGCATCGTACAAACCATGTGTCATATCATCTGCTGCTTTTACCAGTTCAGAAACAGCTCCGTCAATCAATTTCTGGCTGTAACCGCTAAGGCGCAAGTACGCACGAAGACGGTCTTCACGGATGTTCTTGTTTACGGCATCTTTTAAATTGCCTACGTATTCATAATCAAGGATATCTCTATCCTTAAAGAAGCTAACCACACGATCTTGGGTAGCTCTTTCTGTGTCGCCAATACTCATGCGTACATTCCTCCTAAACTAATCGTATTTTCCCTGTAAGCAAGTTGCTCATCATACCTTTTTTAATATTCGAATATTTATCACACTTACACTGATGAAGAGTGATGAGGTGATCGAGTTGTTGGAAATAGACTCCAATAGCATATTGTTCTTCGTGTGAAGGAAATGGAATCGCCAAATCAGTGAGCATATTTAGGACAATATAAGGGATACCACTGCCACGCACTTCTTCTTGAATTTTGTTAGGTAATTCATTCCCTATGGCGACATTAAGGAATTGTCTATCTGCCAAAAAGTCCGTTAATACATAGGTTCTTTGATATGCATTGAACTTTCCGTCAGCTAAATGCATATAACCGACACTGGCTCCATTGCCAGCGATAGTTATTGCAGGTCCTTCAAATGCGGCGACATCAATTTTGAAAACATCAATTCCTGATGTATAAAAATCATATTGACCGTCTGAAACCATAGCATTTGCATCAAGTTTGCCCGTAGTAATGTTGCAAAGTTCCCCCAACTTACGCTGTTCCCAAGCTTCAGTAAATCCTGGCAAACGCATTTCTGGAACTGTGTCATCCTTTTGTGGAAACATTTTCGATAAACATCCATTTTTAACAAGCTTTATCTTATTTACAACTTTTGTTTCTGCTGTCATTAATAACTGTATTTTATTTAATGATTGTACTATTTTCTCCTGTTCATCAAATGGAGGTACCAATATCAACGTCTCTGAAATAGCTCCTTTTGATATTGATGACACTTTTATACCTGTTATATATGGCAATATTTGATTGTGAAATAAATCGGAATTCATGTAATATCCTAACCATCCCGGAGCAAAATCACCTTTTTTCACTCTACATGGAATGGTATGAAGTCCTGCAACAAGTTTACTATCACCGAGATTCTGTACCTCAATAACTTTTCCAACAGTTTCGTCCTCTGCCGTATCTGCAACAACAATGTCACCGTCCTGAAGTAATTGAGTCGATGAGGATAACAGAGATAACTCATTTACGTATGGAATTTCTTCTTCGTTACAATCCAATACTTCCGGAAACTTTGTTAAAATATCACCATAATGAATATTTCTTACAGCACCACCACGATTATTTAAATTTTCACGTGACAGAGTATTATTGGATATCACCCTAAACGTTTCGTCAAATGTTTGGAGTTCCCAGTCTACTGGAATATCACCAATCTCCGTATGTTTTAATTCTCCTACCATTTGAAGCCCATCCTCTCCAGATGACTCTTGACCTTTGCCTCATAGTCAGCAGTCTGCTTCATAAGATCAGGAAGAGTATTTTCATAACGTTTAGAAAGTTCAATAATACGGTCTGCAAGCTGATGTGAGATTGCTGCATACAAATCATTTATTCCTGTACCGATGGTGTAATACCATTTTTTATTTACCAGTAAATCTATGATTTCATCGTCTGTTAAAGTTGCATATCTCTCACGAGCCTTCTCGTCAAGTTCTTTATCCATCTCCTTGATAAGCTTTGTTGATTCTTCGGACTTCTTAGCTAATTCAAACGCAGCTTTCAACTCTGCATAATCATCTGCATATACTTCCGGAGCTGGTGCTTCTGCGCGTGCCATTGCCAATGCATATGCAACGGATGTCTTTGTCACAGTACCTTTTTCTGTATAAGCCACTTCGAGAATAATATTGTTACTAATATAATCCACATACTCTTTTTTCTTCATAGGAAGCATGCTCTGTAATTTGACTAGTCCATCAATCAGTGGAGTATGAACATGGCTCATGATTTCATCCATCTTTTCTTGGATATCCTTGCTCTTAACTTTTCCACCTTCAGCCACATCGGACAAAACGGAATCCTCTGCAGATTCTTCAACTAAAGACATAAGACGAGAATCTGTTTCTACAACAAAATCAACAAGGTCATCCATCGCTTTTTTCTCTTCCGGGAAAAGTTCGGAAATAATAAGCGCTTTGGGAATAAGTTTTCCTTCCCATCCTGCAACTTTCAATTCCTGATTCCCATCATCATCTTTTTTCTTTGTTTCTTTCATAATGTTTTCTGTTTCTCTTGCAACGCCATAACCAGCTTCGTCGGAGATAATCATAGAAACATCATCACTAAGCACTTCATTCCAGTAAGCAAGAAGTACCTGATATACATCATATTTATTAATAAGTGAAAGGCTCTCAAACTCTTTCAATATAGCTTGAGCCAATTCAATAATCAGTTCTTTTGCAGACACGCCAGCCTTCAAATTCTTAAGTTTAGAATCTGCATAAGACTTCCAACTTGTGAATGCTTCATCAATCATTTCTCCATAAACAGCAAATTCTGTGTTAGAGTATGTTGTCTGACGAATCACATCTTCTTCTACATTCAGCTTATAGTATCCTTCACTAAACACACCAAAAAGTTCATTCTTCAGAGTCGGGAATGCAGTCCAGAAACGTTCTAGTGCATCAATATCCGCTGCTGGTATACCACCGTGAATATGCGCATAGATATCCTGAATATCTTCCGGGTCAGAAGAATCAATGTAACGAGAAATATTTAAGTTGTACCCATTCTTTTCCTTAATTTCTTTGTTTGGTACAAAACGAGCATATTTAGGATCTGTTGTAATCTGCTCATTAAAAGTAGTTACAATACGATAAATATCTTGTTCACGGAGTCTGTTCTTGCTTCCATCTTTTACATAGCCCTTGCCTGCATCAATCATAAATATACCAGCGCGGTTTTCTGCACCTTCTTTATCAATTACGAGAATGCAAGCAGGAATACCCGTTCCGTAAAATAAGTTCGGAGGCAAGCTGATAATTCCTTTAATCCAGCCTTTATCAACAATTGTCTGTCTGATAGTTGCTTCAGTATTTCCTCTAAACAATACTCCATGAGGAAGAATTACTGCTGCTTTACCAGTAGACTTCAGGGTTTTCAAAATGTGCAATAACCAAGCGTAATCACCATTCTTTTCAGGTGGTCTATCCCCATATCCAGAAAATCGCCCAAACTCTTTTAATCCATCGGACCAGTTTTTAAGAGAGAACGGAGGGTTTGCCACAATATAATCAAATCGCTCAAGTTCTAATGGATTATCAGTTTTTATAAACTGAGGATCTGAGAATGTGTTTCCTGCCATAATTCTAATTGTAGCTTTGTTATGAAGAACCGCATTCATCTTTGCCAAACCAGCTGTAGAACCATCTTTTTCTTGACCATAACCTGAAATTTCAAAAGGAGCTTCTTCTAATGCTCTGATTAACAAAGATCCACTTCCACAAGCCGGGTCACATACGGTTGCATCATGGTCTGTACACTTATCGATACCGATAATTTTTGCAAGAATTCGAGACACCTCTGCTGGAGTGTAGAATTGTCCCTTACTCTTTCCACTTTCAGACGCAAAGTTACGCATCAAATATTCGTAAGCGTCACCAATAATATCGTCGCCTTCTGCTTTGTTTTTTGAAAAATCAAGTTCAGGACGCTGAAAAATTGCAATAAGCTTAGTAAGCTTATCAACCATCTCTTTGTCTTTACCTATTTTTGCTTCATCATTAAAATGAGCAATATCTATAACGCCCTTCAATCCTTCGTTTGCTTCAGCTAGGCGAGCTATAATCTTATCTATACCTTCACCAATATTCTTCTTATTTTTAAGTGCTATAAAATCATCAAAAGAACAGCCTGTTCTTTTCTGAGGGTCAGGATTCGGATCATTTGCCTTATCAAAAACCGTCAAATCTCCGTATTTCTGTCCTTTGTATTTATCAGTTACATACTTCATAAATAAAAGTGTAAGTATGTAATCCTTATATTGTGATGCATCCATGCCTCCGCGCAATGCATCGCAGCTCGCCCAAAGGGAGCTATATAGCTCTGTTTTCTTTACTGCCATTGCCAGAATCTCCTTGTATTTTATTTACTGTCTCAATTACTCGATAGCGCTTTTTCCACTTTTAACCCACACATCAAGTTCAGAACATTTAAACTTCCATTGCTTCCCGATTTTGTGTGCTGGTATTCCTTTATCATTACGTATCCATCCTCGGAGCGTCACTGGCTTGACACCTAGGTATTCAGCAGCTTCTTCAATGTTTATCCATTTATCATTCAACTTATCTTCCATATTTCACCTCTCGAAGTTACGTATAGATATAATTACCCAATAATATTATAGTCATTTTCGCCAGCAAAAACAAGCAGTTTCTTGTTATTTGCTTATATTTGTTATTATTTTTCTTAGAAAATTTACTATTCGTTCATATTTGTTTTTAGGTAGCCGGACATGTATATGTCCGGTCTTTTCTTTTGTAAATCCAGGATTTTCAATCATTATCCGTTCCATCAATCATCTCATTATTCCTAAAAACGGACATAGGCATGTCTGAGGTTTTTATTTTGAAATCTGGCATATTTAAGATAGTTATTAAAAACTCGTCTCGGACAAGACGTTAACCAGTCTGACTTGTTCATCAACTCACCATCTTCGTGGCCACGTGGTGTGTTCGTAGTTGATGAACAAGAGAACATTATTAATAGAGTTGCCAGCTTACGAACGGCTGGTCACCGGAAAGAAGCGGAGTTATCCGCATGAGGTGACCATCTTATGAAAAACACTGGCAGCCATAACGGTTATCTCCGCTTCGGTTCAAATGCCGAAAGGAGAAAATCGAATGGCAAACAAAGACAATCAGAGTAAAGAGTATCGTATCTACATCAAGGAATCCAAAAGCTGGGTGGATGTTAACAAGGAGTTCTACACGAACTACTACCGTGACATCAACGCCTATCGCAAGCGTCAGCAGGAACATGGCCGCTGTGTCTGCCCTGCAAGCAAACGCTACTTATGTGACATGGATTGTTTAACCTGTCCTTATGCCAAAGCTGACGATCAGCTTTCTCTCGACAATACTGTAAGTGACTCTGACGGAAACGAAAAGAGCTGGCTTGATGATATGCCAGATGAATCTGCAGCTATCGCTGAAGTATTAGAGGATGCAGAACTTCTTCACGCTCTCTATGCAAAGCTGAATGAACTGGACCCGGAAGGTCGACTTATCTGTCAGCTTATTATGCAGGGAAAATCCGAACGTGACTGCGGCAAGAAAATGGGCCTCTCTCGTAATACATTCGTGTATCGCAGGGACAAGCTGTTCAAGACGCTCCGCTCTGAGCTTAAGGACTACATCTAATATGAATGGTCGTCCTCTGATTCTTCAGGGGACG
>ERZ772867.4496-NODE-4496-length-10362-cov-17.327738_pt1 | contig 10362 bp, 10 predicted proteins | sample MGYA00511341_ERZ772867 | MGnify/ENA primary metagenome ERZ772867 (study PRJEB29015, sample SAMEA2737707) | human gut metagenome | biome: human gut; feature: human-associated habitat; material: faeces | place: China | collected 2012 ... | reverse complement strand
ACGACAGAGCGGAAAAGGCGCAAGCAGATGGCGCAGGTGAATTTGGAAATAGTATTATACCACATCCGCCGCGCGCTGCATAGGAGGGCGACAGGAAAAGAACAGCGGAACACATCCACCTATCAAAAACGCGCCTCCCGAAGTTTCCGGGAAGCGCGCTTTTGTCTGACAAGTTTTGAGAGAAATCAGTGGCAGCCCTTGCATTTGCCGCAGTCGCCGCCGCAGCTGCAAGCGGAATTGCCGCTCTTTTTGTCCTTGACCATCTTCCAAATGATTGCGCCAACAATCACCAGAAGTACACCGCCAACAATCCATGTTGCCATGGTTCGTTCCTTTCTGCGCCTGTGCGGATGGAGGAAAACCGCTTTTGCGCGATAGAACATATGCCGGAGGGGAAGCGCGGATGATGCAGAATCCGCGCCAGCCCTCCGGCGTTCACAAGAGGGGTTTCAGAAAGCACCGGATGCAGCGGCGCTTTCCTCGGTTAAGCCCGATGGAAAATCAGGCGGAAACCTTCTGCGTGAGGTGGTTGTCGTTGTAAGGATTCTTACGAACGACCAGATACACCAGGCCAGCCAGCAGCAGGATGGCAATCGCCGTCGCAACGGTGAAGCCAGCGCCGCTGAAGAGCAGGCCAAGCTGATAGACAATCAGGGCGGTGATGTACGCGAACGCGCACTGATAGCCAACCGCAGCCAGCGTCCACTTGGCATTGTTGAACTCACGCTTCATCGCGCCGATGGCCGCGAAGCAGGGAGCGCACAGGAGGTTGAAAATCATGAAGGCATACGCCGCCAGACGGCCATGACCGTTGGAGGACTCGTTGAACGCCGTCGCAATCGGGCTGAGGGCTTCCGCCTTCTCTTCCTCGGTCATGTCCTCGTCGTCAACAACGTCCGCCGCGTCATCCGCGCCATACAGCACGCCCAGAACGCCAACGACTTCTTCCTTCGCAACCAGACCCATGACCGTAGCGACCGTGGACGGCATATTGCCGAAGCCCAGCGGCTTGAACACCACGCTGACCGGGTTGCCGATCTTGCCAAGGATGGAGTTGTCCATATCCGCCACAGCGCCCCAAGAGCCAGCCGCGCGATCCATTTCAGGCGCGAGTTCCGGCGCTTCCTCGTCTTCTTCCAGCGTTCCAGCTTCCGCCTTCGCGTTGTAATCAGCCAGTTCCGTCTGGTAGGTCTGCTGCGCTTCAAGCTGCACGTCCGCCGCGGGCGCCCAGCCGTAGGTCTTCGCAAACCAAATCACGATAGAGGACAGGAGGATGACCGTGCCAGCGCGCTTGATGAAGCTCCAGCCGCGCTCCCACACGCTGTGGAACACGTTGCGGCCAGACGGGAAGTGATACGCCGGCAGCTCCATGACGAAGGGAGCCGGGTCGCCCGCGAACATCTTCGTCTTCTTCAGCATGATGCCGGAGATAACAATCGCCGCCACGCCGATGAAGTATGCGGACGTCGCAATCCACGCGCTGCCGCCGAAGACCGCCGCGGCAATCAGACCGATAATCGGCATCTTCGCGCCGCAGGGGATGAAGGTCGTGGTCATGATGGTCATCTTGCGGTCACGGTCGCTCTCGATGGTACGAGAAGCCATGATACCGGGAACGCCGCAGCCAGAACCAATCAGCATCGGGATGAAGCTCTTGCCAGACAGGCCGAACTTGCGGAAGATACGGTCCATGATGAAGGCGATACGAGCCATGTAGCCGACGTCTTCAAGGATAGCCAGCAGGAGGAACAGCACCAGCATCTGCGGCACGAAGCCCAGCACCGCGCCGCAGCCGCCGACGATACCATCAACAATCAGACCGCTCAGCCAGCCCGCGCAGCCAACACCGTCCAACCACGTCTGAAGGTTGCCCTGCACGATTTCCGCAACGAACACATCATTCGTCCAGTCCGTCAGCAGGCTACCAATTGTCGTCACGGAAATGTAATACACAAGGAACATGATAAGCGCGAAAATCGGCAGCGCCAGCACGCGGTTGGTCACCACGCGGTCAATCTTGTCCGAAACGCTCAGGCTGCCCTTTACCTTGCCCTTCTTCACCGCGTTCTGCATCAAAGTGTTGATGTAGGCGTAACGCTGATTGGTGATGATGGACTCGGCGTCGTCATCCATTTCCTTTTCGCAGGAGGAGACAGCTTCTTCGATGCCCTTCTTGACATCTTCGGACAGCTTCAGTTCCGCAACAACCTTCTCGTCGCGTTCGAACAGTTTCACAGCGTACCAGCGCAGGAAGCGAGGTTCAACCTTGCCGCCGATGAGGTCTTCAATATGCGCCAGCGCGTGTTCCACCGAGCCAGTGAATACGTGCGGATGTTCGCCCATCGTGCGGTTCTTGGCAGCAGCAGCAGCCTTTTCAGCCGCCTTCACGCTGCCTTCGCCCTTCAGCGCGGAAGTCTCGACGATTTCCACACCCAGCGCTGCGCTCAGCTTCTTCATGTCGATCTTGTCGCCGTTCTTGCGGGACACGTCGATCATGTTCATCGCGATGACCATCGGCGTGCCGAGTTCAAGCAGCTGCGTGGTCAGGTAAAGGTTGCGTTCGATGGAGGTGGAGTCCACAATATTCAGGATGGCATCAGGCTTGTCGTTCACCAGGTAGTTGCGGGCGACGACTTCCTCCAGCGTGTAGGGAGACAGGGAGTAAATGCCGGGCAAGTCCTGAATGACCACATCGTCATTGCCCTTGAGCTTGCCTTCCTTCTTTTCAACCGTAACACCCGGCCAGTTGCCGACGAACTGACGAGAACCCGTCAGCGCGTTGAACATGGTCGTTTTGCCGCAGTTCGGGTTGCCTGCGAGCGCAATCGTAATCGCCATTTTCGGCGCCTCCTTATGCGAATTTGTCTTAACTAACCCCACCAGAGACTCCGCCTCTGGACTCCGCAAGGGACTCTGTCCCTTGACCCTTTCTCGCGATTGCGTTGAGCGCGCTTCCATACTGTATGCGCGTGGAAGGCTTGGAACGACGCGAAATCAGGTTTTATCGTAAGGGAAACAGAATTACTGAACCTCGATCATTTCCGCATCCGCCTTACGCACGCTCAGCTCATAGCCGCGCACGGTCAGCTCCATCGGATCGCCCAGCGGCGCAACCTTGCGCACATGGACTTCCGTCCCGCGGGTCAGTCCCATGTCCATGATGCGGCGCTTGACGGCACCTTCACCATGCAGGCGGACAACCACCGCGGTTTCCCCGACCTTGACATCCTTCAGGGTTTTCATGCCTTCTGCCTCCTTTTCCTCAGTTCACCAGCACACGCATAGCCATGGATTGGCTCAACGCAACACGGCTATCCTTGACAGCGCAAATCAGATTGCCGCCCATTTTGCTGACGACAGTCACTCTTTCGCCCATCACGAAGCCCAGCTCCGCCAGATGCTGCCGCACCTCATCCTGCCCGGTGATTTTGCCAATCACGCCAGACTCGCCAATTTCCACCATGCCCAACGGCATCATGTTCCATGACCTCCTTGTGTCAGTCCTTTCGCGGATAGTTTATTCCAACTAATCCGGCGATTTGCAAGCGTTAGTTTAGCATAACTAATAGGCTATGTCAAGCGTTTTTCGCGTGTTTTTTTGTTTTTTGTCCACCTTTTTTCTGGTCTTTGCATCGTTTGCCCAATTCGGGGGAATGCTGACCAGCAAAAACAAAGGGCAGCTCTGCTTTGCAGGGAAATCAGATACTTTTCCGAACAAAATTAAGGTAACACCGCACAAATGAGGTGGTCGGCTGGCGAATGGATTTTTCGTCAGATGCAAATGCAAATTTCGAAGGTTTACTGGAGGTAAATCGAGGAATTTGCATGCCGCAGATGGCGGAAAAGACATCGTCAGACGCGCCGCCGAATTGTGTGGTGTTGCCTTAAGCCACACCCTATCAAAAACTTCTGATTATCACCACTATGGCTTAAAGTGCCGAAGGGAGCACGAAGAAAGCCCCTTTGTCACCTCCGCCGAGGCGAAATCCCCTGCATGATCATGCGATTCTATCAGAAAATGAAAACCGCAAAAAAGAGGTGCGAGAATGAAGGAATGGGCGGCCTGGATGGCGAACAAGATGGAGGAGCAATTGCTGCGGATGGAGCAGCTGCGGCTCAGTGAATTTGTTGCATATGAGAAGAACTGGAAGAAGCGTCTTCTGATGCAGTTTGTGGGCGGAATTGCAAGAGGATTAGGGACAGCGGTTGGGTTTACGCTTCTGGGCGCGCTGGTGGTGTGGCTGCTGCAAGGACTGGTGCAAAGGAATCTGCCGATTATCGGGGATTTCCTGACCCAGCTGCTAAACCTCGTGGAAGGCAAGGGCAGCGGCAGCTAAAGCGTCCCCGCCCGTAACTTCGCGCTTCCGCAGAAGCGCCCCAAGCTGCTCTATCCGCCATTTCCTCATTGTCGCGTCAATGGGCGCGACCTGATTCCGCCGCTTCCCAAATCATCACCAGAAAGGGCTATCATCACCATGCGCAAACCCGTTTCCCAAAGGCTGCTGCCTCTCCTGCTCATCCTCCTGATCCTCGCGCTTGACCGCTTCACCAAAGCCCTCGCCGTCGCGCTGCCGGATGAGCGCACCCTCATTCCCGGCGTTCTCCGCTGGATTTATGCCGAAAACACAGGCATGGCGTTCAGCCTGTTCAGCGGACAGTCGTGGATGCTGGGCGTGGTGTCCGTCATCGCGGTTATCGCCGGATGGCTCGTCCTCCGCCGCTATCAGCTCAGCGGATGGAGCAGAACCGCGGCGGCGCTGATGATCGGCGGCGCGCTTGGCAACGCCTACGACCGCTTGGCGCTGGGCTATGTCGTCGATATGCTGGATATCACCCTGTTCCCCTTCGCAGTGTTCAATATTGCGGACGCTGCGCTCGTCGTCGGCACGGTGCTGATGGCGTACTGCATCGTGTTCCGCACGGAAGATTGGAGGAAAATCAATCATGACGCAAATGATGCCTGACGCACTCGAATCGCGCACTATCTCCATCCCCGGCGACGGCCGTCGGCTGGATGTTGCCCTGTCCGAAGCTGCTGGGCTGACTCGCTCGCGGGTAGCGGCGCTGATGGCGGACGGAAACGTCACGGTGGACGGGAAAGTCGAGACGAAATCCGGCGCAAAGGCGAAACCAGGGCAAACTGTCGTCCTGATGATTCCCGCGCCGAAGCCCGCTGTGCCCGTCGCGCAGGAAATTCCGCTCACAATTCTCTATCAGGATGACGACCTCGCCGTCGTCCTGAAGCCCTGCGGCATGGTCGTTCACCCCGCCGCCGGCAATGAGGACGGCACGCTCGTCAACGCGCTCCTGCACTACCTTGACCACTTGAGCGGCATCGGCGGTGAACTGCGCCCCGGCATCGTCCACCGGCTGGACAAGGACACCAGCGGTCTGCTGCTCGTGGCAAAGAACGACCAGAGCCAACTCGCCCTCAGCCGCCAATTGCAGGAGCGGCAGATGGAGAAGCACTACCGCGCGCTGGTTGAAGGGAATCTGCGCGAGGACAGCGGGCGCATCGACCAGCCCATCGCGCGGAGCAAGAAAGACCGCAAGAAAATGGCGATTGACCCCGAAGGCCGCCCGTCGATTACGGACTGGACGGTGCTTGCGCGCGGGCGGAACGTGACGCTGCTGGACGTCCACATTCTGACCGGGCGGACGCACCAAATCCGCGTGCACATGAAGTCCATCGGGCATCCGGTCTGCGGCGACCCGATTTACGGCTCCGGCAAGGGCGCGAAAGTCCCCCGCCTGATGCTCCACGCGCACACGCTGGCATTTACGCACCCACGGACGGGGGAAAGGATGACGTTCACCGCGCCGCTGCCGGAGGAGTTTGTGCAGGGGCTAAAGGGGAACGGGATTGAATAGGATTCTTGAACGCAAAAAGCGCAACCGATTTTCGTCGATTGCGCTTTGAGAGAATATGAGCAAGTTTATTTTGATTTCTTTAAGGCACAACCGCACAAATGAGGTGGTGCCTTAACAATCGAATTTGCTTCCTTTTTACTGCGCCACAGTGAACAGCGCAAAGAAATACCCTTTCTTCTCCATAAGCTCGTCGAAGCTGCCCGCCTCGGCGATGCGTCCGTCCTTCAGGACGAGGATGCCGTCATAGCGGCGGAGCAGGGATTCCTCCAGCGTATGCGTCACGATGATGCGGGTCATACCATGCAGGTCAAGAATATCGCTTGTGACCTGATAGGCCGTCTGTGCGTCCAGCGAAGCCGTTACCTCGTCAGCCAGAAGGACGGAGGATTTTTTCAGCAGGCTTCGGGCAATGGATATGCGCTGCTTTTCGCCGCCGGACAGCCCGCTGCCGCCCTCTCCGCAGAGATAGTCTTCTCCCCGTTCCGCGATCAGCCCCGTTAGATGGGCGCGGCGCATCGCCTCGTCAAGCTCCTGCCGTGGGAAACTGCGGAACATGGAAACATTATCCTTTATGGAGGCATTGAACACGAATACATTCTGTTGTATGGCTGAAATCGTTTCATACAGCGATTCCGGGGCGATACTGCGAAGCTCCGTTCCGTCGAGCAAGATGCTTCCAGCATATTCCCTGCTCCCCGCCATCAACAGATGAAGCAGCGTTGATTTTCCGCTGCCACTGCCGCCTACAATGGCATAGGCTTTGCCGACCTTAAACTCGGCGGAGAGCTCGTGCAGCACATCCTTTTCTCCGTCATAGCTGAACGACACCTGTTCGAGACGAATGCCCTTCTCCAGCCGGGAAAGCGTCGCGCTGCCGTCAGAGGTAGGATTCTTTTCCAGCGCCGTCGCCAGCTTGTCGATCAGCCCCAGCGCCGCCTTGCGGCTTGCCAGCAGCCCCGGCAGCTCCGCGATGGGCTGAATCATAAAATTCATCAGGTTTACGAAAATAATCAGAACACCGGGGGTCAACCCATAGCCGGACAGAGCGAGGTACGCTCCAATGAGAAACACACCAAGCTGCGCAAAAATGCCCGTCACAGCGCCGATCATACCCACGAGGATCTTGATCCTCCGCTTGCTGAACTTATCCCCCTCCAAAGCCCGGTTGCTTTCGGCAAAGAGCTTATAGACTTCCTTCTCCGCCTTGAAGCTCTTAACGACCGAGAATCCGCTGAGGCAGTCGTGCAGCGCGGCGGTAAAGTCCTTGTTTCGCTCCGACACACGCTTTTCAGCTTCTTGCAGCTTATTTCCCGTCAGGAGGGAAGCGACCAGCGGCAAAATCGTAACGCCGATGGCGATGGCGGTCATAACCGGGGAGTACCACAGCATCATGGCGAGCGCGCCGATGAATGTCACAGTTTTTGTGATCAGTGAAAGCTGCTGCGCAAGATAATCCGCCTCTATGCTGCCTGCGTCGTTGGTCAGAGCCGAAAGATAGGCAGCCGTACTCTCGTCCCGAAAGGATGAAATGCTCTTTTCCGTGAGCTTCTGAAAGGCGAAATCTTTATACTGCCGCATGGCTCTCTCAATAAAGCGGGGCTGCGAAATATAGTCCAGCAGAAACGCCGCTACGCAAAGCAGCACAAACCCTCCGCTGATTTTTGCGAGCGTTCCGATGGGAAGCGCACCAGGAACACCGGATGCTGCATCGATAAGCTGCTGCATGATCCACGAAAGAATCAGATTGAGCGTGCCTGCAACCAATGCGCCAAAGACAGCGACGCAGAGAGCAGGGATGTTCCGACGATAAAACTGCGCTGAGAGTTGCTTTTTCAGCGGTTTATTCTTCATGGTCATTTACCTTCCTCCACATAGTAGAGAGTATATCGTCCCCGATGGCAGCAAGCGTGCACACTGTTTATCTTGTCGAGGAAGCTGCTCTTGTCCTCATTTCTCAACCCAGAAAGAACATGATCTCCCCAAAGCAGGAAGGGAGGCTCTGCCTGCTTCGGCAGAGCCTCCCTGGGCAGCATCCGTTGTGCCGGAAAGGCAGTGAATTATTCCACGACCTTCGCGCCGGCAGCGATCGCGTCTTCCTTGGTTCTGAAGAACTGCCAAGTGCTTTCCACGGTGGGGGTGATTTCCTTCTGGTCGCGGATGTACTGTGCCAGAATGTTACGCACCTGACCGTTATCGTTGCCCAGCGTATCGCCGGTGTACATATCCGTGAGGCTGTAATCCTCAGGAGTCAGACCAGCCGCCTGCATGAAGCCGGCGCCGCCGGTGAAGCGGTAGTTGTTCATCACCACGGAGAACACCTGATCAGGCGCCACGGGCTGACCCTGATACTGCATGTTCTGGATGCGCTTTCCTTCAGGCGCATAGTAGTGGATTTCGTAGTACAAACCGTAGATTTCATCGGTGTAGTAGCCACCGCCAAGGTAATCGGGGTTCGACGCACTGGTGTAGTTGGTGGTAGCATGCTCCAGCCACAGCCGCAGCTGTTCGCCGGTCATGTTCACGCGATAGAGCCAGTTTTCAAACACGTACAGCTGATACAGCAAACGCATCGGAACGTCGCCCGCAGGAATCAGGTCGCGAACCTCGGCGCCGCTGGTCAGAGGCGCGCAGATGGACAGCTGCGCAGGAACCGCAGACAGCTGCGCCTTGTTCAGCAGATCCATCAGCGCGGTGGGCTGCAGGGAGATGTTCTCATTGGAGAAAGCGCCGGTAGCAGTGCCAAGAGGCTGATCCAGATAAGCCTGCAGCTCCTCGTTGTAGGGAGCCAGCGCCGTGGCAACCTTCTGATTTTCCACCAGGCCTTCCTGATCCGCCAGGAAGCGGTAGCCGTTTTCAGCCGTCACAGGGGTCACAGTCTTGGTCGCCGGGTCGTAGGCGAGCTTCATGAAGCCCAGGCCTTCACCGGCGCCACCTGCCAGCACGGGCACAACCTTGCCCTCGGCATTGAGGATGTCCTCACGGTAGTCGGTCTTATGGAAGTGACCATACACAACCGCGTCAATCCCGGTAGTCAGGTTAATCATTGCGCGAACCTGGTTTTCGTAGTCCGCGGGGTTGTTGCCATCGGTAGAAACAGCGTCTTCCACGCCGGAGTGCGCCACGACAATCACCACGTCGCAGCCCTCCTGCTCGCGCAGGATCGGCACGAAGTGCTCAACCGTGGGGACCAGATTGCGGAAGTCGATGCCCTCATAGTGGGACTCAACCTCCCAAGCGGGGATGTTGGGCGTATCCATGCCGATAACGCCAACCTTCACGCCCTCAAATTCCTTGACGATGTAGGGGACGCCCATCCAGGAATCCCACTCGGTGCCCTTCGCCACAAAGTTGGCGGCGGACATGGGCACGGAATGCTCCTCGCCGTTGTCGGGGCTCATCACATACTCAATCTGACGCTTGAGAATCGGCAGATCGTTGTTGAACTCGTGATTGCCCAAGCACCACATGTCGTAGTCCATCAGGCGCAGCGCCTTCATCATGGGATCGTCCTTTTCAGGAGCGAAGTAGGAGTAGTAATAGGTCATGGCAGAGCCCTGCACGGTATCGCCGCCATCCACCAGAATGACGTTCTTTTCCGTAGCACGAACCTGCTCGATCATGGAAGCGATCATGGACAGACCCACGTTCGGGGAAGGTTCGCCAGTGGCGTAGTTGATGGGCAGCACTTTGCCGTGCACGTCGCTGGTCGCGATGACGGTAATCATGATGGGGTCCGCATTCTCTGCGAACGCCGCGCAGCCCACCAGGGGGAGAATCATGGTCAGCGCCAACAGAAGGGACAGGAGCTTCTTCATGATGGGCACCTCTTTTCCTTATTTCCCGCTCGAAGCAGGATTAAAATAATTATATTCCATATTCTTTCGTTTGTAAACAGTGCCGCCAGATGCAGACTTCGCCGCGCCAAGGAGTTGGTTTGTCGAAAAATGAATTTTTCGTCGAATTCAGTTGCAAATGCGGCAGATGAACCAATTGAAAGTCAAGTTTTTTGCAAGCCGCAGACAGTGCGAACGCCATTGCCGACAGCGAGATAAATTGCGCCGGTGTGGTGACAATAATATATTTTGTATTCTGTAATTTATAGGTGGCAAGCAGAAATCAAGGGTTGTCTCGGTATCTTCTTCTGCAAAATAAGGGGGCATGGGAATCTGCACCGTGCGGTATCATACTATTTCCGGATAAAGATAGGAAAAGGCGCGAACAGATGGCTCAGGTGAATCTGGAAATAGTATGAAAGTCAACGAGGCCTTGCAGCTCCCGTCGCGTCTGCGGAGACGATTGGGCGGTACAAAAAAACCTGCCCCCCGTCGTTGCCAGCAGAGAGCAGGAAACTTTCGTTTTTGGGAACGCTTACGCCTTCAATTACTTCAGTTCCGCGAAGTACTTGATGGTGCGGACCATCTGAGAGGTGTAGGAGTTCTCGTTGTCGTACCAAGACACGACCTGCACCTGATAGGTGTCGTCGTCGATCTT
>ERZ772867.4494-NODE-4494-length-10366-cov-3.672292_pt1 | contig 10366 bp, 6 predicted proteins | sample MGYA00511341_ERZ772867 | MGnify/ENA primary metagenome ERZ772867 (study PRJEB29015, sample SAMEA2737707) | human gut metagenome | biome: human gut; feature: human-associated habitat; material: faeces | place: China | collected 2012 ... | reverse complement strand
CAAACTGATCGGTTCTGCACAGCGTGTCCCGACCCCGACAGGTTCTACCACAATCTTAACAGCAGTTGTTAAGAAAGCCGGCGTTACAAAGGAAGACATCAACGCAGCTATGAAGGCAGCAGCAAACGAGTCCTTCGGTTACAACGAGGATGAGATCGTATCTTCTGATATCGTTGGTATGAGATTTGGTTCCTTATTCGATGCAACTCAGACCATGGTAAATCAGGTATCTGATGATCAGTATGAGGTTCAGGTTGTTTCATGGTATGACAACGAGAACTCCTACACATCTCAGATGGTAAGAACCATCAAATACTTCTCCGAGTTAGCATAATTGAGAGAAAGAGATTGTTCTCGGACAATCACGTGATAGACTCAGAAAGGGGTCCGGTCTTTTATGGACCGGGTCCCTTTTTGACATTTTGCATATTAAAGGGGGACATGGCATATGTCATTAAACAAAAAATCCGTAGATGATATCAATGTAAAAGGCAAGAGAGTGCTCGTAAGATGCGATTTCAACGTACCGCTCAAGAATGGCGAGATCACAGATGAGACCCGTATCGTGGCTGCACTTCCGACAATCCAGAAGCTGATCAACGATGGCGGCAAGGTTATCCTCTGCTCCCATCTTGGAAAAGTAAAGAACGGACCAAACGAGGGCGAGTCCTTAGCACCGGTTGCAAAGAGACTTTCCGAGAAGCTTGGCAAGGAAGTTGTATTTGTATCTGATTACAACGTAACCGGAGAGGCAGCTACCAAGGCGGTAGAGGCTATGAAAGAGGGAGATGTTGTATTACTTCAGAATACACGTTTCCGCGGCGAGGAAGAGACCAAGAACGGCGAGCAGTTCAGCAAAGAGTTAGCAGATCTTGCAGATGATTACGTATGCGACGCATTCGGTTCTTCCCACAGAGCACATGCTTCCGTAGCAGGCGTGACAAAGTTCATCAGCGCAAAGGGCGGTTCCAACGTTGTCGGCTACCTGATGGAGAAAGAGATTGCATTCCTTGGCAATGCAGTTGAGAATCCGGTAAGACCGTTTGTTGCAATCCTTGGCGGTGCAAAAGTTGCAGACAAGTTAAACGTTATCTCCAACCTGCTTGAGAAGTGTGATACCTTGATCATCGGTGGCGGTATGGCTTACACTTTCTTAAAGGCACAGGGTTATGAGATCGGTAAATCCTTAGTGGACGACAGCAAGATCGACTACTGCAAGGAGATGATGGCAAAGGCTGAGAAGCTTGGCAAGAAGCTGTTACTTCCGGTAGACGCAGTGACAATCGCTGATTTCCCGAACCCGATCGACGCTCCGGTTGAGGTTGAGGTTTGCGACGTTAAGAATATGCCGGCTGACAGAGAGGGCTGTGATATCGGACCGAAGACGGCTGAGTTATATGCAGAGGCTGTTAAGACAGCAAAGACCGTTGTATGGAACGGACCGATGGGTGTATTCGAGAATCCGACACTTGCAAAAGGTACGATCGCTGTAGCAAAGGCACTGGCTGAGACAGACGCTACCACAATCATCGGCGGCGGCGATTCCGCAGCAGCAGTAAACCAGCTTGGTTTTGCAGACAAGATGAGCCATATTTCCACAGGTGGCGGCGCATCCTTAGAGTTCTTAGAGGGTAAGGAACTTCCGGGTGTTGTAGCAGCAGACGACAAATAAATAACAAAATCCTGCTGTCGTGACGGTACAAAACGTCGTGGCAGCAGATACATAAATGGGATCATTCTTAAGGGAAAGAGGATTTTAAAATGGCAAGAAAGAAAATTGTGGCCGGCAACTGGAAGATGAACATGACTCCAAGCCAGGCAGTAAAGTTAGTAGAAGAGTTAAAGCCGCTTGTAGTAAGTGATGATGTTGAAGTTGTATACTGTGTTCCGGCAATCGATATCGTACCGGTTGTAGAGGCAGTCAAAGGTACTAACGTTGCAGTCGGTGCAGAGAATATGTACTACGAGGAGAAAGGTGCCTACACAGGAGAGATCTCTCCGGAGATGCTGGTAGACGCAGGCGTGAAGTATGTTATCATCGGTCATTCCGAGAGACGTGACTACTTCAAAGAGTGCGACTGCATGCTGAACAAGAAAGTTAAGAAAGCATTCGAGCACAATCTGACCCCGATCCTTTGCTGCGGAGAGACATTAGAGCAGAGAGAGATGGGCGTTACTCTTGACTGGATCCGTCTTCAGATCAAATCGGACTTAAAGGATATTACCGCAGAGCAGGTTGCTTCCATGGTAATCGCATATGAGCCGATCTGGGCAATCGGAACCGGCAAGACAGCAACAACCGCACAGGCACAGGAAGTCTGCAAGGCAATCCGCGACTGCATCGCTGAGGTATATGATACCGATACAGCTGAGAAGGTTCGTATCCAGTACGGCGGATCTGTCAATGCAGGAAATGCGGCAGAACTGTTCGCACAGCCGGATATCGATGGCGGTCTTGTAGGCGGCGCATCCTTAAAGGCTGACTTTGGAAAGATTGTAAACTATAAGTAATAGTTTAAAATTACAGGGAATCAGGATCGCTGCGGAGCGGTACGATCCTGGAACGGGGACCCGCTTCTCTCTGCGGTAACAGGCGGAGAGAGACGGGTTTTCGTGAAAATTTGTAAGTGGTAATATAAGAGAATTTTGAGTGACAGCGGAGAAAATGTATGCCCAAAAAGTGCAAGGGAAAAAGAAATGCACTTGTAGTAACCGTGGTGGCTGTACTTCTGGGAGATATTTTTGCAGGAGGACAGAATATTCCGGCACAACAGAAGACCTGGAATGCCGGAGATACAAAACGTACGCAGATGACAGAGAGCGCAACACAGAGAATGGACCTGACAGACGCATTTGCAGTGATATTACAAGGTGCGACGAAGAAATTTATCGCAGGATATGCAGTCGATGATTCGTTTTTGATGTGGCTGGCTGCCAGATACGGAGATGAGAAGGTAGTGCGGATCGCGAGTGCCGTTCTGGATGGAACGGAGGATCCGGAAGTCTGGTATGACATTACCGGCAGCTCCATCCATGTACTGTGGTTGATGTATTGCAGGGACAGTGGTTTTCAGCAGTACCGGCTGCAAAATGTATACTGGAAAGAGGCCGGAGAGGATGGAAAGATCGTGCTCGGCTTTGCGGGTGACATCAATTTTGCCGACGACTGGTATACGATGGAGTATATGAACCGGCAGACGAATGGCATCTATGACTGCTTTTCGGAGGATCTGCTCTCGGAGATGCAGAACGTGGATGTGATGGTGATGAACAATGAGTTCACCTACGCAGAGAGCGGGAGCGTGGAGGCGGTTCCCGGGAAGGCATATACCTTTCGGGCAGATCCGGAGGATGTAGAACTCCTCTCTGTTTTTGGAACGGATGCTGTGACGCTTGCCAACAATCATGTGTATGATTACGGGGAAGAAGGACTGCTGTCGACCTTAGATTGTCTGCGGAAAGCGGACATCCCTTATACGGGGGCGGGCGAGAATCGAAAAGAGGCATCCAAGATCCTCTCTTTTGTGATCGGAGGCAGAAAGATTGCCATTGTTTCCGCCACACAGATTGAGCGGGCGACCAAGTATACAAAAGAGGCGACGGAGACGGAACCGGGAGTATTAAAGACCTTGAATCCTGCCGCATTTCTGGAGGTGATCCGGGAAGCGGACGCCACAAGTGATTATGTGATTGTGGAAGTGCACTGGGGAACGGAAGGCAGTCTGCACGAAGAAAAATCCCAGCGTCTTCTGGCGGAGCTATATGCGGAGGCAGGCGCAGACGCGGTGATCGGCGGACATCCGCACCGGCTGCAGGGATGTGGTTTTACCGATGGTGTGCCGGTTGCGTACAGTCTCGGAAATTTCTGGTTTTCCACCGGGACGCTGTATACAACGCTTGCCAAGATTACGATCACAGAGGACGGCGCGGTGACACTTTCCTATGTCCCGTGTATACAGAAGGGACTAGTTACAAGCATTCTGACAGAGCAGGATGATAAAGACGGGTTTTATCATTACCTGGCTGCAATTTCCGATGACATCGGAATGGATGCGGACGGTAATGTTTATGATAAAACAGCGGGGGATTATCCTTCGCAGGTAATCGTGTACGATTCGGATACAAGCAAGACAAAGATCCGCGGCACGACAGATAATGATGGGTATGCCATCGACATTGTTGGCAACCGAAAATAAAGAGAGAGGGAAGAACAATGAGTAAAAAACCAACAGTACTGATGATCCTGGATGGATTCGGATTAAACGATAAGACGGAAGGAAATGCCGTTGCACAGGCGAAGAAGCCGAATATCGACGCACTGATGAAGGAATATCCATTTGTAAAGGGAAATGCCAGCGGACTGGCAGTAGGTCTTCCGGACGGACAGATGGGTAACTCCGAGGTAGGACACTTAAATATGGGCGCAGGCAGAATTGTATACCAGGAGCTGACACGCATTACCAAAGAGATCAATGACGGCGAATTTTTCAGCAATCAGGCGCTGCTTGACGGTATTGCAAATGTGAAGGAGAACAATTCTGATCTGCATTTATACGGACTTCTTTCGGATGGTGGTGTACACAGCCATATTACACATCTGTACGGTCTGCTCGAGCTTGCCAAGAGACAGGGCGTAAAGAATGTATACGTACACTGCTTCCTGGACGGACGTGACACGGCTCCGACTTCCGGTAAGGGATTTATCGAGGCACTGGAAGCAAAGATGGCAGAACTGGGCATCGGTAAGATTGCTTCTATTTCCGGACGCTATTATGCGATGGACCGTGATAACCGCTGGGATCGTGTGCAGAAGGCATATGATGTGCTGACCAAGGGCGAGGGAGAGACCGCAGAGAGCGCTGTTGCTGCAATGGAAGCTTCCTACGCAAAGGATGTGACGGATGAGTTCTTCGTACCGACCGCGATTACCGAGAACGGCAAGCCGGTAGCGACGATCAAGGACAAAGATACCGTGATCTTCTTCAACTTCCGCCCGGATCGCGCACGTGAGATCACAAGAACCTTCTGTGCCGATGAATTTGACGGATTTGACAGAGGCGCGAGAAAGAATGTGAAATATATCTGCTTTACCGAGTATGATGTGACGATCCCGAACAAGGAAGTTGCTTTCAAGAAAGTGGAGCTTAAGAACACATTTGGCGAGTATCTGGCAGCGCACGGCATGACACAGGCAAGAATCGCCGAGACAGAGAAGTATGCGCACGTCACATTCTTCTTCAACGGCGGCGTTGAGGAGCCGAACGTTGGTGAGGACCGTATCCTTGTGAAGTCTCCGAAGGTGGCTACCTACGATCTGCAGCCGGAGATGAGCGCACCGGAAGTGTGTGAGAAGCTTTGTGCAGCTATCCGTTCCGAAAAGTATGATGTCATTGTCATCAACTTTGCTAACCCGGATATGGTTGGACATACCGGTATCATTCCAGCAGCCATCAAGGCAATCGAGACCGTAGATACCTGCGTTGGAAAGGCAGTGGAGGCATTAAAGGAAGTAGACGGACAGATGTTCATCTGTGCAGACCACGGAAATGCAGAGCAGATGGTGGATTACGAGACAGGTGCACCGTTTACCGCACATACGACGAATCCGGTACCGTTTATTCTGGTCAATGCAGATCCGTCCTACACACTCAGAGAGAACGGATGCCTGGCAGATATTATCCCGACGTTAATCGAACTGATGGGAATGGAGCAGCCGGCAGAGATGACAGGAAAGTCACTTCTGGTCAGAAAATAAAGAATAGAACGAGAAAAGCAGTCCCGGGGGAGGGGCTGCTTTTCTTGTGTTAGGATTCAGAAAACGGGGGGACCGTTTTCTGGAACATCTGCCCTGGTGGCAGATAAAGAGGAGTTATATGAAATTAGATAATTGCAAAAGTAGTGCTTTTGTCCTATCTACGCAGTTATTATAACTCTGGTACTAAAGTACGTCAAGGGAGAAACATGTATTTTTTTTAAGACAAAATATGAATTAGGCTGTGTGAACAAGCCTATAAGTCACGCTAATGAAATAATGAATATGTACAAAAATACTAATAAAAAGAACTCGATTTTCTATATCGCAGAAATGGTGTGAGCGGGTAAAAACATTGACTTTCCAAAAGCGGCTGTATTATAATTTTGAAGTACAGTGCAGAAATAGTCTGCGGAAGTGGGTAAAGCTGTAAATATCAACAAAAGAAGCCGGAAAGGCTTCGGAAAAGAGGATGAAATGCAGGAATTTAAGCCGGTAAAAGAGGGAAAAGTACGTGAGGTATATGATAATGGAGACAGTCTGATTATTGTAGCCACAGACAGAATCTCAGCTTTTGATCATATTTTAAAGAATAAGATCACAAAGAAGGGCGCAATTCTTACCCAGATGTCGAAGTTCTGGTTCGATTACACCAAAGATATCGTGCCGAACCACATGATTTCCGTGGACGTAAAAGATATGCCGGAATTTTTCCGGCAGGAACGTTTTGAGGGAAACAGCATGATGTGCCGGAAGCTTGAGATGCTTCCGATCGAGTGCATCGTGCGCGGATATATTACAGGAAGCGGCTGGGCAAGCTATCAGGAGAACGGCACCGTATGCGGCATTAAGCTGCCAGAAGGACTGGTAGAGTCCGACAAGCTGCCGGAGCCGATCTACACACCGAGCACAAAGGCTGAGATTGGTCTGCATGATGAGAACATCTCCTTTGAGGAAAGCGTGAAAGTGCTGGAGAAGATCTACCCGGGCAAAGGTGCGGATTACGCGGCACAGATTAAGGACAAGACGATTGCTCTTTACAAAAAGTGTGCAGAGTACGCACTGAGCAAGGGCATCATTATCGCAGATACCAAATTCGAGTTCGGTCTGGATGAGAACGGCAACGTTGTTCTGGGTGACGAGATGCTGACACCGGACAGCTCCAGATTCTGGCCGTTAGAGGGATATGAAGCCGGAAAAGGTCAGCCTTCCTTTGACAAGCAGTTTGTCAGAGACTGGTTAAAGGCAAATCCGGACAACGATCTGCTTCTGCCGGATGAGGTGGTAGAGAAGACCGTGGCCAAGTACAAGGAGGCATTTGAGCTTCTTACCGGAAAGCCGTTTCAGGCATAAAAAGACAGAATATCAGATTCGTAGATGGGGAAATCAATGAGCGATAATAGAATCAATAAAAATCAGCCGGTGGGGGATGAACTGCATGAGGAGTGCGGCGTCTTCGGAATGTACGATTTTGACGGCGGAGATGTGGCATCCACAATATATTACGGACTGTTTGCATTGCAGCACCGCGGACAGGAGAGCTGCGGTATTGCAGTCAGCGAGACGAACGGTCCGAAAGGGAAAGTGACCTCCTACAAGGGAATGGGACTGGTCAATGAGGTTTTCACTGAGGAGAATTTAGAACCCATGCACGGGGATATCGGCGTGGGGCATGTGCGCTATTCGACAGCCGGTGCGTCGACCAGAGAAAACGCACAGCCGTTGGTGCTCAATTATGTCAAGGGAACCCTGGCTCTCGCGCACAACGGTAACCTGATCAATGCGGCGGAACTCAGACATGATCTGGAGTATACAGGAGCTATTTTCCAGACGACCATTGACTCTGAGGTCATTGCCTACCATATCGCAAGGGAGCGTCTGAAATCCAGCACGGTGGAGGAAGCGGTGGGACGTGCCTGTCGCAAGATCAAGGGAGCGTATTCCCTTGTGGTCATGAGCCCGAGAAAGCTGGTCGGAGCAAGGGATCCCTATGGTTTTAAGCCGCTTTGCATCGGAAAGCGCGACAATGCCTATATCCTTGCATCGGAGACCTGTGCGCTCGATACGATCGGCGCGGAGTATGTGCGTGATGTGCTGCCGGGAGAGACGGTGACGATCACGCCGGAGAATGGAATTGTCTCGGATATGTCCCGCGCACTGCCCAAGGAGCAGGAAGCGAGATGCATTTTCGAGTACATATATTTTGCGAGACCGGACAGTCATATCGACGGCGTGAGCGTATATGCATCCCGCATCAAGGCAGGACGGTTCCTGGCGATGGATTCGCCGGTGGATGCAGATCTTGTGGTGGGCGTGCCGGAGTCCGGCAATGCCGCTGCGCTCGGTTATTCACTGCAGTCCGGCATCCCGTACGGAACCGCTTTTGTCAAAAACGGCTATGTGGGACGTACGTTTATCAAGCCGAAGCAGAGCAGCCGTGAGTCCAGCGTCCGCGTGAAGCTGAACGTCTTAAAAGAGGCGGTGGACGGCAAGCGCATTATCATGATCGATGACTCGATTGTGCGCGGAACCACATCCGACCGCATTGTAAAAATGCTGCGGGATGCCGGAGCGACGGAGGTGCATGTCCGCATCAGTTCACCGCCGTTTTTATGGCCGTGCTATTTCGGTACGGACATTCCGGAGCGGGAACAGCTGATTGCGTACAACCGCACGATCGAGGAGATCCGGGACATCATCGGAGCGGATTCGCTCGGTTATCTCGGAATTGACCGCCTGAGTGAGATGGTAGACGGACTGCCGATCTGCAAGGGATGTTTTAACGGTATTTACCCGATGGAGCCGCCGAAGGAAGATATCAGGGGAGACTACGAGAGGTAAAAAGCTTCTTGAAAATATAGAAGAATGTGGCAGGCAGCAGAAAAGTTTAGATTCGAGGAAAATGCAGCAAGCGGCAGGGGCGCCGGGAGCAAAGGGAAATGCAGCAGGTGACAGGATATCTTGAATTTTAGAAAATGCAGCAAGCCTATGGATAAAGGTAAGGAGAAAAAATGAGTACAGACAGATATTCAAGTCCGCTCTCAGAGCGGTATGCAAGCAAAGAGATGCAGTATATTTTTTCACAGGATATGAAGTTCTCCACATGGAGAAAGCTGTGGATTGCACTTGCCGAGACAGAGATGGAGCTGGGACTTTCCGAGAACGGAAAGCCGGTCATCACGCAGGAACAGATTGACGAGATGAAAGAGCATGTGTACGACATCAATTATGATGTGGCAAAAGAGCGCGAAAAACTGGTGCGTCATGATGTCATGAGCCATGTATACGCGTTCGGACAGCAGTGCCCGAAGGCCGCAGGCATCATCCATCTGGGAGCGACTTCCTGCTACGTGGGCGACAATACGGATATTATTATCATGAACGAGGCGTTAAAGCTGGTGCACAAGAAGCTGGTCAATGTCATTGCGGAACTGGCAAAGTTTGCGGATACTTACAAGAATCTGCCGACGCTCGCATTTACGCATTTCCAGCCGGCACAGCCGACAACGGTTGGCAAGCGCGCCACACTCTGGACACAGGAGTTTTTGATGGATCTCGAGGATCTGGAATATGTGATGAGCACCTTAAAGCTGCTTGGATCCAAGGGAACGACCGGTACGCAGGCAAGCTTTTTGGAGCTGTTTGACGGGGATCAGGAGACCATCGATAAGATTGACCCGATGATCGCAGCGAAGATGGGATTCAAGGAGTGCTATGCGGTATCCGGACAGACATATTCCAGAAAAGTGGATACCAGAGTGGCAAATATCCTTGCCGGCATTGCAGCAAGTGCACACAAGATGTCCAACGATATCCGTCTGCTGCAGCACTTAAAAGAAGTGGAAGAGCCTTTTGAAAAGACTCAGATCGGTTCCTCTGCAATGGCATACAAGCGGAACCCCATGCGTTGCGAGCGTATCACTTCTCTGGCTCGCTACGTGATGATCGACAGCCTGAATCCGGCATTTACCGCAGGTACCCAGTGGTTCGAGCGGACACTGGACGACTCTGCCAATAAGCGTGTTTCCGTACCGGAGGCATTTCTGGCAGTCGATGCGATCCTGAACATCATGCTGAATGTTACCGACGGTCTGGTGGTATATCCGAAGATGATCCGTCAGCGGATCATGCGGGAACTGCCGTTCATGGCAACCGAAAATATTATGATGGACGCTGTGGAAAAGGGCGGCAACCGTCAGGAACTCCACGAAAAGATCCGTCAGTATTCCATGATCGCCGGCAAGCACGTCAAGGAAGAAGGTCTGGACAACGACCTGTGCGATATGTTGCTGGCAGATCCGGCATTCATGATTACCAAGGAAGATCTGGACAAGATCCTGAAGCCGGAAAACTTCACCGGCCGCAGCGAACAGCAGACCGAAGAATTCGTGGCAGAGTGCATTCAGCCCATTCTGGACGCAAACAAGGATATTCTGGGCGAACACTTCGAGATGAAGAACTAAGGAAACACTACATAAAGCCCGTCTGACGGCTTTATTCTTGCGTATCCCATAGAAAACAACCCTCGGCGGAATCCAATCGTCGGGGGTTGTTTTTTCGTAGGACGAAAAATCACCGCAGGTCTTGACAACTTCCTCAAAAAGGTGTACCCTA
>ERZ772867.4487-NODE-4487-length-10383-cov-4.764136_pt1 | contig 10383 bp, 9 predicted proteins | sample MGYA00511341_ERZ772867 | MGnify/ENA primary metagenome ERZ772867 (study PRJEB29015, sample SAMEA2737707) | human gut metagenome | biome: human gut; feature: human-associated habitat; material: faeces | place: China | collected 2012 ... | reverse complement strand
TAACCTCTCATAACAAAAAATCGAGAGGCCATCGGCCTCTCGATTTTTGTTATCATTCCTGTTCCGGTTTGTGCTCTTTCCAGTAGGCTTTCGCCTCATCGATGACCTTCTTGAAGGGGCCGGAGGGGTAAGTGCTCTCGGCAATGTCGATGAGGAATTTGTAGAGCTGGGGCCGCACCTGCTCATACATCCCAAGCCGGGTGTAGAGGTCCTTGTAGTAGTGGAACACCTGGATCTTGTTCTGCACCAGAGTGGCAGGCTTTATCTGGGTGTGGCAGATGCTCTGAGGGTTCTGGACATAGTAGTAGCCGGGCTGCGGGATGGACGCAAAGACTTCGGCGTACTGGATATACTGCATGTTGAACACGAGGTCTTCGGCCCAGCGCATCTCGCTGGTAAAGCGGATGTCGTGCCGGGTGAGGATGTCGCGGCGGTAGAGCTTGTTCCAGAGCACGCTGTAAAAGTAAGAGGCGGGCTTATCCATCAGGCGGCGGGCGAAGGTGTCCTTGTCGTAGACGCCCTCGGGCAGGAAACCGTATTCCCGGTTCTCCGGCGGGCGTGCAACGTGCATGACGCCGAGGTCGTCCTGGATCTTTTCCAGCACCTGTTCCGGCTTCGATGCCCCGGCGGGGATGACCATGGTGTAGGGCGAGATGACGAGGTCGGCACCGGTCTTCTCTGCCGCCTCCACCAGCCGGGCGGTGTAGTCCGGGGCGATGTAGTCATCGCTGTCCACGAACTGGACGTACTTGCCGCCGGCAAGCTTCAGGCCGAGGTTCCGGGTGTCGGACACGCCGGAGTTTGCCTTGTCCACCAGCAGGATGCGGCTGTCCTTTTTGCGGAACTCCTCGCAGACGGGCAGGCTCTTATCTTTGGAGCCGTCGTTGATGACGATGAGCTCGAGGTTCTTGTACTCCTGCCCGCAGATGCTTTCGAGGCAGCGGCTCAGGTGGCTCTGGGCATTGTACACAGGGACGATGATGCTGACGAGAGGCATTTCCATAGCAGTTTCTCCTTTTGCTTTCTTCTGTTTTTCAGAAGCTGTTTTCGTGAGCGGGGTGCGCAATGCTTATGAAAACGGCTTCTCAGAGCAATGATACTCCCGCCGGGCCGAAAAAGCAAGCGCCGGCGGCAGGCCCGAAAGGGGGCTTCGGAATGATATTTCATATCGCGGTGTGCAGCCCGGACAGCGTCCTCCGCAGCCGGGTGGAGCGGCAGTGTCTCGACTATTATGCCCGGCGGGACGACGCCTGCATCATCGAGCAGCTGGACAGCCCGGAGGCCCTGCTGGCCCGGGACGACGCCGGGGAGCGGTACGAGCTGTACCTCATTGAGCTGCCGTCCACGGCAGCCGCCGCGTCGCTGCGGGCAGCGGCTGCACTCCGCAGCCGGGGGCGGCGCAGCCCGCTGGCTTTTCTGGCCCACACGCCCGCCCACGCCTACAGTGCCTACCGGGTGGACGCCATGCAGTATTTATTGCTGCCTGTCCCGCCGGAACAGCTGGACGCTCTGCTGGCCCGGGCCACCGAGCCGGAGTACGGCCCGGCCATCCCGGTGGCCACGGCGTCGGGTCTGCGGGTGCTGCCCTTCGCGGACATCGAATACCTCGAGTGTACCCACCATGTGGTGCATTTCCATCTCGCCAGCGGCGAGGATGTGCCGTCCCTGTCTGTCCGGGTGCCGTTCGCGCAGGTGGCCCAGCCGCTTTTGGCGGATGAGCGCTTCGTCCAGCTCCACCGCTCCTATGTGGTCAATCTGGCGGCGGTGTCCCAGCTGGCGGCGGGTGAGTTCTGGATGCAGAGCGGCGCACGGGTCCCTGTCCCCCGCGGGCGGGAGCCTGCAGCCCGCACGGCGCTGAAAGATTATCTGGAAAAGCAGTTCCGATAAAGCAATGGGGAGGCCCAGAAGAGCCTCCCCATTGCTTTATAATTTTGTCCAGTCCAGCTGCGTCCAATCCGTTATGTACTGGTCGGCGAGGCGCTGCAATTCGGGCTGATCGGCAGCGCTGGTCTCATCCTCGATGTCGATGAGGTAAAAGCCGCACTGCCTGGCCGTACGGGTGGCGTAGACAGCGTCCTCGCAGACGACGGCGTCGGCGGGTCCGCTGCCGCCCAGCCGCTCGAGGACTTCGTGGAACACCTCGGGGTGGGCCTTGCTCTTCGCGCCCTGTGCGGTGTAGAAGAACTCGAAATAGTCTGCGACGCCCAGCCGGGTGAGCACTTCTTCGCACTGCTCTGCCCAGGTGTTGGAGCAGATGCACATCCGCACGCCCTCGGCTTTCAGCCGGGCCAGCATCTCCCGGACGCCGGGCTTCAGCTCAACTTTTTTGTACAGGTCCCGGATGACCTGCCGCATGGCAGGCTCGTAGTCCCGGAGGGTCAGGGGCAGATCGTAGGTGCGGATGAGATACTCCGCGCCCTCCACCATCCCCATGCTCAGCAGAACATCGTGGATGCCGGGTCTTGCGGTGCGGCCATAGCGGCGCAGCAGCTCCAGCGGTGCGCCCTGCCACACCACGGTCATGCTGTCGGTGAGGGTGCCGTCCATGTCGAAAATCCATTGCTTGCGGTGCATCTGTCGTCCTCCTGAATCGTTCTGGCAAAGTGAATTTATTATAGCACATTTTTTGTTACAAAAACAGAGAGAAATCTCCCGGGAAATATGCTATAATCTAGGCAAAACCGGAACACATCAAAGGAGGCAGAAAACATGGCGCAGAACAACACCCCCGTAAAGGCGCTGGTGCTGGCGGGCGGGGGCGCCCGCGGCAGCTATCAGGTGGGCGTCTGGCGGGCGCTGACCGAGCTGGGCTGGCGGCCCCAGATCATTACGGGTACCAGCGTCGGCAGCCTGAACGGCGCCATGTTCGCCCTCGACCTCTACGAGACGGCCCGGGACATGTGGCTGACCATCCGCAGCCAGGATGTGATGGAGCTGCCCGCCGAGGATGCGCCGCTTTCCGAGCTGCACGCATTCCTCAAAGACGCTGTGACTCAGGGCGGCATGGACGTCACTCCGCTGGAAGAGATCGTCGAGCGGGTGCTGGACGAAGAGAAACTCCGCAAAAGCCCCATCCGGCTGGGCCTCGTGACCGTGGAGCAGAAGACCCTCAAGGCCCGGGAGCTTCCGCTGGAAGACATCCCCGAGGGGAAGGTGAAAGACTACCTGCTGGCTTCGGCAGCCTGCTTCCCCGCCCTGCGGGCCCACACCATCGACGGGGTGTCTTACCTCGACGGCGGCTACCGAGACAATATGCCCACCGCGCTGGCCCAGAAGATGGGCGCAGAAGAGCTGGTCTGTGTGGACCTGGAGGGTGTGGGCATCACCCGCCCCAACCGCACCGGCCTGCCCACCACCCTCATCCGAAGCTACTGGGAGCTGGGCGACATCCTCCGCTTCGAGCCCGCCACTGCCCGGCGGAACATCGAGCTGGGCTACCACGATACATTGCGGGCCTTCGGGCGGCTGCGGGGCTGTGCCTACGCTGTGGACAGCGGGGCTGAGAGCAGCGCGGATGCTGCCGCATTCCATGCGGCCTTCGAGGCCGTCCAGAAGGACGTGCGGGAAAAGCACCCCTCCACCCTGACGGCAGACGCTGCTCTCCTGCTGGCAAAACTCTCGGATGCAGAGCTTGCCCCGCTGGAAGCCGTGGCTGAGGATGTGGGCGTAGACCCCGCCCCCTACTACACCACCCGTACTTTGGGAGAAGCTTTCCTTGCAAAATGCGACTTCGAGCGCCTCAGGAGCTTCGAGCCGCTGTTCGAGGGTGAAGCAGGCCCGGCGCAGGCCGCACGGGCCGCTCTGCTGCCCAACACCTTTTTGCAGGCACTGGTCTGCCGGGCGCTGACCGGCAGAGTGCCGCCGGAGGAGATGGAAACATGAAGGTATATAAGGGCTTTACCGCATCGCCCGGCCTCGTGCTGGGTCAGGTCAGCCGGCTGGACCGCCCGCCGCTGGTGTTCGGCGAGGGGCCTTTCCACCCCGAACAGGAAAAGCAGGCGCTGGAAGACGCCATCAAGGTGGCTCAGCAGGAGCTGGACGAGATGGCCGGCCGCGCCGCGCCCTCGGAGCAGGCCATCTTCCTGTTCCAGAGCATGATGCTGGAAGACGAGGGCTTCATGAATGAGGTGGCTTTCCAGATAAAGGCCGGCGTCGGTGCCGCCGAGGCGATGGACCGTGTGGGCCACCGCTACGCCGCCCAGCTGGCCGCCATGAAGGACAATGCCTACATGCAGCTGCGGAGCGTGGACATCCTCGACGTGACCCAGCGCATCACCAACATCCTCTGCCACCGGATCCGCAGCTGGCTGGCCCTCGACCACCCGGTCATCCTTGCGTCTGACCTGCTCATGCCCACCGATCTGTTCAGCGTCCCGGCGGGCCGCATCCTCGGCCTCATCACCGCCGAGGGCAGCGGCCAGAGCCATGCGGCCATCATCGCCCGCTCGCTGAACATCCCGGGCATCACCCAGGTGGGCGAAGATTTCCTGAAAGACTGCGACGGCCGCGAGGTCATCCTGAACGCCACCGAGGGTGAGTGCATCCTTGACCCGGATGCCGCCGCCCGGCAGAGCGCCATCACCTGCATCTGCGAGATGCAGCGCCAGAACAAGGAGCTGAACGCCCAGCTTGAGCTGCCCAACCGCACCCGGGACGGCGAGGAGTTCGAGCTTCTGGCCAACTGCTTCGGCCCCGAGGACGTGGGGACCGCGATGGAGTCCGGCGCGTCCGGCGTGGGCCTGCTGCGCAGCAGCTACATGATGATGCCCGGCCACGCCATGGACGAGCAGGAGCAGTATCTGTTCTACACCTCCTGCCTCGCCGCCGCCAAGGGAAAGATGGTGACGGTGCGCACCTTCGACTTCGGTGCCGACCGCACCATGGCCGACGCCTATCAGGGCGTCCAGTCCTCCAAGCTGGGCCTGCGGGGCATCCGCAGCAGCCTGCGCAATATGCCCCAGATGGCAGTTCAGATCTGCGCCCTCATGCGTGCCGCCGCAAAAGGCCCGCTGCGGGTCATGTTCCCCATGGTGACGAACATCGAGGACTGGGATTCCGCCATGCAGGTGGTAGACTACTGCCGCCGCAAGCTCGCCGAGCGGGGCGTGGAGTTCGAGCCTGACGTCCCCTTCGGCGTCATGCTCAGCGTACCCGCCGCCTGCCTGACGGCAGAGGACTTCACTGCCCACGGCTGCCGATTCTTCGTCATCGGCACTAACGATCTGACCCAGTACACCCACGCGGTGAGCCGGGAACTGGCCATTGCCGAGCACTACTACCGCCCCGCCAGCCCGGCCATGAAAAAGCTCATCGCCATGGTGGTGGACGCCGCCAGGAAAGCGGACATCCCCGTCACCATCTGCGGCCTCGCCGTCGGCAATGCCGTCAACGCGACCCAGTATCTCCGCCTCGGACTGCGCAGCTTCTCCATGAGCCCGCAGAATCTGCTGACCATCAAAAAGGCCCTGCGGGATGCAGATGCGAAATAAATGAGAAACGGCGTCCCACCTCGGCGGGACGCCGTTTCTCATGTCAGAACTTATTCAAGATTCCCCGTCAGGGTCATGACGGCAGAGACGACGGCCAGCGGGGCCGTCTCACAGCGGAGGATGCGGGGGCCGAGGCCGACGGTCTTTGCGCCGGCTTTTGCGGCCATCTCAGCTTCCTCGACGGCGAAGCCGCCCTCTGCGCCGGTGATGATGGCGATCTTCAGCTTTTCGCCATCGGCGGGTCTGGCCTCAGCCAGCAGCTGGCGCAGGGGTGCGCCGCCGCACTCGTAGCAGAAGAGCACGAGGTCATACTGGTCGAGGCTGCGGCAGACGGCCCCGAAGTTGGGCAGCGGAAGGGCCACATCTGGCAGTACGCCCCGGCCGCACTGCTTGGCGGCTTCAAAGGCGATGCGGTTGTAGCGCTCGTTTTTCTGCTCTTCCTTCTTGGGCGCGGCCACGCAGTAGCGGCTGAAAAATGGGATGAAGTGGTCACAGCCCAGCTCGACGCCGTGGCGGATGACCTGCTCCAGCTTGTCCTGCTTGGGGTAGCCCACCAGCAGGGTGACGTCCACGGTGGGCTCTGCGGCACTGGGATAGCCCGGCTCCACGCTGAACTCCACCGTCTCGTCGCCGAAACCGGTGATGGTGGCAGTATACTCGACGGCGCTGCCGTCGCAGAGGATGACGGTGTCCCCCAGTTTGCCCCGCATCACGCGGGAGAGATGGTGGGCGTCGGCCCCCCGCAACACGGCGGTGCCGTCGGAAATTTCAGTGGTAAAATAACGGTGCGGCATATTTTTTGATCCTTTACATCTTAGGCTCCCCTCACAGGGGCAATAACGACGACCGCCGCCAGTGGCGGAAGCAGGGAGTCGTTGTTGGGGCCGCGGCCAGCAAGGCGCAAGTGCTTTTCAAGCACGAAGCGAATGCTGGGAGCCGCAACCCGGCAATGGCAGTGCGAAGCACTGACTGAGAGGTTGGTCTTACGCTTTTTTGCAGACGATACACTCCCAGCCGCGCTTCTCCTTCACTTCCAGCACGGCGAGGCCAGCGGCTTCCAGCGCAGCGATGACCTCATCCTTCCGGCTGTCGATGATGCCGCTGGCGATGAAGACGGCGTCGTCGGCCATCAGGCCGGGGACGGCGGGGGCCAGCGACATGATGGCGTTGGCCACGATGTTGGCCGTGATGATGTCGTACTTGCCGCTGGCCTTGTCGGACAGATCGCCCACGAGGACGGTCAGCTTGTCGGCTACGCCGTTGAGGGCGGCGTTCTCGCCGGCGGTGCGGACGGCCACGGGGTCGATGTCCACGCCCTCAGCCACGGCTGCGCCCAGCTTGAGGGCTGCGATGGCGAGGATGCCGCTGCCGGTGCCGATGTCCAGCACCCGCTCGCCGCCCTTGACCCGCTCGTCCAGCACTTCGAGGCAGAGGTTGGTGGTCTCATGGCCGCCGGTGCCGAAAGCAAGGCCCGGGTCGAGGATGAGCTTGACGCGGTCGGTATCATAGTCCTGCCAGGACGGCACGATGGCGAGGCGCTGGCCCACGTCCATCGGGTGGTAGTATTTGCGCCAGCCGTTCTGCCAGTCCTCCTGCTCCACGCCCTCGGTCTCAGAGGTGTAGGGGATGCCTGCGGCCTCCATCCGGGCCGCGATGAGGGCCAGCGTCTCCACCGGCGAAGCGCCCGGCTCGAGGTACATGTGGATGATGACGGTGTCCCGGGGCTTGTCCAGCAGCTCCTGCTCGATGAGGTCCACGTGGGCGATCTGCTCCACCTGCTCCTCGATGTCGCTGTAGTCTTCGATATAAATGCCGCCCTCCGCGATCATGGTGGCCACGGCCTCAGCGGCCTCGGCGTCGGCTTTGGATACGGTCAGGCGAATATCAGTCCATTCCATAAGGATGCTCCTTCCGTGTATTGGGGATATACTGTCTTTATAGTACCCGATTCCGGCCCGGGATGCAAGCTCTCGGGCCGAAAGATACCCGAAAAGGCTTTCTTTTTTCCCGGCAGTATGTTAATATGGTGTTGTACCCGGACTGGGTCCGGGCGGCTTCCTGCCGGAAGCGCCCGCCGCATCGTTCCCCAAAGGAGGAATTATCGTATGTTTTTGGGAATGGATATTTACAGCTGGATCGCTGCTATCGTCATCGCACTCATCGTCACATTCCTTCCGATCACGCTGCCGTTCAAGATCGTTCTCGCCATGGTGGCCATGGCCTGCTTCTATTTTGGACGCAAGTATTATCACAACCATAAGAACGGCGGGGCCGAGACGCCCAGCATGAGCTCTGCCGAGAGCGAGGCACTGGCCTCCGGCATCCTGAAAGCCCTCGGCGGCAAGGATAATATCGCCAAGGTGGACTACTGCGCCACCCGCCTCCGTTTTGAGGTACACAGCTACGCCTCCGTGGACGAGGCCGCTGCCAAGGCCGCAGGCGCAGAGGGCGTCATCCGCCCGGCCAAGAACGCCTGCCAGGTGGTCATCAAGGGCGATGTGCAGGCTGTGTACGATGCCCTGAGCAAGCAGCTGTAACGAAGAAGCTGTTTTCTTGCGAAAACAGCTTCTCGAACACCGCCGGGAACGGGCCGCTGCGCCCGGCCCGGCGGTATTTTTATCGGAAAGGAATTTTGATATGAAGCCCCAGACCTTTACGTGGAAGAAACTCACCGCCGACGAGCTGACGCGGGTGTATCTGGACGAGATGCGCCGCGACTTCCCGCCCAGCGAGCTGAAACCCCTGAGCATGATACTGAACAGTGAAGCCGTCGGCATGGCCCACACCTGGGGCGTGTTCGAGGGGGAGACGCTGGTGTCCTATCTGCTGATGGTGCGGCCTATGGGCTGTGAAGTGAGCCAGCTGGACTACTTCTCCGTCCTGCCCGCCTACCGCAGCACCGGCATTGGCGCACGTCTGCTGGCCGCTCTGCCCGCCCACGAGGAGGGCGCAAAGGCCATCCTCATCGAGGCCGAGTGTCCCGAGAAGGCTGACGACGAGGCCATGGCCGTCCGGCGTCTGGGCTTTTATGCCCGCTGCGGGGCCGTTGACACCGGCTGGACGGAGCATCTTTTCGACGCATGGTTCCGGGTGCTGGTCCTGCCTGCCGAGGGGGAGACACTGGATGCGGAGACGGCCAACAAAGAGCTGGCCGACTGCTACAGCCGGGTGATGGGCGCGGACAAGTGGCGCAGATATGTCCAGCTCTACCGCCCGGACGGCACGGAAGAGAAATTCTGATTCGATCATAGGCTCTGAAAGGCTGCTTTGCGTTCTCTGAAGCAGCCTTTTTTGCACCCTTCAGCGGGCGGGATGCACAAACGAACGTGCAGATTTTTGACAGTTTGACCGGAAATGTAAAATCGAGCGTCCTGTTTTCCACACCGACTTTACCAGAGGATGACAGCAGCGCAAAAACACCGCACAAAGCTTTACCTGCATTTTGCGCCGCCATGGTCGCAGCCGGATGGGCGGTGCGCTACAATAAAGGCGTCCCAAGAGAGACGCAACAAGGAAAAGGAAAACAGCCCGGCCAGAACAAAAGGGCCGGCCCAGTTGAAGGAGATATTATGATGAAAAAGATCACTCGTCGTTCGTTCCTGTCCATCTGCGGCGCTGCTGCCGCTGCTGCTGCCCTGACCGCCTGCGGCGGTGCAGCTTCTTCCACTGCTGCCTCTTCTGCCGCCGCATCCGGCACCGCAGCTTCCGCTTCTTCTACGGCTGCGCTGTCCGGCAATGTCGCCACCGGCGGTTCCACCTCTATGAAGAACGTCATCGCCGCCCTGACCGAGGGCTTCGCTGAGATCGAGCCGGATGTCACCATCAGCTATGACCCCACCGGTTCCGGCGCAGGCATCACCGGCGCTGCCGATAAGACTCTGGACATCGGTCTTTCTTCCCGCGCCCTGAAGGCTGACGAGACCGGCGTCACCGGCACCATCGTAGCTCTGGACGGCATCGCCATCATCGTCAACAAGGACAGCAAGGTCGAGGACCTGACCGTTGACCAGCTCAAGCAGATGTTCACCGGCGAGATCACCAACTGGTCCGAGGTCGGCGGCGACGACGGCGAGATCGTTCTGGTGGGCCGCGAGGCTGGCTCCGGCACCCGCGATGGCTTCGAGAGCATCGTGGACGTCAAGGATTCCTGCAATTATGCGCAGGAACTGACGGCTACCGGCGCTGTCATCAGCGCTGTGGAGGCCAACCCGCTGGCCATCGGCTACGCTTCCCTGTCTGCCGTCGGCGACACCGTCAGGGCTGTGACCGTCGACGGCGTGGAGTGCAGCGAGGAGACCGTCAAGGACGGCAGCTATGAGGTGCAGCGTCCCTTCGTGTTCGTCACCAACGACTCCGTCACCCTCTCCGCTCAGGCTCAGGCGTTCTTCGACTTTGCTGCCAGCACCGACGCTGCCGACCTCATCCGCACCGCAGGCGCTGTGCCGGTGAACGAGTAACTTTGTGAGGGATCCCTCAGGTGTTTTTATGAAAAAATTCGAGCTGCCCCGCACCCCGGCCCAATGGCTGGAAGCTGTCATGAACGCCATCTTCTTCCTCTGCGGCATCCTCGCTGTGGGCTGCGTGGCTGTCATTACCATCTATATGTTCCTGTCGGGCCTGCCCGCCATCGGAAAGATCGGCCCGCTGAACTTCCTCTTCGGCACCGAGTGGGCCTCCACGGCGTCCGAGCCGAAGTACGGCATCCTGCCCTTCCTGCTTTCGAGTATTTACGGCACCCTGGGCGCGTCCCTCATCGGCGTGCCGGTGGGCCTGCTGACGGCAGTCTTCCTCTCGAAAGCGGCAGCTCCCGGCGTGCGCAATGTGGTCGTCACGGCGGTGGAGCTGCTGAGCGGCATCCCCAGCGTGGTGTTCGGCCTGCTGGGCATGCAGGTGC
>ERZ772867.4481-NODE-4481-length-10395-cov-2.713830_pt1 | contig 10395 bp, 15 predicted proteins | sample MGYA00511341_ERZ772867 | MGnify/ENA primary metagenome ERZ772867 (study PRJEB29015, sample SAMEA2737707) | human gut metagenome | biome: human gut; feature: human-associated habitat; material: faeces | place: China | collected 2012 ... | reverse complement strand
GAAGGGATACACGGTAAAGGAACTGGCGGACATCATGGCCCAGGGCAACGTGGTCATTCCCGCGCCCGTCATCCGGGCAAAGGTGCTTCCCCAAAAGGAGACGCGGCAAAAGCGTGAGCCGAAGCCCCGGCCTGAAACCGTGAAACCCGTCGCGGCTCCTCCCGCAGCGCCTCAATCGCAGGAGGAAATCCCGGACTTCTACACGCCAGACAAACCCGATTCGGAGCTTTGATCATGAACATTCAGAACAGTGTATTCTATGTCGGCGGCAGCAAGGGCGGCGTCGGCAAGAGCCTCTTTTCCTTCGCCCTCGTGGACTATCTTCTCAACAGGAACGCGAACATCCTGCTTGTGGATACCGATACCGACAACCCGGACGTGTTCAAGGCGCATAAAGTCCTTGCCCTGCCGAATCTGCTCTGCCGTCTGAACAGTCTGGACGATGCCGACGGGTGGGCGGAGTTGCTCTGGACAGCGTGCAGAACTACCCGGATTACGCCATGGTCATCAATGCCGCCGCCCGCACCAAGACCAGCACGGCCAGCTACGGCGACATCATGAAGGGAGCCCTGCGGGAGATGCGGCGGGAACTGGTTGTTTTCTGGATAATCAACCGGCACCGCGATTCCATAGAGCTTCTGCATTCCTTTCAGGAAGTATTCACGGACGTACCCATCCACGTTTGTCGGAACCTGTATTTCGGTGAAGCGCGGCGTTTTGATATGTATAACTCTTCCAAGGCACGGGAAGCGGTTGAGAAGAACGGCATGACGCTGGACTTTCCGGCTGTCGGCAACCGCGTGGCCGACTGGCTGTATTCCAGACGCATGTCCATCCGTGCAGCCCATCCTGAAATGCCCTTCGGCACACGGGCGGAACTGCAACGCTGGCGGGGAGTGTGCGCGAAAATGTTTGATTCCGTCATGGGGGAAGCGTCATGAGCATGGATAGTGTGATTGATCTCGGCAAGGCGTGCGGCAGGGAATTGTCCGAAGCGGAAGCGGCCCGTCTGCGCGAAATCGGCAACAGCTTGAATCTCCGGGAGGATGACGCGCTCTGGCCGCTGCTGGCCGCAATGGAATATCAGCGCATTTACTATGAAGCGTTGCCGGAGAAAATCGCCGCAGCGTCCAGAGCCATCATGGACGGCATGGCCGCTGCCGCCGAAAAAGAGACTGCCGCAGCCCAAGCCCGACTCACCGCCAGCGTGGTGAAGGAGGCGCGAAACCTTGCCTCAAAGATTCAATACGGCAGGCTGGTGCCGATGTGGCTGCTTGCCCTGATTTGCCTGCTTGCCTACGGGAGCCTGATGCTCTGGGCGGGCTTTCGTATCGACACCGGACGGGATATGCCTCTGGCGGCAATCCTGCACATGCCCTCCGGCTGGCTTATCAGCGGGCTGTGTCTCGCGGGAGGAGTGTTTTGCGGGGCTTTGACCGCAAAGGGGTTCGCTGAAGCTAGGAGAGGGTGGTGGAAGAATGGGGGCATTGCGATACTTTTTGTAATGCTTGGTACGCTGTTATTCTCCCTTTCTCTCTCACGATTAGGATAGGTTATTCCAAAAAAACAGGAGGGATACCCAGCTTTCCCTCATTACTTTCAGCAGTTCTCCCTTGATGTTGTCCGGGCTCAAGCTCCAGCCCCGCCGCTTTGGCCGTCTTTTCAAAGGAGGCATCGTTCAGGCGCAGCGCGCCCACAGGCTCAACCACAATGGCCGGAGGAGATTTGGGGCAGTGCTTTTCACAGAACCCGCATCCGTAGCAGCGTTTTTCATGAACAACCGGCACCGGGGCTCTATGTCCTTTCTGCTCGACGACATCCACCGCGCCGTAAGGGCAGTTTTCCTTGCACACCATGCAGCGCCTGTCTTCCGCCCAGGCGAGGCAGGTTTTCCGGTCAATGACGGCGGTGCCTGTTTTGGCCCATTTCTTTTCTTCCAGCGGCAGGGCGTGTATGGCCTGCGTCGGACAAACGGCCCCGCAGGCCGCGCAGTCCGGTCGGCACGCGCCGGAACGAGGATCAAGAAATGGCGTGAACATCCCGGAAAAACCGGCCTGAAACCAGATCGGCTGCAAACCTCCTGTCGGACAGGCTTTCATGCATTCGCCACAGCGCAGGCAGCGGTTTAGAAAATCCGTTTCCGGGTGGCTGCTGGGTGGCCTGACCAGACCTCCCGATGCCGTTGATGGGCATAAAGCATCGACATGGGAAAGGCCCGCAAGAGTCGCTCCGGCGGCAAGAGACGCACAGAAGGCTCTCCGCGAGGGAAGCGTGGGTTGATGTGAGAAAGAGAATGCCGATGGGCTGTTGCCAAAGCCGAAGGAAACAGCGTTGTGGCTACACGTGGAAACACATGCCTGACAGGTCAGGCATTCGGAACGTTGCGACAGCGCGGGATTTTCTTTCAGAATCCCCATCGGGCACTGTGCGGAGCAGCGCCCGCAGGAAGTGCAGTTTGTCGAAACATGCCTCTTCCAGAATGCGAACCGGGAAAACAGCCCCAACAAGGCCCCGGCCGGGCAGAGGTAGCGACACCAGAAACGCGGCCTGACGCTCTCCAGCACGCTGAGGGCAAACCAGAATGCGCCTATAACGCATGAAGTATAAAAATATCGTGTGTCCGGGTGCCAGTATAACCAGTCGACCGCTCCAAGCCGTTCCAGAAGCGGCGAGACCGCTTCCAGGCCCTGACCGATGCCTTCCAGCCCCAACGGATGCAGGACAAGTGCATAAAGCCGTGTCGTCAGAGGAATGGGACTTGCCCAGAAGGCAAGATTTACCCCGCAGAGAGCGGCGGTCAGGATTACGGCCAGCACAAGATATTTGAGGCTTCGCGCCACAGGGGCCGAAACGGGGCGTCTTCCGTTTTTCCCTCTTCCTAGAAGGCGGCGAACTGCACCTCCGAAAATGTCCAGCGTCGCTCCCATCGGACAGAGCCAGCCGCAGAAAATGCGCCCGGCCAATACGGCAAGCAGGATGGTAAACACTGCGGGAAAAAGAGCCGGGATAACGGTTCGGGTGACCAGAGGTATCGCTGTGCCGACAAGGGGATCAAGCCGCAGGAAAAGGTCTGACGGCAGACCGAAAAAACTCCCGGTTTTAGCCATTCCCAGCAGCAGACAAAAAAGAACCAAACAACTCGCCTGTACAAAACGTCTCAGCTTGCCGCCCATAAGATGCCCTTTTTCCGGTTACAGGCTCAAACGCCGGACATGCATGTTTTCAATATCCATGCGCCCCAGCCCTCGTGCGTGAGCCTGGGCGATATGAGCCACCTGACGCGGCTGGATACGGCGGCCATACCATTCATACGAGGCGACCGTCATGGCGTCGGCGGCGACCGGGTCGGCGGAGGCGATGATTTCTCCCGGCGTCAGCACCTTGCCCGGCCCATAAGGGCCGTTGGTGCTGAGGACGCGGGATGCGTCGATCACCGCCAGCGCAGGCTTCAGCCTGAAACAGAGATCGACGATGGCCGTATCAAGGTCGTAACGCCAGTGCATGACATTGCGATTTGGCCCTTGAGCGACAGGCTGACGCCGGTGGACGTGTTGGTTTTCGCCACAGGCGCGGCGATGAGTACGTCGGCGGCCAGCACGTCGTTCATGACGGCGTTGGTTTTTATGTCCCTTGCATCATTGAGCGTGGTTTCCTGATAATACCGTTCATGGGTGAGGTTATGGCAGACGCCGTTCCTCACGCCGTTGCAGGCGTCAAGGATGCCTGACCGCTCAAGCGGCTGCGTTCCGCTCTGGAAGGCGTGGTCAAGGATACGGACTGTTCCCGCACCGGCTTCTATGCACATGACCAGAAGTTCGCGCACCACTTCGGGATGGGTATTGGTGGCGCTGGCGACATCCGCCGTAAAACTCATATTGGGCTTGATGACCACCTTCTGGTCGGGCCTGACGAAAGCCGACATGCCGCCGAGCAGCTCCACGGCGGCTCTGGTCACGGCCGCCGGACTGCCCTTGACCACGGCGATGTCGGGAGAAGCATCAGCCAGAAGCTGGGTCGGGAACCCCAGCGCGGCAGCGCCGATGGAAAGCGCCGCTGCGGCCTGAAATTTGAGAAAATCGCGTCGGTGCATGTGGCCTCCTGATTGTCCGATTGGGGGGCGGTTTATGTCTTCCGTTCGCTCAGTACCAGCCAAACAGGGTTTTTCCCCTGTCCAAAGCGCGTATCCGCTGCATGTCCTCGTCTTGCAGATGAAAATCGAAGATACCGAGGTTTTCCCTCATCCTTTCCCGGTGAGATGATTTGGGAATCACGGAAATGCCCAATTGGACCAGATACCTCAGGGCTATCTGCGCCGGAGTCTTGTTGTAGGCGAGACCGAGGGCACGGAGTACTGGATTGCTGAAAAAATCGTTTTTCCCGGCGGCAAAGGGGCTCCAGGCCTGCATGTGCGTACCGCGCTTTTTCATTTCCTCAAGCAGTTTCCCTTGCTGAAAGAAAATATGGGCCTCGACCTGATTGACCACCGGAATCACCGGGCAGGCACGCCGGAATGCTTCGTAACGGGATGCGTTGAAATTGGAAACGCCTATGGCCCTGAGCCGCCCGACCAGGTAGGCCTCTTCCAACGCAGGATACATTTCTTCCGCTTCCCGGTACGGCTCGTGAATCAGCAGCAGGTCAATGAAGTCGAGTTGCAGGGCGTTCAGTGAGGCTTCAATGCCCTGTTTCGCTCTCGCATAGGATGCGCTGGGCCGATACAGTTTCGTGGTGACGAACAGCTCGCCGCGCGGTACGCCCCCGCGCCTGAGCGCGTTCCCCACCTCCCGCTCGTTGCCGTACATCTGGGCCGTATCAAACAGACGGTAGCCCAGCTCAAGAGCTTCCAGCACGCAGCGTTCGCAATCCCCGCCGCGAAGCGCATACGTGCCGAGGCCCAGCATGGGCATGTTCACACCATTGTTCAACGGAACCATGTCCATATCTGTTCTTCCTTTCATATCTTTTCTAACGATAATCCGAATTCTCTCAATTCACGCAGCTTCTCCGCGGAACCGTTCTCCTCTCCGTGCGCCGTAAAGACCCCCATATTTTCCAAGCCGAGAAAACCCAGAAAATCCCCGCGAAAAGAGAAGAGGGCACCATCATACATATCGGCGTCACCGGAGCTTAAAATCATGGCAATCTTTTTCAGACGAGGCGGTCTTGACGGATACGCGATGGAGTACAGACGGTCGATGGCGCATTTCAACTGTCCGGAAAGGCCGTGATAATAGATAGGGGATGCCAAGACGAGCATGTCCGCATCCAGAAGAAGCGCGTAGACATTCTGCATATCATCCTTCTGAATACATTCTCCGGGGGCTTTGGTATGGCAATGTTCGCATCCCAGGCAGCCATTGATTTTTTTACGGCAGACATCCACGATGGTTACCTGATGCCCGGATGCGAGGGCACCCTCCCGGAAGGCTTCAACCATTTGCTTCGTATTGCCTTTGGGACGAGGACTTCCGTTCAATACCAGAATATGCATGATGACCTCCTGATTTTTTGGCCGGGCGTTTCCGAGCTGCGGCAGGTGCGCCCCAAAACGCCCGCCAATCGTGCTTTTGGGCTATCTGTATGATTTTTCAAAGATGCTGGCGCAATCCTCGTCAGTCATTTCGCACGGGTTGGCCGCAAACAGCCCTCCCTGCATGGAACGCGCCCCTTTCGCCAAGGTCATGAACTCATCCGGCGTAAAACCGTAGTCGCTCATTTTCAAATCAGCGACGCCGCAGGCTTCCTGCAACCCGACAAGGGCCGTGATGAAATCTCGCGGCTTATCGGCATGTTCCATACCCATAGCTCTTGCCATTTTGACGAATTGGGCGTCGCAGGCATGGCGTTCCATGAAAAACTCGGCGAAAGCTTTGGAAATCATGATCAGGCCTGCACCATGAGGCAAATTATGGTGGTAGGCGCTCATGGAGTGTTCCATGCTGTGCTGGGCGGTTGTGCTGGTCAACTGCATGGTCATACCCGCCATCGTGCTGCCATAGGCGATATGTTCCCTCGCTTCCAAATCATGACCATTTCTGACCGCACGGGGAAGGTACATGGCGATGTTGCTGATGGCCGACAGCGTGATGGTTTCGCTCAGGATATTCACGCCGTTGGACATCATGACTTCCGTATTGTGGAACAGCGCGTCAAAGCCCTGATACGCCGTATAACGCGCAGGAATCGTCCTCATCAGTTCCGGGTCCACAATGGCGAGAACAGGATTGAGCATCGGATCGCCAAAACCGATTTTTTCCTGAGTTTCCGGATTGGAAATAACGCCCCAGCAGTTGATTTCCGAGGCCGTTCCAGCCGTAAGCGTGATCGTCACCACAGGCAGACCGGGACGGCTTAGCGGTTTGCCCTTGCCCGTACCTCCGCAGACATAGTCCCACAGGTCGCCTTCGTTGGTCGCCATGGCGGAAATGGCCGTTGCGGAATCCAGGACGGCCCCGCCCCCCAGGGCGACGATGAAGTCGCAGCCGTTATCTTTGGCGAAGGCCGCGCCTTCCATCACCATATCTTTCAGGGGATTTTCCATGACCTTGGCAAATTCGGCCACTTCCACGCCCGCCTTTTTCAGTTGCTCCAGTGTGCGGTCATAGGCACCGCTCACTTTTGCCGACTTGCCGCAGGACATCAGCAGCAGAGCCTTTTTGCCGGGCAAAGCCTGATTCCCAAGTTCGTTCAGTGTGCCGGAACCGAACACTATCCGGGTAGGATTGTAAAAATGAAAGCTCATACGCATGGTTATCACTCCTTATTATCTTGTGGTCTGAGGTCGCGGGGAAAAAAACGGAACGGTCTATCGGGTCAGAAAGTTTTTCTCCTGAAGCCAGGCCAGGACATCATCCTGGGCCTTTGCCGCACGTGAACCACGGACGGCAAATCCCTCGACAAGAGTTGCTTGCGGGCAGCTTTGGGCTATATCGCGCGGAGAGTCGGCAAGCCCGTTCCCTCCATGCGTGCAGAAGGGGACGAGGGTTTTCCCGGCGAAGCCGAACTGTTCAAGAAAGCTACGGACAATCATGGGCGTGGTTCTGAACCAGTTCGGGTACCCTATGAAAATGGTGTCATAGGCGCTCATATCAACGGGAAATGTCACGGCCAGAGCCGGGCGCGCATTGTCTTCCCATTCCTTTCTCGCCCTGCGTTCCGTAGCGGAATGTTCGGACGGATAGGGTTCCGCAGCTTGTATTTCAAATATGTCTCCGCCTACGGCGGCATGGATCATCCCGGCCACGGCCCGGGTATTGCCGGTATGGGAAAAATACGCGATCAGGATTTTGCGCGAGGAATCAGCCGCAGCGGCAGCAAACGATGCAAGAGGAAGAATCCCCGCCGCCACGGCGAATCCGGCCAACCCCTTCAATGCGTCACGCCGGGTATGACGTGGCGGCGTATTCCCAAAAGCCATATGTTTTTCCATAATGATTCTCCTGTGACGATGACGTTCCATGTTATGCAGGGGATACCGTACATCCGAGAAAACGTTGCTGATGCAGCATTTCCTCCGTATGTTTGTAGTGATACGGCGTACTGTAGAAATCGCTGACAAGTTCCGTCCAAGTACCGACGCGGTTGTTGAAGGGCCTTGCCTTGAGATATTCGGCATACTGCGCATCATAGTGCTTCAGCGCGTCTTCGAGGTTGGTATCGTACCGTTCCTCAAAGAACATCGCCCGCATGGGCAGACGGGGTTTCAGGCCGGGGTCTTCCGCCGCATAGCCGATGCAAAGGCCAAGGACAGGAAAAACATAGGGAGGCAGGCCCAATTCGGCGATGACTTCAAGCGGGTTTTGACGGATGTCGCCGATGACGACGGTTCCCAGCCCCAGAGATTCGGCTGCGGCAACCGCTGTTCCCACGGCAATGCCCGTTTCGTGAGCGCCGACAAGGACGGTATCCATATCTTCCAGAACAGTATCCAGAGATTGCCCTTTTGCTCTACAGGCAAGCCAGGTTCGATAATAATCGGCGCCGAACACAAGGAAAACCGGAGCTTCGGCAATATGTTTCTGATTGCCGCACAAGACGGAAAGGTGACTTCTCCGCTCAGCGTCTTTAATGGCGATGACCGAAACAAGCTGCACATTGACCCAGTTCGGAGCGGCCTGCACGGCCTGTATGATTTGGGTCAGGTCTTCCTCGGAAACGGGCCTGTCCTGATAGGAACGGATGGAACGGTGCGACAACAGGCTCTTCATGACGGCGTTCATCACTTCCTCCCCAGGTCGTTTTTCTTCAGCCACGCGGCGGTTTTTTCCCCCGCGGCAGTCAGACCGCCTTCGTAAACCTCAAGGCCGTCCCGTACGGCGGCGCCGCTTGCCAACTTTTTAACATCCTTCAGGATATGGCCCATTCCTCCCCCGCCGTTGGTGCAGAAGGGAAGAATGGTTTTCCCGGTGAAATCATGGGCAGCCAGAAAGGCGGCGACAGGCGGAGCCATCGTATTGAACCAGTTGGGCGTGCCGAGCAAAATGGTACTGTACGGTGCGATGTCGCACTTTTCCGCCAGTTCCGGCTGATACCCTTCGCGGGTTTCCTTTTTGGCCTGGGCCTCGCAGGTATCGTAATCGTCCGGGTATGCCTGAGCCGGTTTGATTTCAAACAACGTCCCGTCTGTAGCTTTCTGAATGTGCTGTGCCAGCTGACGGGTGTGCCCTTGATAGGAAAAGTACGCAATCAATGTTTTATTCATAACGCTATCCTTCAAATGATGGTTTTGTTTTGCTGAACAGAGTAAGAGGGTATCTCTGTGAACTATGGGCTTTATCTGTCGGCATCATGCCGCATTTTGAAGAGAAGAAAGTCGAGGGCGTCAATTTTCTTCTGGCCTTCATGAACATCATCAAGCAGCGTCATTCTATGCCTTTGGAGAAGATGGATTCCTTCCTTCAGTTTTCCCTGAGAACATAAGTCCAGAAAAGTCTTTTTGGTCGTTTCGTCACATCCCGCATCATTCAGGTTGCGGTCTACCGCAAATCGAGGATCAATCACTCCCTTTCACCTCCTGTCTGATGGGAAAATAGGATTGCCCTCTATAAATAGCAAATACTTATATCAAATAATATGAAATGCTTGACAGGCATTTCTTGAGAAACTACGATCAATCTGGTCAAGGAGGGCCATCGCTATGGAGTTACGGGTATTGCGGTATTTTCTGGCGGTCGCCAGAGAGGGGAGCGTGACGGGGGCGGCCAATTTTCTGCATGTGACGCAGCCGACGCTTTCCCGGCAGATCAAAGACCTTGAGGAAGAGCTGGGAACCAAACTTTTTGTGCGGCACAGCCACAGCGTTTCGTTGACGCCTGACGGAATGCGCCTGCGCAAGCGCGCGGAAGAGGTTGTGGACATGATTGAAAAGACGGAAGCGGAGTTTGCCGTCAAGGAAGAAAGCGTTGAAGGCGATGTTCACATCGGAGCCGGAGAAACGCGGGTCATGCGGCATGTCGCCGAGGTCATCCACGAGCTGCGGAAGGATTACCCGAATATTCATATCCACTTGTACAGCGGCAATCTGGAAGACGTGGCGGAACGGCTGGACAAGGGGCTGCTGGATTTCGGCGTCCTGATCCAGCCCGCCGATCTCTCCAAATACGACTACGTCAACCTGCCTGAAAAGGACGTCTGGGGGGTCGTCACGCGCAAGGACAGCCCCTTGGCCGCACGGCAGGCAATCACCAGAGAGGATTTGCTCGGCGAGCCGCTCATTCTTTCGCGGCAGGCCATCCGCCGCACGTCGGCAAAAAATGAATTCATCGAGTGGTTCAAGGACGATTTTGAAAAGCTGGATGTGGTGGCGACGCTCAACCTCGTCTATAACGCGGCCCTCCTCGCCGAAAGCGGGGTGGGCCATGTCGTCACTCTGGATGGGCTGGTCAACACTTCGGAACAGAGTCAACTGTGTTTCCGCTTTCTGGAGCCCAGGCTGGAGTCGGGGCTGAACATCGTCTGGAAAAAGTATCAGGTCTTTTCCCCGGCAGCGGAGGTATTTCTCCAGAAAATCCAGGAGACTTTTGGGGAAACGGTCTGAGTCGTCCTCCTGAAGAACCTGAGGGCAGTATGACGTTTTGTTCCGGCCTGCTCCGGACGGTTCCGCTTCTTCCGCAAAATGATATTCTTTACATCTATATCATCATATTTGATATAAGTATTTGCCATGATTCCTTGCTCAGGGTAAACGGGAAAAAACGTCGGAAGGAAGGCGGCCAACGTCCTTTTTCCGGTCTATCTGAAAACCGGGGAGATACCATGAACATGAGCAAGAAAGTGGCGGCGGGAATTCTTGTGGGCCTGTCCGCCCTTGCGGGAAACACATGGGCGGTGACCAACGGCACACCTGACACCATTATTCTGAAGGACGGCAAAGAAATGAAGCTGGAACAAAGCTGG
>ERZ772867.4473-NODE-4473-length-10424-cov-4.417977_pt1 | contig 10424 bp, 8 predicted proteins | sample MGYA00511341_ERZ772867 | MGnify/ENA primary metagenome ERZ772867 (study PRJEB29015, sample SAMEA2737707) | human gut metagenome | biome: human gut; feature: human-associated habitat; material: faeces | place: China | collected 2012 ... | reverse complement strand
GCGAATGGTCGAGATACGGACAGCAGAAAGGCACGACCGATGATTTGAAAACCATCTCCCAAGCAACCGTCTATCTGCAACAGCATGAGCTTTTCACGCTGGAAGATTTGGACACCGCCCTGCAAGGCGTGAGTGATAAAGCCACTTCCATTCGTGAGGATATGCAGAAAGCCGCTAACCGTATGAAAGCCATTACCACCATTCAGAACGCCGTTGCAGATTGCGAGACACACAAGGCAGTCCATGACAAGTATATCAAAATCGGCTGGAAAATCAGAAAGGAAGCCTATGCTGAAAGCCACAAGGACGAGCTTACCGCTTTTAACAAGGCATACCGCACGCTCAAAAAACATGGTGCTGATTTGAATGTGGACTTGAAAGCATTGCAGAAAGAATATGACGATTTGAAGATTTCCCATACTGATCTGAAAGCACAGCTTGCAGAAGTCAACGAGGAATTGAAGCCGATGAAAGATATTCGCTACTGGGTCGGCAAGGTGCTATCGCCGGAACAGACGATTGAGAAGCAGCCAGAGCCGAAGCACTCTCTCAAAGAACGCTTGCAGTATGAGCAGGAACAGAAGAAAAAGGAACAGGTGCAGAAAGCACCGAAACAGAAAAAACAGGATATGGAACTTTAACAGGCACTTGCCGTTTTCACTATGAAAATGTCGAGTGCCTTTTTTCGTTTCCCGAAAGGATGATGTAATGAATGTATTTGAAGCAGTTAAACAGAATGTGACCACCAGACAGGCGGCAGAGCTATATGGTATTCGTGTGGGTCGCAATGGAATGGCGGTCTGCCCATTCCACAATGACAAAAATCCAAGTATGAAAGTGGATAAGCGTTTCCATTGTTTCGCTTGCCAAGCGGACGGAGATGTGATTGATTTTGTTTCCCGACTTTTCGGCTTGCCGAGCAAGGAAGCCGCTATGAAGATAGCCGATGATTTTGGTATCAGCTATGACAGCAGACAGAAGCCGTCAATCAGACCGAAAATCCGAGAGCCTACTCCGGAGCAGAAATATCAGCAGGAAGAAAATCATTGCTACAAGATACTGTCTGATTACTTCCATCTTCTGAGGAAGTGGGAAAAGCAATACGCACCACAACGGACGGATGAAGTGTGGCATGGCTATCGGTGCTCTGGCAGCAGTGTAACCGAGAATGACTGCATCGAAGTGATTATTCCCAGCGGAACGCCTGTACTATCTGTTCTGGATGGCCATGTGGTCAGTGTGTCCAGCGGTGTTGTCACACTCCAAAATGAAAAGGGTTATACAGTGAAAATAGGTGGTTGTACAAGTATCAGCGTCGCCGTTGGAGTGGAAGTAACAAAGGGGCAGCCGATTGCCGCAATCAGCAGTGCCGGAAGAATGACACTGGCGTTCAGCTACCGAAATACCAACTTCAATCCCTACTTCTACCTGGATTGTGGAAGCATTGTGGATTCTCTGGATGTCGAGGCCACTGGAAAGGCAGCCAAGCTCATTGCCAAGGCTGAACAGTATTTAGGAACGCCATATGTATGGGGTGGCTACAGTCCCGGTGGTTTCGATTGCTCCGGCTTTGTTTCCTATGCAGTAAATAACTGTGGAGCCGGATTCAACTTCGGACGATTGACCGCCGAAAGCTGGCATCGTCAATGCACCACAATTTCCGCTTCCCAGGCTCGTCCCGGCGATCTTATCTTCTTTCAGGGCACCTACAATACGAGCGGAGCCTCCCATGTAGGTATCTATCTGGGCGATGGAATGATGATCCATTGCGGGTCTCCGGTAAAAATCAGCAGCATCAATACCGTCTATTGGCAACAGCATTTTTACTGCTACGGAAGAATCCCCGGAATGTAATTGCGGGATTCTCCCACAACTTCAAAAGGAGAATTATATGAGTGTAAAACTGGATAAACTCGGTGCTGACCGCGCCAAAGCCCTTCGTAAGCGCGATGAATGGGATGCGCGGTACAAGGAACTGGACCGACTGTACAAAGAGCGTGAGAACATGGAAATCCATGACATTGTTCACGCCGCAAACCTCACCCCCGACCAGCTGGCTATGCTGCTGCAATCTCTGGGAAACGGCCTGCCTGCCGGGGAAGTGCCGGAGGAGGTTTTGAAGCCGACTGCTATGTCGGCCACTACTACCGATAATATGACTATGGAGGATATCGATGATGAAGAATAAGATTTTTTCCCTGTTTCTGATCCTGCTGTTCTGCATGAGCCTGATTGCGGTTCCTGCTTCTGCGCAGTCCAATGAGAATGAGGAACCTCTGCCGCCCTTGACCCCGGATGGCAATATGAATCTTGTGGATGATATGGTCACATCCACCGGCAAACAGTTCATTACTGTGACTACCAAGGACGGAAACTATTTCTATATCATCATTGACCGGGATGACAGTGGAAACAAGACTGTCCACTTCCTGAATCAGGTGGATGAAGCAGACTTGTTCGAGCTTTTGGACGATGATGAGCGGAAAGAGCTGACTGAATCCCAGAAGCCCACGGAACCGGTTCCCACCGAGCCGCCTCAGATACAGCCAACCGAGGCACCTGCGCCCAATGAGGAAAAGGACAGTGGTTCCTTTACCGCACTGCTACCGGTGCTGCTCCTCGGCGCAATAGGCATTGGAGGCTTCGTGATGTTTAGTGGCAAGAGAAAAAAGGTGCAGCAGGTAAAGCCCGATCCTGACGCGGACTATACCGATGATGACGATTTCGAGCTTCCCGACGAATCCTATGACGAAGAATAATTTTGGGGCTTAGTCAAAAAAGAGGCTGTTACAAAATAAGAATTTGCGAGCGCCTCCTTTTCTAAAAATTAGAAACAGCGGTAGAAATCACGAAGCAACCGTGGTTTCTACCGCTGGATTATTAGGAGCTTTTTTGAGAGGGCTATTTCCCGACAGACCATTGCCGATGCTTTGGCAACAGCATCCGGGTCAGCTGCTATGTATTCATCAAGCAGCTTGCTGTACTTTGGCTTTTCGTAGACGCCTTGCAAAATTCGTTTTAGTGTGCCGTCATTTACAAGACGATACATACTCTGCCGAATCGTATCCGCATCAGCAATATCCGCAAAGTCAGAAGCAACGAAAATAGTGCCATTCGCAGAAGAAATGACCCGCTCTCATATTCCGCGCATATAGTCATTTGCCATAGCCCACCATCTCCTTTATAACGGATATTATGCATTATCCGTTACATTTTTGCAACTACCCAGCAAGAGATATTTTCAGTTTTCCCTAAATAGGTGCTGGCTATACAGTAAGAGAAGGGCGACAAATTCGTGGAAAATGTAATGAAAAATATATTATTTTCGTTACATGGGGGCACCCCGCCTGCCCTTGATTGATACAGGCGTAGGTGGCCTTGAGATTTTTGGCCGTCATGCGCCAGAAGGGATACTTGATGACGCCGGGGGTGTTATGTTTATTACGCACCGTTTTTAGAGGCCGCCATTTGCAGCCAGAAACAAAAATACCCCTGTGACTATTCTACCAGTATATACCTACTGCTTCTTGCCCGCCCATCCTGTAAAAGCAGACCGGCTTTGACCATTTTCCTGATCAGCCGGGAAGCGGTGGACGCGCTGATACCAAGCAGTTCCTCTGCCTCTGGTCTTGTAATGGTGCCGTGCTCTCGGACATAGGCCAACACTCGCTGCTCATTGCTATCCGATTCCAAAACGGGGGTGGACGGAATATTCTCAATTGGCGCAGGAGCGGCCTTTGTCTCATATTTTGCATTGATGTTGGGCAGCGTGATTTTAAAGCTGTTCTTTGTGGTGGAAATCACAGGCTTTTCCGAAGTGCCCTCATATGTCTCCATAATTTTTGTAAGCCCAGTACCGTATGCCTCGATCAAATGCAGCCGATAAAAGACATTGGCGAGATTTTGATTTCTGCATACAGAGATACCTGCCAGAATATCCTCTAGGTCAATCCCGGGCATAAGACCGCCAATAGACACAAACTCAATGCGATCATCATAAATGCTGATTAGCGCGCTGGCGCTGAACGAGTAGTCCCGGTGGACAAGAAGGTTCAACAGCGCTTCTCTGACGGCAATCACCGGGTAGTCCCGAACATCAATGCGTGAGAGCTTTTCGATGGTGGCACGGGTCTGATTGCGGAAATCGATATACTCGTAGACCTCATTCATCTGCTTCATCAGAGAACCGCCAAACTCCCGGCGATCCTTGAAGATCATTTGGTTGGTTCCCTGAAAAACAGCCACCTTGATAGTGTGGGGATTCTGGTCAGACAGGAGCAATGCCAGATTGCTGTACAACCCATCGTTATCCACGAGCTTCAGCGTGCGCATTTGCTGCGGCCCGAACTCCACCTTACGAAACCCAAATTCCTTTTCAGCTGCATCGAATGTAAGTTCCTGCTCCAGGCAGCGCATCGTTTCAAAGCGGTCTCCGTCCGTTTCCTTTATCATGCGGCGAATGGCGGTATCAGTGGCTGGTACAGAGGAATAGCCCTGCCGGACGTAAACACCTTCTGGGCGCATTCCCTTTTTGGCAATGTAATACGGACGGTCTGTGCCACGCTGAACATTGATCTCAATGATTTTCTTTCCGGCTTCCTCAATGGTCTTGTAGTGAAGAAACATGGTGACGTCCGGCTTGATGGAATCCCGAACCATGTTGCTGACCTGCAGCGCCGATCCGTCCGGGTCATCCAAACCAATCACTTCGCCGTCGTCTTTAACGCCAATATACAGCGTTCCTCCGTCAGTGTTTGCAAAGGCAATGATTTCCTTTTTAATGTCGTCCACAACGACCGACTTCAATTCTACGGTTTCGCTTTCCCGATAAGGCATATCGTCCACTCCTTTGACAAAATTATCTCGTCATCATTATAATGAATCTCGTCAATAAAGTCAATGTGCTTGACAGAATTTTGAGGCTGTAATGACGAGATAATTTGATTATTCCCATGCTTTCAGGGGAAATATCACCCAATGCACAAAAGATGGCAACCGCTATCTCATCAATCATGTCGTCATATCTTCGCATGGATGGTTGGATAAAGTGTCCCGAATTTTATATATTATTCGGGATGTTTGATCCATACCGGAGTAAATCCTGTATATCCGGAACTTCCTCGGCCATGAGGAATGATAACTTTGGCTTAATCCAGAGCAGCGCACAGCTGAGGACATTTACCCTCTGCTGTGCGCTTTGTACATATCACAAAAGGAGGAACGCCAATGCCACAACTTGTTGTTGCAGAGAAACCATCTGTTGCACAGTCCATTGCCGGTGTAATCGGCGCAAATCAGCGCAGAGACGGCTATATGGAAGGCAACGGGTATCTTGTCAGCTGGTGCATCGGTCATCTGGTAGAACTGGCACAGCCGAACGCCTATGGCGACTACGAAAAATGGAGGAAGGAGGACTTACCCATTCTGCCGGATCGGTGGCAGTATGAGGTGACGCCCAGCACAAAAAAGCAATTTCAGGTTCTTCGGGATCTCATGAAACGGACAGATGTTGAGCGGCTTATCTGCGCTACGGACGCAGGCCGTGAAGGAGAACTCATTTTCCGGCTTGTGTACCATCAGTGCCAATGCCAGAAGCCATTTGACCGTCTGTGGATTTCCAGTATGGAGGATTCTGCGATTCGAGAGGGCTTTCAGAACTTGAAGCCTTCTTCGGATTACGATTCTCTCTACCAGGCAGCACTGTGTCGGGAGCGGGCCGATTGGATCGTCGGCATCAACGCTACCCGGCTTTTTTCCTGCCTGTATGGACAACCATTGAGCATTGGACGGGTTATGACCCCTACATTGGGAATGACCGTTCAGCGTGAAGCGGCAATCGCTGCATTCGCACCGGAGTCGTTTTTCACTGTCCAGCTTTGCGTGGATGGAATTGAGCTTGCAAGCCAGCGATTCCCGACGAAGGAAACCGCCGCTGCTGTCCTGAATGCCTGTAAGAATGCGGGGTCCGTCATGATTCAAACCGTTGAGAGAAAAGAACATTCCGAAAAGCCTCCAGCCCTGCACGACCTGACCACGCTCCAGCGGGATGCAAACCGCCTGCTTGGATTTACAGCCCAGCAGACGTTGGACTACACCCAGTCCCTCTACGAAAAAAAGCTGGTCACTTATCCCCGCACGGATAGTCGCTATCTGACTGAGGATACCGCACCGGTTCTGGAACAACTGGTTCCGAACGTAGCGGCACTGTTCCATGTGACCGGCGAAGTCCCTGTGCTGTCCCAACAGGTAGTCAACAACCAGAAAGTGTCTGACCATCATGCAATTATTCCCACGCTGACGCTGGACAGCCGTGCCTTGGAAGGTCTGCCCAAAGGAGAACTGGAAATCCTGAAGCTCATTTCTGTCCGACTGATATCCGCAGTTGGGACACCCTACTGTTTCACGGAAACGACTGTAACCGCAGAATGTGCCGGAGAGGTATTCACTTTTAAGGGTAAAACCGTGGCCAATGACGGCTGGAAAGGTATCATTACGCAGTTTTTCCCAGAGAAAGGCCAGGGGCAGCCGGAACTGGCTCATATGGATGCCGATGCAGTCATTCCTTTTTCCAAGGCATCGATCAAGGAGGGGAAAACGACACCACCCAGGCATTTTACGGAGGATTTGCTTTTACAGGCCATGGAAACCGCCTGTGCGGACGAGTTTCCGGAGGATGCCGAGCGAAAGGGTATTGGAACACCTGCTACACGAGCCGCTACCATCGAAAAGCTGATAAAAAAGGGATATCTGGAACGTAAAGGCACCGGTAAAACAAAGCACCTGATTCCGTCTGATATGGGTCGGGCGCTGATTACTGTAGCACCGGAGCAGATTCAGTCCCCATCTATGACTGCTGAATGGGAGGAAAAGCTCTCCCAGATTGAACACGGCGAATTTCTGCCGGAGCAGTTTATGGCAGAAATATCCCGGATGATTACCGACTTGACCACAAACTATGAGATTGTAGAAGGAGTAGATGCACTTATGAGACGTAATATCGTAATTGGAACTTGCCCACGCTGCGGGAGTGAAGTCGTAGCCAGAGACAAGGGCTGGATGTGCCGGAACCGGGAATGCCGGTTTGTGCTGTGGAAAAACAGCGTCTATTTCAGGAAAATTGAAAAACCCATGACCGAGTACATGGCTGCCAGACTGCTGCGGGAGAAGCGGGTACGTCTGAAAGACTGTAAGAGTCCCCGAACCGGCAAGGTTTTTACTGCGGATGTTCTCATGGACATTGAGGAGGACGGCAGGCCAACATTTCGCATGGAGTTTCCCAAAGGAGGCCATAGGAAATGAGTACCGAGGGTCCTGAAATCTACCGGGAGATGGCGAAGCGGTTTTTCGCTTCGTCCGATAATGCCTATGCTCTCCTTCAGGTGAAGGATGATCCCGCATACAGATATGAGCGTTTTTCCTCTCTGGATACTCTGGAGCGTGAGGGTAAGACGCCGGATGCAGCGCACTACAATATCGTCTATACCAGCCAACTTCCGCCATTCCTAGATATGAATTCCCTTTTGGAAGGACTCTATGACCGGTTCAATATGGATCTGCCTACAGACTACCACGCACACAGTATGTCCGTCAGCGATATTGTAGCCATCCGGCAAGCAGGCGTGGTAAGCTGCTTCTATTGCGATTCCGTCGGTTTTCGGAGGCTGGATATGGAATTAAAGCCGGAAAACTATCTTAAAGCCGCTGAAATGTCGATGGAAGATGACTACGGTATGCTGGACGGTATTAATCCCGAAGAATCAGTTATCCCGAAAAAATCGGGCAAACGGATTAGGCGGGACAGATTCTGCTTATAAATCCTCGTTTTACCTCCTTCCGTAGATCAGTTATCTCGAATAATTTCGGGATAACTGATTTAATTCAAAGCGAACAGTTTCTTGATTAATTCATCATCTCCTTCCCAATGTGAAACGTTGTCCTTCTGGGAATTGCTGCTGTTATCCCCCAAAGCTTTGGAAATGGCTTTTCGTTTCATTTCCGTATCGGCATACGCATAAATCTGGGAGGTATTGACATCAGCATGTCCCAAGAGTTCAGAAACCAAAATCAGTGGAACGCCGTTTCGATACCAGGAAATTGCCCTTGTATGGCGGAACTGATGTGGATGCACAGATTCTGGAATATCAGCGCAGCTGTGTCGTGCTTGGTCAGCGTATTTTTTCAAAAATGCCGCAACAGTATCGGGCGACATTGTGCATCGTTGCTGGTGAATGATTGTATAGAAAAGGTAATCCTCTCTATTTCTTTGCCCCTCCGGATGGAATCGGTTTAAGTACAGATTGAGATGGTGTACTGTTTTCTCCATCAGCGGCACTGTTCTGGTTTTATTCCCTTTGCCTGTCAGATAAACGTATGGGCTTTTTTCATCCAGAACCAAATCTTTTATCCGAAGATCCAGGATTTCTTGGCATCTGGCACCTGTATCATACATGAGGATCATAAAACAACTATTGCGCAGCCCGGTTTTCTTGGATCTATCCGGCTGTTCCAGCAGCGCCTTAAGTGTGTCATCAGAAAAGAATTCTACAACCTTTGACTGGCACTTCCTGACAGGTACTTTTGCAATTTCTGCCTGGAGATAAATATTTGCTGGATCAGAAATCGCTGCATATTTTACAAATGAACGGATTGCCATGAGACGTTGGTTGCAGGACGTATCTGAATTACCACGTTCCGACTGTAGCCATGAAAGAAATCCAGAGACATTTTCCGAGTTCAGGTGGCTAAAAGACAGCTTCTGTATGGAAACACCCTTTTTATCCTTTAAGTAGTCAAAGAACAAGCTCAATGACATTCTATAGGAGCGAATCGTATTTTCACTAAACTTTCGCTGCTTTGGAAGGTAAATGGTTAGAAAGTCCCGGACGGTTTTCAAGAAAAGTGCATCGTTATATTTCATTTTCGGCCACCTCCGGTATCAGCTTTGAGAACCTCTCCCAGTCTAGTCCGCTAAGTGTGGGGAAAATTTCAGGGACAAGGTGGATATAGTACGCAGTTTGAGAAAGATGCGCGTGCCCCATATAAGCACTCAAAAAGGGCAGGCAGGCATCTATGTCACGTCCATCTTTCATCCATTGATATAGCTTTTTTGTCGCAAAAGTGTGTCGGAAATCATAAATTCTGGGATTATTTCCCTTTGTTTCCGGCCATAGACCTGCATTCTTCCAGTATCGTTTGAAGTTAGCTTCAAGTGTTACAGCATGATAGCACGTGAAATCACCTGACGGAAAGAAATACTCATTTTGTGGAACCTTCTTACGGATAATAGTGTCATATCTCCGGCAAAGCTCCAGCATATCTTCAGGGATGACAACAAATCTGTCTTTGTGCCTTTTAGACTCTGGAATGAACAAAACGCCTTCTTCGAGGTTGATATCCTTCCGCTTTATAAGCCGACCTTCCTGCGGCCTCAGTCCACATGTATAGATAAGGCGGAAGATCACGGGCATGACCAGTGGTTCCATACATTCTTTGTGAATATGGGGATGAATCGAATCTGTCTCATGAAAAAAGCGCTCCAATTCTTTATCTGTAAAAATATGTGGAGCATATCTGACCGCTGGCTGTTTTACAAACTCATCCGGAATGACATATGCATCCACACCCTTCCGCAGCATGTATTTTGCCAGCTCGCGCACAGGAGCAAGCCGTTTGGCCGTAGATACAGGCTTTTCAGTTGGACGCCTTACAGCCCAAGCAAGTCCCATTGTGCGTGTTATTGTTGTTTCCTGTGGGTAATTCTCAGAGCAAAACTCGTCAAACCATTTTAAGGCAAGTTCGCCATACGCAAATGAATAGCCTAGCAAGTGTTTTTGCGCAATGAGGTCAGAAATATACGATGCCAGACGGCTTGAATATACGGTCATAGTAGAGCCTCCATCGTACATCTGAGTTCGTTGAGAGGAAGCGCACACTCCCGGAGATGTTTCACATCCACAGAAAGATATTGTTTCGTGGAATTGCGGTTGGCATGGCCCAAAATCTCACTAATCGTGCACATTGGGACATCATTCTCCAGCAACTCCCGGCCAAGTGATCTTCTAAAACTATGAAACCCTTTACGTTCCTCGGTCGTCCATACTACTCCAGAGAGCGCAGCATATTTTTGTACGATACGGCTGCCAATGCAGGAGCCGACTTTCAAATTCGTATATGGAGCAACTGACCGCAGAAATACAAATGTCGATTTTGAAGCGGGCCTTCCATGTAAGAGGTAGTCTGCGATGGCATCACCGGTTTCCTGATCCAGCGGAAGAATCAGTTGTCGATTGGTTTTCCGCTGGACGATACTTATTTCCGCGTCTTTCCAATGAATATCCTGTAACTTTAAGTTCAGTACATCGATCTGCCGTAGTGTTTTGTTAAGTCTAATTCTTGTATAAATCAGAACATTGTGCTATAATAAC
>ERZ772867.4458-NODE-4458-length-10444-cov-3.303205_pt1 | contig 10444 bp, 8 predicted proteins | sample MGYA00511341_ERZ772867 | MGnify/ENA primary metagenome ERZ772867 (study PRJEB29015, sample SAMEA2737707) | human gut metagenome | biome: human gut; feature: human-associated habitat; material: faeces | place: China | collected 2012 ... | reverse complement strand
AAAATATGGTCACTGACTTTTATTGCTGTCTCCACATCAAAAATAAAAGCATAATTACTTTTGGATGGGCGGTGTATCCATCATCTCAGGTACTCTTTTCAGAGTGCGTCGGGAACCATTTCCGACCTCAAAAATAACTATGCTTATTATCAATGTATGTTGTTTACATTTATACTATACTATTCATTTTCGTCATTGTCAATATTTGCGTTTTTTATTCTTCCACTGTACAAACGTCTACTTATCTTTGAACCTTGGATATCATACATCGAAGAAACATATAAATATTGACCATCTTTTTCCAACTTTACTCCAACCAATACATTCTTAGAATACTTTTTTATAAACTCAATACTTTTATCATTTTCATTAGGATTAACACCTACATAATCTGGATTTTCTATAATCTCCGGAAGATAATCAATATACTTTAAACAATTAAAATGTTTTCTTTTAACCATATGTGCTGGTAAACCTTTTGACCTAAATATGTCTAACTCTTCTATATCAATACTTAACAATTCATTATATCGCAAATCATATTTTCCAACTTTTATCAAGTCATTCTTTTCATCCATATTGGTATTTTCCGTTTCTATATATTATGTTTATTATAACATATATCCATTTATAGCCCAATCCCTTCTGCCTTTACATTATTATAAAACGGCAACGCTCCCAACCAATACTCGAACTGATCTTTTGATTTAGGTAGAGAATTTGTCATACTGATTATTCTCTCAGTGTCGAGTTTATAACTCTAACGTCAATAGAGTTTATTCCTCTTAGACAAATATCTTTGAGGTGAATTTCTATGGATTACAAAGAACGCATACGTGCATTACGTGAAGATAATGATTATACGCAATCCCGTATTGCAGGATTACTTAATATTGGACAGAACACCTATGCTGATTATGAACTTGGCAAAACACGAATCCCTGTAGACTCACTTATTAAGTTGGCTCAGTTCTATGACGTAAATATGAATTATATCACTGATATCAGCAAGACCGTTCACAAATTTCCTAAAGAAAAACAGCAACTGGCAGCAGTCAATAAACGTAAAAAAATAGTCATACCAGAACACACTCTTCACTGCTGCCAGTTTTATCCCATCCAATTATCTAAATTGAATAGCCTCGATTCTAAGTTCCTGGCCTACGGTTCCAAGAGTAGCTACTCCATCGGCTCTTGTCTAGTCTGTCCATCCGGAGTTCTGGATATGAACACGATATTCAAAGTCACCTTCAAAGCATAAGCATTCGATACGTTTCTTTTCGCCTACGGTTCCGATAATCGTATCTTTGGTAATCATGCCGTAATCCACCCATCCTTTGCTCTGGATATGAACCTTTGCCTTAATGGTCTTTCCGTATGGGTTGATCCGGATTGCCTCCAGACGTAATGCATGGCCGGTGATCCGGATCGCTTCCAGTCTTCTGTTCTGTCCGGTGGTTCCGATCAGTGTATCTTTGGTAATGTTCTTGTATTCTTTATTACCGATTTCTTTCATATGAACTACAACGTCAGTCTCTCCGTCTGGCTTATTAGGTAGCAATAAAATATTTATCTGTTTCTTCTTTTATAAATTACAATTTCTGTTACCACTGCAATTCCACACACACACAACATTACCAGCCATAAATCCATACGATTTTCATCACCTGTTTTTGGAGATTTTCGAACTTCCTTTGAATTATGCCCCGGCTTTTCTACAATTGTATTTTTCGGAATTTCCTGTTTTCTATACAAAACAGTCTGATCTGCATTTTCGATATCTTCTTCTTTTGCGATCAAGTGTTCTTCTTCATCATAAAGCCTTTCGAATACTACAACTGATTTTCCAGCCAACCTGCGTGCATCCAGTTCAAATGTCATCTCAATCGTTCCTTCTTCATTTTCTGGAACAAAAGATATCCCGGCAGTCACTCTTTTTCCATTTTCATCAAGTAATTCTTTTCCGGTTTCTTTATCCATCAAAACACCTTTCAAAACATAGGTTTCATCTGGCAACAGATTCTTATAAGTTATCTGATCTATGATTTTTTGCTTTTCCTTTGCCTCTCCTTCTTGTGTCTTTGAGTTCTCGTCCAACGCTTTTGTACCAATTTCCGGGAAATAAATGCTTTGTTCTTTCGCTTCCGGGTCTTTATGCTCTGCTATGCTCTTACCGTCTGCTTTGATTTCTTCATACACAACTATCGTTTTTCCGCACAGCTCATCGGCGCTGATTTCAAATCCAAGCTCTACACTTCCTTCTGATTTTTCCGGAACAAATTCTAATGTCCTTTCTTCACTCACCGAATTTCCCGTTTCTTTTTCTACGATCATTCCGTGCAATGTGTAATTTCTACCCGGCAGCAGATTCCTATATTTTACAGTATCAAGCAGTTCTACAGTTCCATCTGCCAGTGCATGATGCGTTTCTGTCTCTTTATTAAGCGCAACCGTTTCCACCTCTGGTACATACATAGTCTGTTCTTCATCTTCCAGATCCGCATGTGTACCATATAATTTCTCGCCATAATAAAGCTTTTCAAATGCCACCAGTATCTTCCCGCCGAGATTCGTTCCATCAAAATTAAATTTTACATCTACCGATCCATCCGTATCTTCCGCAACAAACTCCACACTTGATGTTATCTTCTCACCGTTTGCATCTTTTACTGCCTTTCCGGTATCTTTGTCCATTAAGATTCCTGTAATCTTATATTTCTTTCCTTTCTTTAAATTATGATATTCTACCGTATCGGTAATCTGCATATCCTTTTCAGACTTTATAATATGTATTCCCGTTTGATCGTCTTTCACAGAAGTCTTCAATTCCGGAAAATGTATCATCTGACTGACATCTTCAATATCTTTATGTACCGCGATCAGCTCCTCGTCCAGATAACACTCTTCAAACACTGTAATATTTTTTCCTGCTAATGTATTTCCATCGAAATTAAACTCTACTTCCACACTGCCTTTTGCTGTTTTAGGAATGAATTTCTGCAATCCGAATATTTTCTTCCCTTTTGAATCCAGAACAGGCTCCCCCGTTTTGTGATCCATCAGTATTCCCTTCATGACGTATTCTTTTCCCTTTTTAAGGCCTGTATAAGTAACCGTATCTATCACCGTTACACTCTCATCTGCATTAGAATAATGAGTTCCTGTCTCTTCATCCTTCGCCACTGTAGAGATCACAAGATCAGGATTCATAATTGTTCCCAAGTCTAATATATAATTGTCACGGGAAATTTTAAATGTTCCTTTGTACAATGCTTTGTCCACATTTTGTCCACAGCGTAGTTCTTCCATTTTATAAGTATCATAAGGAAATGCACCATTATCATCATTTACTTCCGACATCTCTCCGCCGCTATTAAGCCCAAACCAAATTCCGCTTTCTGCCTGACCTGTATTGGTATTTTCACTGTGTTTTACATAATTGGAGGCCGATGAAAAATATCCATTCGCATCTGTCATAATCATGTGGCTCTCTCCCGTCGTTACAGATGTGATTCGAAACGGAATTCCTGCCATAGATTCTTGTGTTTCTTCATCTTTCTTCTGAAATTCTATATCTCCTCTGAATATACGATCCGCAATTTTATATGTATTGCCTCCCTGTATCTTCGCAAGATTTCCGTCCTGTATAATTTTAGTCAGATAATATGTGCCCTCTGTTTTCCCTTCTACACTTTCTATATACACTCCGTCCAGTGAATATCCTTCCGGTGCTTTTGTCTCTTCAATACTGATCGTTCCAAGCGGAAGTACCGGAATCTTTCCATCTTCTGCATAATAAAAATCATCCCCGCTAATTTGATAATCTTTATTCAATCTGCTTTCATATCTATCTTTTTCTTTTTTCGATTTTAAGACCCAGGTTCTGTCCGGCGTTTTTGGAAGTGTAGCCTGATCATATATGCCTGCATAATAACATACGGTAAATTCGGCACCCTCCAGACTTCCTGCCCCATGTGATTTTCCTGCTTTATATTCCTGATCAATCTTTTCAAGAATAAGTTCCATATCCGAGTACACCGGCACATCCTTCACGTTTACAGAAACAGTCTGGCCGGAAACAACAGTCACAGGATAAACCGTTTCATCCAGCCGGTATCCTTTCGGCGCTTTCTTTTCTTTCACATAGTAAGTTCCCTCTTCAAGTTCTACAGTGTTAGAATTTCCTTCTTTATCCGTCGTAAATGTCGCTGCTTCATTGGTCGCCGACCGATCTTTGTAAATTCCATAGCATGCGTCTTCCAGAGAATACTGTGGATTCCCATTCGTAAGCATCGTCTGTGTTTTCCCCTTTTTTAATTTCGCATAGCCGCTGTAATTTCTATAGATCAACGCAGAGCCACTGATTCTCTGATATCCGATCAACCTTCCGTCACTGTCTTTTGTTACGCCATCCGTCGCTCCTGTAACACTGGTACAATACAGATTCCCCATCACTTCGCCGGTAACTTTATTAACTCCGGTAACCGTATATCTGTATGTATACTCCTGGCCAACATACGGAGCCGCAGCTGTGTGATCCGCACAGCCACCAGTAGCTGTTACTCCAGCCAGGATTCCGGTAAATCCGCCTATCGTTACACTATGTACGGTATGTCCATTTCCCCCATCTACAGCAGTGATTACACAATTTCCGGTAAACACATCCCCTGCTTCCGGTTTATTATAATTTCCACGTGTCTGTCCTGTTCTTACTGCTCTTATTTTCTTATCTTCTTTACCGAAAGTAACTACAACTTTCTTCTCCAATTCCATAGCAGTGACGTCTCGCCAGAAACATTTTCCCTGCACTTCTGATACATCTTCCAACTCATAATTTCCGTCTTTATCCAACACATGTACTGCAATATCCGTTTCTTTCGGGGATTCGGCCTGTACGCGCACACACATTCCCTTTGGTACTTCTATCACACTTCCGGATGTAATCTCCTGCGTTCTTTCTGCTGTATCTGTCACTGTTACTATTCCTTCTCCAACAACTTCAAAACTCATCTTTTTTGCAACTTCTCTGGCATCTGCAGAAGTCTTTGACACACCAAAAACAAACATCTGACACAATAAAATTCCTGCCATCAAAGAAGCTGCGGCCTTTTTGCCTCTATGCATCTTTGTCATATGTTTCCTCACTTTCTTTTTTCATTTATAATATTAATCCGACCGCTGTCACTACCTCCCTTCAAAAAACAACGTTCATTTTACCGGATTACTTTCTTACATATTTACAAATATAAATGGATTGTCTGGCAACATCATATAAGAATTCTGATCTGCCTTTTTTGAACATTTATTGATATTAAAGACTGAATAACTGAATGTCATTCAAGTATTTTCGTATATAATACAACACAGGTTCTAAGAATGTCAATCCCTAAAACCTGTGTTATTAAATTATTATTTAGCAGTATATTACTTTTTAAAGTGAATCTTCCGGGAAAAGTGCATCGTCTACTGCTGTAAGATCTTTTTGTGGAATATAATAAGCTCCGTCTTTATCAACTTTTACATTGACAGTTACAGTAGTCTTATCACCGTATGTCGGATTATTCATTTTTTCATCCATAAGTTCATACATCTTTTTCATGATCGCTTCATTCAGTTCTTCATCACTTGGGACGTATTCGATATTTGAATATGTATCTGTTACCCAATTGTCAAGTTCTTCAGATACTGTGGAAAATGCTGTAAATGGCTGAACTTCTACGGATACCTTAAATTCATCATCTCCAGCTTCTTTTACCTCTCCAACCTTATAATTGGCAGATTTTAACATTTTTTCAAAAAGCTTACGATAATTAGCCTTCAATTCATCTGAAACACCTGTTTCATCAAATCCGGCTTCCTTCATACTGTTATCAAGATTTGTCTCGTATTCTTTCTTTGCCTCTTTTTCTGTGGAGTCTGTTATTTCTGCATATTCTTTAAATTCTGCCTTGTAACCGGCATCCAGTGCAGATTTTACATAATCCTTTGCTTCATCTGTCGTCATCTCCACATCCGCACAACACAAGCATTACTCCTGTCAGCATTGCTGCCAACACGCCCTGTTTCCTCATAAATTTATCCTCCTCTAAAAAAATGATAGTATCTTTCCATTATCAGAAAGATACTATCATTATACCAGATTTGTTCACACTGGAAACTATTCTTTTATCAGCTTTTTCCCAATATCAAAGCAATCAAATGTGGCAAAATAATCTGCCGGCGTCTCCGCTCTTCTGATCAGCTGTGTAGATCCATCCTCTTTCAGAAGAACCTCTGCGGATTTTAATTTTCCATTGTAATTGTAACCCATAGAGAAGCCATGTGCTCCCGTATCATGGATCACCAGTATATCTCCCATATCAATCTTCGGAAGCATACGATCGATTGCAAATTTATCATTGTTCTCACACAAAGATCCTGTCACATCATATTTGTGATCGCAAGGCGTATCTTCTTTGCCCATTACTGTAATGTGATGGTAAGCTCCGTACATTGCCGGACGCATAAGGTTAACCGCACATGCATCTACACCAATGTATTCTTTATGTGTATGTTTCTCGTGGATTGCAGTTGTAACCAGGCATCCATAAGGTCCCATCATGAAACGTCCCATCTCTGTATAGATTGCAACATCACCCATTCCGGCCGGAACAAGTACTTCTTCGTATACTTTGCGGACACCCTCACCGATCGCACGAATATCATTCGGCTCCTGATCTGGTTTGTAAGGAATACCTACACCACCGGACAGGTTGATGAATTTGATGTGTACACCTGTTTCCTTCTGAAGTTTTACCGCAACTTCAAACAGTACTTTCGCAAGCATCGGATAATATTCATTTGTTACGGTATTACTTGCAAGGAATGCATGGATACCAAATTCTTTTGCTCCTTTTGCTTTCAGAATTTTGAAAGCTTCAAATAGCTGTTCAGTTGTCATTCCGTATTTTGCATCTCCCGGATTATCCATGATATCATTACTGATCTTGAACATTCCGCCCGGATTGTAACGACAGCTGATAGTCTCCGGAATATGTCCGATTGCTTTTTCAAGAAAATCAATGTGTGTGATATCATCCAGGTTGATGATCGCATTCAGCTTATCTGCCAGTACGAATTCTTCTGCAGGTGTATCATTCGAAGAAAACATAATATCCTCTCCTGTTGCCCCAATCGCATCGGAAAGCATCAGTTCTGTATAAGAAGAACAGTCACATCCGCATCCGTATTCTCTCAAAATATTGATCAGAAATGGATTCGGTGTTGCCTTTACTGCAAAATATTCTCTGTATCCCTTATTCCATGAAAACGCTTCTTTTAAGGCTTTCATATTCTCACGCATTCCTTTTTCATCATATAAGTGAAATGGTGTCGGATATGTTTTGATTATCTCATCCAACTGTGCTTTTGTTACAAATGGTTCTTTTTTCATCAATCTCTGTTCTCCTCTCGTATCGATAATAATTTTATCTCATTCGCAAGTGCTGTCTTGTATAATTCCACAAAGTTTTTTTGTCCGGAATAAAGACACGTATTCATGCTTCCTTCTCCGTATTCACCTGTCAGTACATATTTGGAGTCAGCAATGACTCCGACCTGCATTCCTCTGCTCTCTCCGAGATATACTTTTGCACTGTGGAAAGTTGCCGGCTGATCCGTAATGATCACAACCTTTTTTCTCGCTTCCATCAGTGCATCCAGTTCCCGGATCAGAAGTAACAGATAATTTCTTGTACAGCTGATATAAACTCTCTGATCTACCTGCGATAACAGATTCTTTATCTTATTCAGTATATTCTCTGCGCCTTCGATCGTAATATATCCTTCTGCGTATGCTTTTTCCGATGGCATATGTTCCTGCAGCCATCTTGCGGATTCTTCCAGCTTGCGGACACGATTCTTGCAAAACTCGTTGAGCGGGACAGGCACATACTTCCTGGTACTTGCCTCTTCCACAAGATATGCCGCACCTTTCTCTGTCATACTTGCCAGAGAATTATATGCATTAGACCTGGATATTCCTGTCTGTTTTGCAACCTCATACCCTGTTACCTTTCCCTCTGTCAGCAGGCACTGATAAATGCTTGCCTCCTGTCTTGTAAGTCCGAATTCCATCAGGCGCTCTGTAAATGATGTCTGTTCCATCTTAATCATTCACCTCTAGGTTCATTAGTAGTCCTCTACAGGAACACTATAAGTGAATTTTCTCTGTATGTCAAGGAGAATCTTTCTCAAAAACAGCTGGAAAACAATCAAAAAAACAGAAAGCTTCAGACCCGAATATTTCAAGCCCCTTTGCTTTCTGTTTTTTCTATACCAAAGTATGCAAGAGAAGTTGCCGGTGACAAGTTCTCTGTATTGCCATGCTCATTTATAATCTTCTATTTTCTGTCATCTACCATAGCGATTCTCATCATATTGCTTACGGTTCTGTTCTCAGATACATTCGTAGATGGAATTCCAAGTGTTAACACAACCATATCTCCTGCTTCTGCAAGCTGTTTTGCACAGATCAGATCGATCGCATTATCACAGATATCTTCTGTTGTGTATACTGCAACTGATTTCAGTGGTCTGACACCCCAGTTGATCTGCATTCTTCTCAGCGTTGCTTCATCTGGGCTGATACCGATAATACCTGTCTTTGGTTTGAACTTAGATACAACTCTTGCTGTAGCACCGGATACAGTAGGTGTTACGATACATTTTGCACGAAGGTTATTTGCTGTTGTTACCGTCGCATGTGCAAGTGCGCTGGATGCGCTCTTAAGTCTGTGTTCTCCAGCTTTTCTGAGGATCATATCATAGTCCAGGTGTTCCTCTGTATTCTCAACAATGTGAACCATCATCTGCAGTGCTTCTAATGGATATTTACCCTGTGCGGTCTCTCCGGAAAGCATCACTGCATCTGTTCCGTCGTATACCGCATTGGCAACGTCTGTAACCTCTGCTCTTGTTGGACGCGGGTTACGCATCATTGAATCCAGCATCTGTGTAGCCGTGATAACCGGTTTGAAGTTATCGTTACATTTCTGGATAATTGTTTTCTGAAGGTATGGAACTTCTTCGGCAGGAATCTCAACACCAAGATCACCTCTGGCTACCATGATTCCGTCTGCACAGCGGATGATCTCATCGATGTTCTTGATTGCCTCAAAGTTTTCAATCTTGGCAATAACCGGAATATATGGAGCTTTACATTCTCTTAAGAATGATTTAATCTCCAGGATACATTCTGCATTTCTTACGAAAGAAGCAGCGATAAAGTCTACGCCCTGTTCTACACCGAATTTCAGATCGTCACGGTCTTTGTCTGTGATAGCAGGAAGACGGATTGCTACGTTCGGTACGTTAACACCCTTCTTCTCTCCAAGTTCACCGCCATTGACAACTTCACAGTTGATGTTATTGCCCTTTTTATCTTTTACCTTCAGCTCGATCAGACCGTCATCAATCAGGATTGTGCTTCCGGCTTTGACATCTTCTACCAGACCTTTATATGTAATAGATACGATCTTATTGTCTCCTACGATCTCATCTGTTGTCAGGGTAAATGTCTCGCCTGCTTCAAGCTGTACTTTCTTTCCGTCTTTTAATACACCTGTACGGATCTCAGGTCCTTTTGTATCCAGAAGGATCGCGATTGGTTTGTTCTCTTCCTCGCGGATCTTCTTTAACATATCCATACGACCTTTTTGCTCCTCATGATCACCATGAGAGAAGTTAAATCTTGCGATGTCCATTCCATTCTGGACTAACTTTCTCATCAGAGATTCATCGTTGGTATTTGGTCCCATTGTACAGATAATCTTTGTTTTTTTCATATTTTCCCTATTCCTCTCTTAGTTATTTAACATGTGTATGTGTGAACAAATGATCCTGGCAATATTCATAATTGCCATTACATTTTGAGCAATACCGGAATTCCAGATTCGGATCATCCATTTCTGTTCTTCCGCAGACTGCACATCTGTGTTTTGCTCCATTTGCATAGACATTCATCGGTCTTTCTGCCTGTCTCATCTTGCGCTTGAAATCATTCTTTCTCTTCATCTGGCCCGGTGAATACGGCTTCATATTCCGTGAACTTAAGAAAAAAATGATAAAGTTCAGGATCGAGATGAACGCAGCAAGTGCATTCGCCTTATAATATATGCCATAGACACCTCCGCCGTAGGCCGGAAGAAAAGCCTGTACGATCGCATACACAAAATACAGACCATCCAGCATCGCCAGCCATTTGATCTTGATCGGTATGACAAAGAACAATAACAGCTGGATATCCGGGTAGAGTGCCGCAAATGCAAAGAATAGCGACAGATTCAGATACCATGTATCCATCGGTAACACAGCGCCTGTCAGTAAATATGCCAGTATGGCTCCTATTACAATAAAGAGCATTCCCGAAAAGAAATACAGATTAAAACGAAAAGCCCCCCACGCT
>ERZ772867.4450-NODE-4450-length-10464-cov-3.093381_pt1 | contig 10464 bp, 10 predicted proteins | sample MGYA00511341_ERZ772867 | MGnify/ENA primary metagenome ERZ772867 (study PRJEB29015, sample SAMEA2737707) | human gut metagenome | biome: human gut; feature: human-associated habitat; material: faeces | place: China | collected 2012 ... | reverse complement strand
ATATTGTTTATCAACAAATTTATCTGTTACTTTTGGATCAAGCCCAAAGTAACAGACACGCAAAGATAATTAAATTCTTGCGGGGATGCTAATTCTCTCTTTTTCCAATATCTTTGCAGGGAATAAAAGTAGTAGACAATTAAAGAAGTATCATAATGAAAAAGTCAGCAATCTGTATAACACTTGCAACCCTGGCACTGGCCGGTTGTAACAATGACGAGAAGAATGCACAGGCAAGGCTGGACAATGCCAGAAGCATGTATGAACAGAATGAGTTCTTTGCTGCCAAAAATGAAATAGACAGCATCCGCATCCTATACCCGAAAGAGTTCAAGGTGATCCGGGAAGGTCTGACACTAATGCGCCAAGTGGAGCAAAAGGAGGCGGAACGCAACTTGGCCTTTTGCGACAGCCTGATCCCTGTCAAGCAACAGGAATTGGAAGGATTGAAGAAAGGTTTTAACTTCGAAAAGGATTCCGCCTATAACGAAATCGGCAATTATGTCTCCAAGCAACAGACTATCGAACGCAACATCCAGCGTTGTTACATCCGTTCTGGCGTAAACGAGAAAGGAGAGATGTACCTGGCAAGTGTTTATTTCGGAGGCAAGCCAATCAATCATACCGGCATCAAGTTGAGTATCCAGGACGGCCTTTTCGCCGAAACGCCTGCCATTCCTTACGACGGCGGCCTGAACTACCATTTCAAGGACTTAGGGAATACGACCGAAGTCGTGACCTATCAAGGAGAAAAATGCGAAGATGCCGTCAAGTTCATTTTTGCCAATAAAGAGAAGCGCATCAAGGTTGAATATACGGGAGGCAAGCCTTATATCCTCTACATTGCCGATGCGGATAAGAAAGCAATCGCCTCGACCTATGAACTGGCTGTCGTATTAAGCGACATCGAAAAGCTGACGAAAGAGAAGGAAAAGGCCACTAAGAAGTTGGCTTATCTGGAAAAGAAGCTTTCAGGTAAGAAATAAAAACATCTCCAAAAATTACTAAAAAGAAAGGCGGCTCCCTTTGCAGGAGGCCGCCTTTCTTTTTTTATAAGATCATCGTCCTTATTTTACAATCACTTTGTAAGTGGCGTCACCTTCGACTGTTACCAATACAATGCCGGATGTTGCTGGCATTGAGAAGTATTCAGAATTTGCTCTGCGAACACCGATTATCTGTCCTAAGATATTAGATAAAGTAATCATCTTACCGGAAGCATTCGTCACGATAACCTGACCGTCATTGCTGATCACCTTGATCTCTGAAACATTCATTTCTTCATTGGCCGTCGGAGCGGAAGCGGTCTGTACTTCGAATGCTGCACTCGGAGTGGCCTGCATAACGGCAAAACCGTTCACAACACCTACATAAGGCTTACCATTCTCATTCAGCTCTTTCTGATTTTCCAGATAATAACCGCCTTCTTCTGCAGTCTTGAATGCGAAGAGAGCAGGGTTGTTCTTCATTGTCTTAATCGAGTCGTGAGAGATGAACATTGCATAAGTATCGGCATCGATACCTGCTCTTGTTGTATCTTTGGCAGCTAAGTAATAGCGAATATTGGCTTCGGCTTTGCCACCATTAGCGACACCGGAAGAAATAAAATACAATTGTTTACCAGCAATGACTGTATCTTGTTCAACCCACAAACTAAAATTATCTGCTCCATAATTTGTTTTTGTAATCGGATTACCTTCATCTTTCATTTCAGCAAAGAAGTTCAGCGGATTCATCGCCAAAGCATTGTTGTTATAAGCCAAACGCTTGTGAGCACTTGCAAATGAAGCATATTCGGGGGCGTCAACGGCTTCAAGGTTTACGTAAGCTGCTTTCTCTGACAACTGTACACAAGAAGTATTGACATTCATACCTACATACTGATTAGTAGAAGACAACATGGCATACTTTTCAGCAGTAGCATCAGAAATAAACTTAAATGATAAAGCAGACTCCGATTTAGAAAATTTCAAACTATCTGATTGAGCGGTTATCGTATCACTATTAAACAAGCCTTTCAGTTTATAAGAAATAACGAAAAGTTCATCTCCTAGTGTTACTGCACCACCAGCAGAAACGGTATCGCTCGGAATCAATTTAAAGATTGCTGCATCTTTAGCATCCCCTACCTTACCTTTCAAGATAGAGTCTGTAGTATAAGCATAAATATTGCTAACACCAGTCGTTCCCGAGATCAGATTTAACACATAACCATTATCATTCAGTTCATTTTCTGTGAAGTACAGAGAACCTAAATAATGGTCATTCAAATTAACAGGTTGAAATTCGATTGTTACAGAATCTGTACTTGATCCAAAGGTGTAAGTATTGGCCATACCCTGAACTGCAAATGCTTCTGAATTCAAAGAAGCAAATGTTGTATTTTCTGAGCGATCGACAATACTATATTTACCATCCGTTTCTTTAATATACCACTGACCTTTCGCCAAATTTACAGAAGGTTTATCATCCATATATGTATTACTTGTTACATAATACCTACCTTCATTAGCATCCTTATTTGCTCTCTTCAAGAAATAAATACCTGTACCTGTAGGTATAGTAGTCGGAGTTCCTTTGGACAAAGTGATGTACGGAACAGATCCTTGTTCTACTGCTCCACCGTCCTCTACTTTTGAAACAGTTAAAACTTTTGTCGCCTCAACACTGGCATATACTACGCGAACAGTATCGTTATCAAATGGAGTTCCTGCAACAAACATGGCCAAAGAATCATTCTTTAAGTCAATCGTAAATTTAAACTGTTGACAAGCTTCATTAGGTTTAACATTTGTACGTGTTGAATCCAAAGCAAATTTATAACCAAAAACATCTCTTGCACCAGATATAGTTGACTTTAACGTATCTACCCCAAAATACTTTGCTACTCCATTTGCATAAGATTCATCCCCTTTAGCCTGTAATGTTACATAGCCGGCTTTACCTGTAATATCTTTAGCGAGTAACTCTTTACCTGCAAAAATATTACCATCATAAATATCACCAAATTTCAATTGGAAAACAGAAAAACCATTACCTAATTGTTGAGCATTTAACGGAAATGCACTTTCAGGAGCTTTAACATTAAAAGTTGTTCCTCCTCCAGTTGTCAAAGAAAGTTTACCTTCAGTCACAACCAACTCTAAAGTCTTATCTCCATCATAAAAACCTTTGATTGTACTTCCATTTTCAGAAAGGACCCAACGATCCACTCCCAAAGCCAAATTCGTATTAGCGTTAGCTTTTGCAGCAAATGACAATACTTGTTGTGTTACTTTATTAGTCAATTTATAAGTAGTGACACCCAAAGTAGTCTGCTTATCAGAAATCTGCCATAGAGCTGAGTCTATTGCTGCTTTAGTCACATCACTTGAAACAAACTTCTTAACTATAACCGAATCAGCCTTTGTTCCATCTAAAGCCAGATACGAATCATCTGTTGTCTTCAAGTAATAATAATTACCGACAGTCCATTCTTTACTCGGAACATCACTTGCCGCACTCGCCGCAGTAAAAGTTCCTACTGTCATTAAGGCCACAGCCAAAAGTGTAAATTTTTTATTCATATGCAAATTGTTTAATCATTTAATCCTTTAACAGAGGCAAAGATAGAAAAGTTCAGTCGCACAAAATTATAATCTACTATAAAAGATACTTACATCTGGGCATAATGTACAAAAGCGCCATTATCCGTGCCATAATAAAAAAGGCTCGCCACCAAAGTGACGAGCCGGGAATCATTTTCTCTTATAATCAAATAATAATACTAAAGTAATGAAATAAAGTTCTTAATATCTTATACTTATATCGTCCTTGTTAATTATTATAATGATTGACAAAGATAAATCTTTTTATCCAAAGTCCTATCCTTCAAAAGGACTCCTTACAAAACCGGGCGATTATTGAACGAACCCATTTCTTTTTAGGACAAATCAGTTATCAGCCCGATGCACAGTAAGTTGCGGGAACGGGAAGTTGATGCCTTTTTCATTAAATGTTGCATAAACCGCTTGATTGATGCCAAAATAAACTTCCCAATAATTCGGACTTTCCACCCATACACGGACAACAATATTCACACTGCTGTCTGCCAACGCATGCAAGGCAATGAAAGGAGCCGGATCAGTCAGAATACGAGAGTCACGGGCAATAATCGTTTCGATCACCGCCTTTACTTTATCATAATCCTCACCATAATCGACACCGAATGTCCAATCTACTCGGCGGGTAGCCTGCCGGCTAAAGTTCGTAACCGCACCACTGCTGAGCGAACCGTTCGGGATATACACCATTTTATTATCAGGTGTTGCCAAGATCGTATGAAAAATCTGGATTTCCTTCACCGTACCGCCCGTACCTTGCGCTTCAATATAGTCACCGACTTTGAATGGCTTGAACAAAAGAATAATCAATCCACCCGCAAAATTTGCCAGATTACCGCTCAAAGCCATACCGACAGCAACACCTGCAGAAGCAAGAAGAGCAGCAAACGAAGTCGTTTGTACACCCAAAGCACCGACAACCGAGATGATCAATAAAATAGTCAGGACAACATTTACCAAACTTCCGACAAAAGTTTTGACTGAAGGATCGATATCACGTTTCAATAAAACCCGTTTTATCAGTTTATTCACCAAATTAATCAGGAGACGCCCGACTATAAAAACCAAAAACGCCTTGATAAGTGTCCATCCCAACGCCGCCCCTTGCGTCATCAGGGAATTCAAAATACCTTCCAGACCATGTGAAAGGTCAATTGCTGTTACAATCATAATTATTTATATTTATGGAAATTCATACTAATTACATAACAATCATTCATTCCAAAAGTATTAGAAATTGTAGCAAAGGTATAAAGTTTTTTTATTCGAATAAAGAACCGATTTTATTATGTAGTTTTGCAAACGCTCAGAAAACAGATATAAACAATAGAAAATGAGGACTTTCTTGATTATTATAGGTTTGTTCCTGTTTATAGGAAACAGCTTTGCACAATCATACGAAGAATTAATAGAGAAAAGCTACGACTTCGTAGATAAAGGCGATTTGGTGTCCGCAGAAGAGAGCCTGAAAGCGGCCATGCGCAAAGAACCGGCTAACCCGTTGAACTATGCCTTGCTTACGAACCTCGGAACCATACAGCGCCGACAGGGGAAGCTGCAAGAGGCTCTCATCTCCTACACTTCCGCACTAAGCGGGCATACAAAGAACATCACCATTCTCGAAAACCGGGCTTCCCTTTATACAGAATTGGGAGAAACAGAAAAAGCTTTGAACGATTACAACACCTTGTTAATAGAAAATCCGGAACATCAGGAGGCGCTTTATTGCCGAGGGCTGCTCTATATACAGTTACAAAATTATATGTGGGCAGAACAGGATTTCGACAAAATTCTGGAAGTAAACGAGAAATCGGTTCGTGCTCGCCTCGGCCATGCCATCTTGGAAAAGATGCGTGGGAACTACGACGAGAGCGAACGGATATTCAATTACCTGATTAGCGAGATGCCCCGCGACTGGATCCTCTACGAAGGACGGGCGGATTTGTATTTTATGATGGGAAAAAATGCACGGGCAATGGCAGATATAGAAAAAGTCTTTACCGAAAGCGAACCGACAGCCAACCTCTATGTGTTGAGAGGCAAGATCAAGCTGGCACAATACGAAAAGGAGCGGGCAGCCCTCGATTTCAAGAAAGCAGAATCAATGGGATACAATAAAGAAGTTATCAAGGAACTTCTTAAATTGACAATGAACAATTGACAATTAGGCTTCGCGTTACCAAAATCGGCTGAAAACCAAAATAATTGTCAATTGTCAACTGCTAATGTAATTGTCAATTGTTAATGTAATTGACAATCCATGTCCCTACCTCTTTCGTGCCATACTTCGCACCGCCTTCCATCTGGATTTCAGGAGTACGAACATTAGCGTCCAAAGAAGCATCCACAGCCTCGCGGATCAAGGCTCCTTCCGCCTTACAACCGAAATACTCGAACAGCATAGCTACCGAAAGAATCTGTGCCAACGGGTTGGCGATATTCAATCCTTTAGCCTGCGGCCACGAACCGTGGATCGGTTCAAATACAGGAGTGCTTTCGCCCGTCGAAGCAGAAGGGAGCAAGCCCATAGAACCGCTGATACAAGAACCTTCATCAGTAAGGATATCACCAAACGTATTCTCCGTTACCATAACATCAAAGAATTTGGGTTCCTGGATCATACGCATGGCCGCATTATCGACATACATATAGTCGGTCTGAACCTCCGGATAAGAAGGGGCCATCTCTTGTGCAATCTGGCGCCACAAACGCGAAGAAGCCAAGACATTTGCCTTATCGACCACCGTCAGATGTTTTTTCCGTTTCATGGCATATTCGAAACCGACTTTCAAGATGCGCTCGATCTCAGGGCGTGTGTACATATTGGTATCGTAGGCCTTATCGTTATCCTGATATTTCTCCCCGAAATACATGCCTCCCGTCAATTCACGGATACACAAGAAATCCGCACCATCCACCAAGTCAGCACGAAGCGGTGATTTATGCAACAGGCACTTAAAAGTTTGTACGGGCCGGATATTCGCAAACAAGCCCAATTTCTTACGCATAGCCAGCAATCCCTGTTCAGGACGCACTTTAGCTGTCGGATCGTTGTCGAACTTCGGATCACCTACAGCAGAGAAAAGAACGGCATCCGCTCCTTTACAAATCTCATATGTTTCTTCCGGAAAAGGATCTCCCACCTTGTCGATAGCATCGGCCCCGCAAAGAGCATATTCATAACGGACTTCATGTCCGAATTTCTTACAAACGGCACTCATCACCTCCACACCTTGTGCAGCAATTTCAGGACCGATCCCGTCACCGGGAAGTACAGCTATATTCAATTTCATATCATAAATGATTTATTAGTTGGCAAATTTTCCTATTCTCTCTTAAAATAGACGTATTTGGGTTCTGTTGGGACATAGCTTTCATCATCCCACAATGTACTTGTGATCATCAAGTCGGCACTATACCGGTTACAAGCGATAGGCACGTTATGGACACGGCACTGGCGAAGCAACATCTGGATATCGGCCTCGTGCGGCTGTGGGTTCAAGTCGTCGATCAAGAACACGGCAAGATCTATTTCCTTTCGTACTACCATTGCTGCAATTTCGGCATCTCCACCCAGCGGACCGGAATGCATACAGGCGATATCTGCCGTAACACCTTTTTCTTCCATCGCCTTCCGAACCAGATTTCCGGTTGTCCCAGTACATACGATATGATGATGGGACAGAAATTCAGCATTGTGAATAGCCCATTCTACCATGTCAGCCTTCCGGTTGTCGTGCGCAACAAGCGCGATTGTTAACTTCTTCATAACTTCAATAATTAATAATTTATCAATGTGATAATTTGCCAATGTACTAATATACCGATAGCCTACATCGCAATTCTCTTTCATTGGCACATCGGCACATCATTATTGTTCTATCTTGTTCAGCATCTTCAATGTCGCCTTGATAGCAGCCTCCGTCTGGTCTGCATCGAGACCACGTGTTTTAAAGTCCACTCCTGCATAATTCCAACTAATGATAGTCTGCACAAAGGCATCGGTCCGTCCGCCGGGTGGTATAGAAACGGAATAATTAGTCAGCATCGGGAAAGGACGGCCCAGATCGGTATATATCTTCCGCAGGGCACGAACGAAAGCATCGTACTGTCCATCACCGGAAGCCGACTCCTGGTAGGCTTCGCCGTTAATCTCTATCTTCAAGGTGGCAACCGGTTTCAGTCCCTGTGCCAAAGACAGCGAATAGTTCAGAATACGGATGCGCTGGTCCGCCATCGTATCGTGATGGAGCACATCGCTGATGATATACGGAAGGTCCTCCGTCGTAACCATTTCTTTTTTATCACCCAGTTCGATAATCCGCTCGGTAACCTTGCGCATAGAGTTCTCGTCGATATCGATCCCCAGTGCTTCAAGGTTCTTACGGATATTCGCCTTACCGGAAGTCTTGCCAAGAGCATATTCGCGGACACGGCCGAAACGTTCGGGCAACAGATCATTGCAATACAGATTGTTTTTGCTGTCACCATCAGCATGGACACCGGCACATTGCGTAAAGACATGTTCCCCGATAATCGGTTTGTTAGGCGGAATATGAACACCGGAGAAAGTTTCCACCAATCGGCTGGCATAATTGATCCGTTCTTCCCGAAGTGTCGTATCCACTCCCAACTGATCTTTCAACACGGCAAGCACACTGCTAAGCGGGGCATTCCCGGCACGCTCTCCCAATCCGTTCAATGTAGTATGAAGTCCTTTTATACCGGCACGGACAGCAGAGTAGACATTCGCTACCGCCAGATCATAGTCGTTATGAGCATGAAAATCGAACTTCAAGTCCGGATAGCGTGTAACCATTTCCTTACAATATTCGTAAGTATTTCCAGGGTTCAGGATGCCAAGCGTATCAGGCAACATGAAACGCCGGATCGGCAAGTCACGAAGCGAATCGACTGCTTGAAAGACATATTCAGGAGAGTTTTTAATACCGTTCGACCAATCTTCCAGATAGATGTTCACGGCAATCCCCCGTTCGATTGCCTGGTTGATGACGGAACGTATATCGGCAAAATGCTGTTCGGGAGTCTTACGAAGCTGTTCCGTCACGTGCTTATAAGAGCCCTTGCAAAGCAAGTTTACCACACGGCAACCAGCCGCTTCGATCCAGTTTAACGAAACATCACCATCCACAAAGCCGAGCACTTCGAGCTTCTGGATGTTTCCGGTACGTTCCGCCCAGGAAGCGACGCGCTTCACGGCTTCAAACTCACCGTCCGAGACACGTGCAGATGCGATCTCCAGACGGTTCACACCCAGATCAAGCAATGCCTGTGCAATGCTCAACTTCTCATGCGCCGCAAAAGAAACTCCCGATGTCTGTTCCCCGTCACGCAGGGTGGTATCCATTATTTCTATCATAATTGTTCATATATAACGCTACTTTTAGCTTGATCCAAAAGCAACAAACTAACGTCTCCTTTCAAATGCTTCAATCTTTTCCTTATTGGAAAGCAGATAATCGATGTCATCGAGGCCATTCACAAGGCAGTCTTTTTTGTAGGCGTTGATATCGAAGTGCTCGCTCTTACCCGTAGCCTTATTGGTGATGGTTTGGGCAGGCAGGTTGACTTCGACTTCTGTTTTCGGATCGGCAAAAATCGAGTCGAAAAGCTCGGCCAAAAAAGGTTCGCTAACCACCACAGGGAGAACAAAGTTATTCAGTTCATTGTTTTTGTGGATATCCGCAAAAAAACTGGACACAACTACACGAAACCCATAATCGGCAATCGCCCAAGCTGCATGTTCGCGACTGGAACCCGAGCCGAAGTTTTTCCCCGCCACCAGTATCTGTCCGCCGTAGGTCGGATCATTCAAGACAAACGATTCTATTTTATTTCCCTGCTTGTCGTACCGCCAGTCGCGGAACAAGTTTTCACCAAACCCTTTTTTGTCGGTTGCTTTCAGGAAACGGGCAGGAATGATCTGGTCCGTGTCCACATTCTCTAAAGGAAGGGGAACGCAGGTTGATGTAATGATATTGAATTTCTGTTTCATGAATGTTAAAATTTATGATTTATGATTTCAGAAAAACGTTCTCGGATCGGTAATTTCCCCAGTCACGGCTGCCGCCGCAGCTACTAGCGGTCCAGCCAGAATCGTACGGGCCCCCGGTCCCTGACGTCCTTCAAAGTTACGGTTGCTTGTCGAAACTGCATATTTTCCTGCCGGGATCTTATCGTCGTTCATTGCCAGACAAGCCGAGCATCCCGGTTGACGTAACTGGAAACCGGCTTCTTCGAATATCTTGTCTAACCCTTCTTCACGGATCTGCGCATCTACCAGCCAGGAGCCGGGAACCAGCCAGGCGACTACATGGTCGGCTTTCTTCCGTCCCTTAACAATGGAAGCAAAAGCACGAAAGTCCTCGATACGACCATTGGTACAAGAGCCTAAGAACACATAGTCGATCTTCTTGCCCAACAAGGATTCACCCGGTTCGAACCCCATATACTCCATCGATTTCATAAAAGAAGCTTTCTCCACATCGTTCATACCCTCGACAGTCGGGATATGTTCGGTGACTCCCATTCCCATACCCGGATTGGTACCATACGTCACCATCGGTTCGATATCGGCAGCATCAAACAGAATCTCTTTGTCAAACACAGCATCATCGCCACTTTTCAAAGTCTTCCAATAAGCAACCGCCTTATCCCATTCTTCGCCGGCAGGAGCATTTTCACGTCCCTTAAGATAAGCGAATGTCGTTTCGTCAGGAGCGATCATACCACCACGCGCTCCCATTTCAATAGACAGGTTGCACAAAGTCAAACGCCCCTCCATCGTCAAACTACGGATCGCCGCACCCTGCTCATACATAGTGGTGTTTCCGATTTTATA
>ERZ772867.4441-NODE-4441-length-10483-cov-4.118911_pt1 | contig 10483 bp, 7 predicted proteins | sample MGYA00511341_ERZ772867 | MGnify/ENA primary metagenome ERZ772867 (study PRJEB29015, sample SAMEA2737707) | human gut metagenome | biome: human gut; feature: human-associated habitat; material: faeces | place: China | collected 2012 ... | reverse complement strand
TGGGGATATTTGGTTCAGTGGCTAGAGGTGAACATAGGGAGGATAGTGACTTAGACGTATTTGTGTCATTAGAGAAAGTCGAGCCTTTTATTATCTTCGATCTAAAAGAGCTTTTGGAGTCTTTGTGTAAATGTAAGGTGGATTTAGTCCGATTAAGAGACTCTTTACGGCCTGCGCTAAAAAATAATATTCTTAAAGACGGAATCTATGTTTGATAAGAATCGAATTATAGACCGTTGCGAACAAGTTGTCGAGTCAATAGATTTGATACTTCATTGGAGTGAGGCTATCAATACTCCGGAAGAGTTTTTATTGTCTCCTGATAGTGTTTTGGTATTTGACGGATGTGTCATGCGTCTTCAAATTATAGGGGAGAGCATTAAAAAGATAGATGATCAAACAAATGGTGAACTATTGTTGAGTTTCCCAGATGTTCCTTGGCGAAAGATTATAGGACTAAGGAATATTATTTCACATGAATATTCTAGTATTGATGAGGCTATTATATTTGCGATTATCAAACAAAGTCTTCTTCCTTTGAAATCGAATGTCTTGCGAATTATCACAAGCCTTCAATAAATCATTACTTTTGCGGAATTACATATTAAATATATACAAAACATGGCTCAATACAAACGTATCTTATTAAAATTAAGCGGGGAGTCGCTGATGGGTGGTAAACAATATGGGATCGATGAGGTTCGCTTGAATGAATATGCGGCACAGATCAAGGAGATCGCCGAGATGGGTGTACAGATCGGTATCGTGATCGGTGGCGGTAATATTTTCCGCGGGTTGAGCGGCGCTTCCAAAGGTTTCGATCGGGTAAAAGGAGACCAGATGGGTATGCTGGCAACGGTGATCAATAGCTTGGCGCTTAGCTCCGCTTTGGTCGCTCAAGGCGTGAAGGCGAAGGTACTGACGGCTATCCGTATGGAACCGATCGGCGAGTTCTATAATAAATGGCGTGCGATCGAGTTGCTGGAACAAGGCAACGTGGTAATCATGTCTGGCGGTACGGGTAATCCGTTCTTTACTACGGATACCGGATCTTCTTTGAGAGGCATCGAGATCGAGGCGGATGTCATGCTGAAAGGTACCCGTGTGGACGGTATTTACACCGCTGATCCGGAGAAAGATCCTACGGCTACCAAGTTCTCCGATATTACGTATGATGAGATCTATACCCGGGGCCTGAAGGCAATGGACTTGACCGCTACCACGATGTGTAAAGAGAACAACCTCCCGATCATCGTATTCGATATGGACACCAACGGCAACTTGAAGAAAGTGATGAGCGGAGAGAATATCGGGACACTGGTGCATAATTAGTGCCATTAACCGATGACATGGCAGTGCCATGCTGATGGCATAGTTGTGCCACTGGTTATGGCACAGCTATGCCATCCGTATGGCACTGTCGTGCCACAGGCATGGCAAGGTTGTGCCAGCCCTGTGGCAAATACGTTAGACCTTTATTCTTGTATATGAAGCATCCCTTTTTACTAGTATGGTTAACCTTGATCGTATTGTGTGGTTGCACGAGCTCGGGGAAACAGAAGAGGCACGTTATCGGCCTCTCCCAATGTATGTTGGACGATGCTTGGCGGGAAGCTATGATTAACGATATGCGTATCGAAGCCTCTAACTATGATGATGTGGAAATTATTATAAAGGACGCGCAAAACAATAACGAGACACAAATACAACAAATACGAGACTTGATCCGCCAAAAGGTGGATGTCTTGATCATCTCCCCCTATCAATCCGAGCCGATCACGGCAGTTGCCGAGGAAGCGTACCGTGCCGGAATCCCGACGATCATTACAGATCGCAAGGTAAATACCGATCAATACACCTCTTTTGTCGGGGCGAACAATTATGAGATCGGACTAGCGGCAGGCAATTACGCCGCCCATTATCTTCCCCCGAACGCTATTATCTTAGAGATATGGGGACTCACGCAAACCTCCCCGGCGCAAGAGCGACATAAAGGTTTTGTCGATGCCTTGCGAGAAAGGGAGGATCTTTCTTTCCGTAAGATAGAAGGACAATGGCTGGTCGATACCGCCCGGATGGAGCTTCGGAAGTTAGAGCATCCCGAGCAGATAGATTTCGTTTACGCCCATAACGACATGATGGCCATAGCCGCCCGGGAATACTTTATAGCATGGGATTCCATCCGAGGACGGGATTTGCGGATTATCGGCGTGGATGCTGTGGCGGGTGCCGGTCTGGAAGCCGTGGAAGATGGACGGATCAACGCCTCTTTCCTCTATCCGACAGGAGGGGAGCAAGTGATTCGCACGGCTATGCGTATCATTCAAGGGGAGCCGGTGGATAAGTTTATCCCTCTTCGTACGGCTCCGGTAGATCATCAGTCTGCCCGCACCTTATTGTTGCAAGCGGACCAACTCCAGAAATATAAGCAACGTATCGAGGCGCAGCGTTCCCGCATCGACGGTTTGTCCGACCGGTTTTATTTCCTGCGAAACTCTTTAGGGGTGATCTCCTTATTGATGATCGGTTTTATCGCCCTTTCCATTTACGCCTTTTACATAAACCGGAAGATGAGGCAGGCGAATCGTAAGCTAATCTCCTTGAACGCGGAGATGAAAGAGGTGACGGCGCAGAAACTCCAATTCTTTACGAATGTCTCCCACGAGGTACGTACGCCCTTGACCTTGATTCTCGCCCCTTTGGATCGCTTGATTGTCTCGTTGCGGGAATCTCCTTACGCCTCGGATCTAGGACTGATCCAGAAGAACGCCAACCGTTTGTTGCGTGTGATCAACCAAATATTGGATTTCCGGAAGGTGGAAGGCAAGCAAGAGAAACTAGCGGTACGGGAAATCGATTTGGTTCCTTTCGTTGGCGAGATCAAATCTTATTTTGACAGTATGGCCTCGGTACGTGCGATCTCCTATACGTTCACTTCTTCGATAAAACAATGTACGCTATGGATCGATCCGGACTTATTGGAGAAGGTATTTTTCAATCTTCTCTCGAACGCTTTTAAGTTTACGCCGGAGGGAGGTAGCGTGCGGATAGAGCTGACGGAAGAGGGAGGCCGGGTCTTTATACGGGTTATCGATACGGGAAGTGGCATCCGTCCCGCTAACCTTCCGCATCTGTTTGACCGTTTCTATACGGAGGATCGGTCGATGGGAACCGGGATCGGATTACATTTGGTAAAGGAGTATATAGATATGCACGGAGGGGAGACCCGTGTGGAGAGCGAGCCGGGACAAAGGACTACCTTTACGGTCTGCCTACGGAAAGGAAAGGCGCATTTCGAGGATAGCGACCTGATGGAAACGCCCGTATCCCATCAAGCCTACGAAGCCTCCCGGTTGGACGACTCGGAAACCAAGGAGATGCTTTCCAAGACCTATCCTTATACGATACTGATCACCGAGGATGACGATGAGGTCCGCGGCTTTTTGGAACGTGAGCTTAGCCTTCATTTCAAGATCCGGACGGTCGCGAACGGGAAAGATGCCTTGCGGGTATTGGAAGAGGAGGAGATATCATTGGTAGTAAGCGATGTGATGATGCCGGAGATGAATGGTTTCGAACTTTGCCGGACGATCAAGTCGCAACTTCCCTTTAGCCATATCCCGGTGATCTTATTGACCGCCTTGACCGATGAGCGTCAACGGATTTTCGGAATAACCGGCGGGGCGGACGATTATATACAGAAGCCTTTCCATACGGATTACGTGAAGATCAAGATTATCCACCTATTGCAAGAACGCCAGAAGTTACGGGAACGTTTGTTGGAGAAGCTGCGGGATAATAAGCTCCTTCTGTCCGAGCCGGAAAAGGTGGAGAGTATCGATGATACCTTCTTGCGTAAGTTCGCGGAACAGATCGAGGCGGTTTATGCGGACCCCGAATATAATGTGGAGAAACTAAGCGAGACCTTGGGATTATCCCGGGGGCACCTTCACCGGAAGATCAAGGAGCTGACCGGAACCGCACCCGTCGAGTTCTTGCGTACCTATCGCTTGAATAAGGCGACCCAGTTGTTGAGGCAGAACGCGTATACGGTGAGTGAGGTCGCTTACCGAACCGGTTTCTCCTCGCCCGCTTACTTCTCTAAATGTTTCAAGGCGGTCTACGGGGTTACGCCTACCGAGTATCAATAACATTTGTACGATCTTTATCACAAATGTCATATCTCCCCATCTTTAGGGGATAAGTGCTTTTCTATCCGGAAGAATCCTATTAATTTTGGCGGAGAATCAAACTGTATTATCCTTTAATCCGTTCGTTTATGAAACAACAAACAAAGAGACTTCTTAAGAGTTTATGTATGGCTGTCGGTGTCGTTTTATTAAGTGCTGTCGATCCGTTGGCCGGATATGCGACAGAACGTACTATAGATATAAAGCATCTGGGCGAAGGACAAAGCATTGTCCGTGTGGATGCGCAAGCCAAGTATTTGTTGCTTCCGGTCGAGGAGTCCTCGCCGGAATCCAAGTTATATATGATTGTCGATAATGACGTGGTACGGACTTTCAATGTTCGTTTGGCGGTGAATAAGGTGGATTATTTCGTTCCGGTAGATCTCTCGGGGTATGCGGATAAGCATATCTCCTTCAACTTCCAGCTTGCCCCGGAATCGGCTCTTTGCTGGAAAGAGATGAAGCTATCCGATCAGTTTGATTCGTCTAACCGGGAGAAATTCCGTCCGGCCTATCATTTCTCGCCGGCTTGGGGATGGATGAATGATCCGAACGGCATGGTATACAAGGATGGTGAGTATCATTTGTTCTATCAATACAATCCGTATGGCTCGATGTGGGGGAATATGCACTGGGGGCATGCGATCAGCAAGGACTTGATTCATTGGGAGCATCAACCGGTGGCGATCGCTCCGGATGCCTTGGGTACGATCTTCAGCGGTAGCTGTGTGGTGGATAAGGATAATACCGCCGGTTTTGGCGTTGGCGCTATCGTGGCTTTCTATACCTCGGCCAGCGACCGGCAAGTGCAGAGTATGGCCTATAGCTTGGACAACGGCCGGACGTTCAAGAAATATGACCGGAATCCGATTCTTACTTCTACGCAACGTGATTTCCGTGACCCGAAAGTCTTCTGGCATAAGGAATCCAATAAATGGATCATGGTACTCGCCGTAGGGCAGGAGATGCAACTCTATTCTTCTCCCAATTTGAAGGACTGGACGTATGAGAGCAGTTTCGGAGAAGGACAAGGAGCGCATGCGGGCGTTTGGGAATGCCCGGACTTGATCGAGCTTCCGGTGAAGGGTACGGAATTGAAGAAGTGGGTCTTGATCTGTAATATCAACCCCGGCGGTCCGTTTGGCGGCTCCGCTACCCAATATTTCGTAGGTACGTTCGATGGGAAACAGTTCGTGAATGAATCTCCGGCCTTGACCAAATGGATGGATTACGGCAAGGATCATTACGCTACGGTAACTTGGAGTAACGCTCCGGAGGACCGGAAGATCGCCTTGGCTTGGATGAGCAATTGGGAGTATGCGAATAACGTGCCGACCTCGCAATACCGGAGCGCGAACTCGGTTCCTCGCGACTTGGTTCTTTATACGAAAAACGGGCAGACGTACTTGAGCAGCACCCCGTCTCCCGAAATGTTGAAATTGAGAGGTAAAGCCCAGAAGAAAGGAGCCTTCAAGGTAGACCGTTCCCATGAGATCAATCCGATTCTTTCCGGCAATGCGGGAACCTATGAGATCGAGATCAAATTTAAGAACAATGGGGCCGATATCATGAGTTTCCAATTGTTTAACTCGAAAGGCGAGGAAGTGGAGATGCGTTATAATCTTCTGGATAATACGTTCACGATGGATCGCCGTAACAGCGGGGCTACGGATTTTAGCAAGACATTCGCCACGGCTACCTCGGCACCGATCTCCGCCGCTAAGGAATATACCTTGCGTTTGCTGGTAGATAAATCCAGCATAGAGGCTTTCGACGGGAATGGAGAGTTTGTCATGACCAACCTAGTCTTCCCGGAAGAGCCGTATAATCGCATTAGCTTCAATGCGAAGGGAGGAGCGTTTACGGTTACGTCATTAACCATTTATCCCTTCAAATAATTAAAAACAAAATATATCATGGAAAAGAGTAAACCTGTAGTAGTAGGCATTGGTGAATTATTGTGGGATGTTTTCCCGGAAGTGAAGAAAGCCGGTGGAGCGCCGATTAATTTTGTGTATCACGCTACCCAATTAGGAGCGGAAGGTTACGCGATCAGTGCCGTGGGCAACGACGTGTTCGGAACCGAGATTATTCAGGAATTGGATAAGAACGGTATCGATAGTAATTATATCAGTACGGTGGAATATCCGACCGGAAGCGTGATGGTAGAGCTAAAGAACGGCATCCCTTCCTATACGATCATCGAAGGTGTGGCATGGGATCATATCCCTCTTACCCAAGCGTCTATCGACCTGATGAAACGTGCGGATGCCGTATGCTTCGGAACATTGGCGCAACGTGCCGCGGAATCTCGTGAGACGCTTCGTACCTTGCTTTCTTATATGCCTAGTCATGCCTTGCGCTTTTTCGATATCAATATCCGTCAGCATTTCTATTCGAAGGAATTGATCGAATCGTTGCTCGAATTGGCGAACGTATTCAAGATCAATGATGAGGAATTGGAAATGCTTCGCCCGATGTTTGGTCTGGAAGGCACGATAGAGGATATGTGTCGCTGGTTCATGAAGAAATATGGTTTGCGCTATTTGGTACTTACGGCCGGGGCGGAGTATAGTACGATCTTTTCCGAGGAGGAGGTCTCTACGATTCCTACCCCGAAGGTACAGGTGGTAGATACGGTAGGCGCCGGCGATTCTTTCTCCGGGGCGTTTATTTCATCGATCTTAACCGGAAAACCTTTACGTGAGGCACATGAGAAAGCGGTAACAGTAGCCGCTTATGTTTGTACGCAGAGTGGCGCATGGCCTGCTTACCCTAAAGATTTATAAGCCATGAGCGAGAAGACTTCATCCTTGAAATTGATTCCCGTGATGTTGGCGTTCTTCGCCATGGGATTCGTGGACTTAGTGGGAATCGCCTCTAATTACCTGAAAGCGGATTTAGGCTTGAGTGATTCGGAGGCGAATATCTTCCCGTCGCTCGTGTTCTTCTGGTTCTTGATCTTCTCCGTCCCGACGGGAATGTTGATGAACCGTATCGGGCGGAAAAAGACCGTGCTATTGAGCTTGATTGTGACCTTCCTTTCGCTAATGATCCCGATCTTCGACGACGCGTATATGGTCATGTTGATATCCTTCTCCCTGTTGGGTATCGGCAACGCTTTGATGCAGACTTCCTTGAACCCGTTATTATCGAATATCGTAAGCGGGGATAAACTAGCTAGTTCTTTGACATTCGGTCAGTTCGTGAAGGCGATCGCCTCCTTCTTGGCGCCTTATATCGCTATGTGGGGGGCTACCCAAGCGATACCGTCGATGGGACTCGGTTGGCGTGTCTTGTTTCCGGTCTATATGGTGATCGCCGTGATCGCTATCCTGCTATTGGGAGCTACCACTATCCATGAGACCAAAGAGGAGGGGCGGCCCTCCACCTTTGGCGAATGTCTGGCTTTGCTGGGCAAGCCTTTTATCCTGCTTTGCTTTATCGGTATCATGTGCCATGTGGGGATCGATGTAGGGACGAATACGACCGCCCCGAAGATCTTGATGGAACGTCTAGGCATGACATTGGCCGACGCAGGCTTCGCCACGAGCCTGTATTTCATCTTCCGTACGGCGGGATGCTTCTCCGGGGCTTTTATCTTGCGAAAAGTCTCTCCGAAAGGATTCTTTGCCTTTAGTGTTTTCTTGATGTTATTGGCGATGATCGGTCTGCTGTTCTTCCATTCGAAAGAGATCATCTATGCTTGTATCGCCTTGATCGGCTTTGGAAACTCGAACGTCTTCTCCATTATTTTCGCCCAAGCCCTGCTTTCTATGCCGAATAAGCAGAATGAGGTGTCCGGTTTGATGATTATGGGACTGTTTGGCGGCACGATCTTCCCGATCTTTATGGGCGTGGCATCCGATATGTTGGCTTCTCAAGCAGGGGCGGTGCTGGTGTTGTGCGTGGGTGTAGCCTACTTACTATTCTTTACGTCTAAGTTAAGTAAACAGTGAAGGTGATAAGCTTTTATACGGTACTATAAATCTTTTGTTAGGGAGTATTTTAATTATATGTTTGCGAAGTTGGAAATCTTTATTACTTTTGTTAATTAAAAGATTCGCAAACAAAAAACGTATATTTATGATAGATACGAAACAATTGATCAAAGCAGGGGAAGAGAAGATGACGTTCGCCATTGAGTATCTGGACGAGCAATTGTCTCACATTCGGGCTGGTAAGGCTAATCCGAAAATCCTCGATTGTGTGAAGGTAATGTATTATGGGGCGCCTGTTCCTCTTACTAACGTGGCTACGGTGACGGTTCCGGACGCACGGACTATCATGATCACTCCGTGGGAGAAGAAGATCATCCGCGATATTGAGAAAGGTATTCTGGATTCTGAGTTAGGTATCACGCCGGAGAATAACGGTGAGGTGATCCGCTTAGGTATTCCTCCGTTGACTGAGGAGCGTCGCCGTCAATTGGTGAAACAATGTAAGCAGGAGGCGGAGAATGCGAAGATCAGCGTTCGTAACGCTCGTCGTGACGCTATTGAGGCTTTGAAGAAAAGCATCAAGTCTGATGGGGTTCCCGAGGACGTAGAGAAAGACGCCGAGGCAGAGGTTCAGAAAATCCATGATAAGTTTATCAAAAAGATCGATGAGCTTTACGCCGCTAAAGAAAAAGAAGTAATGACCGTTTAAATAATTGAAAGTTGAAACTTGAGAATTGAGAATTAAGGAACCCCATTGAGTCCTTATTCCAATTCTCAATTTTCAATTCTCAATTTTCAATTCTCATGAGGGGACTGGTAATAAAAAACACAGGTAGTTGGTATACGGTCCGTACGGAAGACGGGCGAGATATAGAGAGTAAGATCAAGGGTAACTTTCGTCTGAAAGACATAAAGAGTACCAATCCGGTCGCGGTAGGAGACCGTGTCGTAATCGATATTAATAAAGAAGGAACCGCTTTTATTACAGAGATCGAGGAGCGTAAGAATTATATCATCCGTCGTGCCTCTAACTTATCGAAGCAATCGCATATTATCGCCGCGAATTTGGATCAGGCGATGCTGATCGTTACGGTGAATTATCCTATAACAACAACGATATTTATCGATCGCTTCTTGGCGACCGCCGAGGCTTATCGTGTCCCCGTTAAATTAGTTTTCAATAAGATTGATCGTTATAATAATGAGGATCAAAGGGCGTTGGAGTGTTTAATCGAGTTGTATACCTCGATTGGCTATCCCTGTTCGACGCTATGTGCCCGGACCGAGGAAGGTTTGGATGCCTTGAAAGCGGATCTAAAAGATAAGATTACGCTTTTGTCCGGCCATTCGGGTGTCGGAAAATCCACGATTATCAATAAACTGGTGCCGGGGGTGAATCTCCGTACCGGTGATATCTCCGAATATCATAACAAAGGAATGCATACGACCACCTTTTCCGAGATGATTTCTCTTCCCGGGGGAGGCTATTTGATCGATACTCCGGGTATCAAAGGATTTGGAACGATCGAGATGGCGGACGCTGAGATCTCCCATTATTTCCGGGAGTTGTTTAAATACTCGGAAGAATGCCGTTTCAATAACTGCACGCACCGTCATGAACCGGGCTGCGCCGTCATTCAAGCCGTTAACGATGGGCTAATCAGTGAGTCCCGCTATAAAAGCTATCTAAGTATCTTGGATGATCGCATGGAAAGCAAGTACCGGGAAGAATTCTAACACTTTATTACAACATCAAACGGCCGGCAGGCTCATACCGGTGATTTTCCGGTATAGATCGAGCGCATATACATCGGTCATGCCGGAGATATAATCGAGTACGCATTGTATCTTGCCATATGTAGTAGGAGCTTTCGTGTCGTATTGCTCCGGTATCCGTTGTAAGAGCAGCTTGCTGTAAGCATGCTCTTGGTTCATCACGGCCTCGGTCAAGCTGTCGATCAGATGGCTGAAAATATGATAACCGGCTAATTCAATGTCGAGCACTTCTTTTGCCTTATATATTTTCTTGTATGCTGTAGCCGAGCAATTAGCGTAAGCCTGCTTGGCTTGATCGCATATGTTACTGATTAACGGAGTGCTGTAGGTACCATTGAGGATGCTTTCCTCGTTCTCTAAAAAGACACGGGAACATTCATCTACTAATAGCCCGATAATACAAGAACGCAGATAGGCGATTTGCTCATTGGTATCGTCTACCATATGCATGACCTTGCGGATATGCTCCAACCGCTCTCCTTCGAAAAATCCCAATAATAGTTGTATGGCCTCTTCGGTGGTCAGGATATGTAGTTTGCAAGCATCTTCTATATCCATAATTTGATAGCAGATATC
>ERZ772867.4433-NODE-4433-length-10501-cov-2.563948_pt1 | contig 10501 bp, 9 predicted proteins | sample MGYA00511341_ERZ772867 | MGnify/ENA primary metagenome ERZ772867 (study PRJEB29015, sample SAMEA2737707) | human gut metagenome | biome: human gut; feature: human-associated habitat; material: faeces | place: China | collected 2012 ... | reverse complement strand
GTGTGCACCAGATCGTGGCCGATTCGTTACAGTGGAAAGAGCTGACAAAAACTGAGTTACCTTCTGCCCTCGCGAGTCCGACTGTACAAAAGACTGTATTATATAAAGAGACTTTGTTCTGTTTTACGGGAGATGGGAGTAGTTATTCACTGGCTACCAGTCAGAGACCTTCAGAGATAGCACTTTGGAACAAAGAGGTGATAACTCCCGGATTTGTCCTGAATGTAGGTTCGATACAATCGGCTCCAGACTATTTATATGCCCTGAGCGATGCGGGAGAGCTTTACCGTTCAGCCGACGGAAAGTCTTGGGAGAGTGTAGCCATAGATAAACCGTTCTATTCATTGATTGGCGTATGGACCGATTCCGAAGAAGCACCGGCAGATATCCGATTGTTGGGTGTGATAAAGGATGGTGATACTTATAAGCATGATTGTTATCCTCGTCCCGAGGGTTATGCGCCACGGACGATAGAAAATGATTTTCCCGTATCAGGTTACAGTAATATGATTGTAATATACGATGGGGGTGATTACGGATTGCCTCAGACTGCATTTGTCGGGGGGCGTTTGGCTGACGGTTCGTTGACAGCAGCTGTTTGGGGGTATGATGGAGAGGCTGATGGTTGGGCAAAGTTGGGCATGAAGTCTCTGATTACTCCGAGAGAAGGAGCCATGTTCTTCCCCTATTGCACATATACGTACGATTCGTCTACGGGGGTTCGTACCGAATGGCCTACTTTCTTTGTCGTAGGAGGTTCGGATGGGTATGATTGCCTCAAAGATATGTATACGACCAGTAATCCGGCGCAATATTGGGATAAGGTAAAAGATGGGTCGGTATTGGCTTTGCCCGAAGCATTCCCGGCTACGTCGTTTGCGTCGGTGGTCGTGTTTAAGGAAAATGTGATAACAAAGAGTAGTTTGGCAGGCTGGAATTTCTTGAAGGTTGCCGAATTGCCTCGATATATGAAATCGGCCGACGGATTGACCGACGGGCTGGTACCCTATATCTATATGTTCGGTGGAAAAGATTCCGGTGGGAACCTCGAACAGCAGATGTGGAGAGGGGTAATAAATCGGTTGACATTTGCTCCCATACCCTAAAGTGGGAAAATAATGGAGCATAAAGATAATTTTCAGTTGCCGTATTCGTTTTTCTTATAAAGAGATATCATTATGAGAAAGAGGATAGGACTCATACTGGGAATTATGATGGGGCTGATACTTACAGCTACCGCTCAAGATTATAAATATGAAGCGGGTGGTGGCTTAGGTATAGGATTTTATATGGGAGATGCCAATCAGAGCGCATTGTTCCATAAGCCCGGGGCTGCATTCGCTGCATTGTTGCGCCGGACCATAAATTATCGCTGGGCCATAAAATTTGACTTGGCGACAGCGCATATCAAGGGTGATACGCGTGATTTTGATACTCGTTTTCCGGGTGGAGATTTTAATTTTAGCCGGCAACTCATCGATTTGGGAGCTCAGGCTGAATTTAATTTTTTCCATTATGGAATAGGGTATTCGTATTTGGGGACAAAACGTTTTTCTCCCTATCTTTTATTAGGGATAGGATTTACGTGGGTGCCTAAAAAAGACGATGGGTATTTTAATGTAAACATACCTTTGGGGTTCGGGCTTAAATATAAAGTCGCTCCCCGCTGGAATATTGGTTTGGAGTTTTCGGTGCGGAAAACGTTGGGAGATAAATTGGACGGATGGCGGTTGTCCGATCCGGTAGGTATCGATAGTTCTGCATTTAAAAATACCGACTGGTATTCATTGACCATGTTTTCGGTTACGTATGATTTCGGACGGAAACGTGCAATTTGTAATAATGATATGTAATAAACAACCTGTTGACTATGTCATTTAAGGAACAGATAGATAGAACCCGTTTGCCCCGCCATGTCGCCATCATTATGGATGGCAACGGTCGTTGGGCGAAGGAGAGGAACAAGGAACGTACTTACGGGCATCAGTATGGTGCCGAGGCTGTACGTATGGTGACCGAGGCCTCTGTAGAAATAGGGATTGAATATCTGACATTGTATGCTTTTTCTACTGAAAACTGGAAGCGTCCCGATGAGGAAGTGGATGCTTTGATGGCATTGATGGTGATGTCGATAGAGAATGAAACGCCTACACTGATGGAGAATAATGTACGGTTGCAGGCTATCGGTGATTTATCTCGTATGCCGTCGGACGTTAAGGCCAAATTGGATCAGTGCATACAAGTTACCTCCGGAAATACAGGCCTCACGCTGGTACTTGCGTTAAGCTATTCTACCAAATGGGAAATGGTCGAGGCGGTAAAAAATATGGCACAGGAGGTTATGGACGGTAAATTGAATATAAAGGATATAAATGATAATACAATAGATAGTCATTTGGCAACAGCGATGATGCCTGACCCCGATTTGTTGATACGGACGGGAGGAGAGATGCGTATCAGTAATTTCTTGATGTGGCAGCTTGCTTATGCCGAGCTTTATTTTACGCCTGAATATTGGCCGGATTTCGGGAAAGAAAATTTTTATAAAGCCATTTGTGACTATCAAAACCGGGAAAGACGTTTCGGTAAAATCAGTGAACAACTATGAGAATTAGAGAAAAATCAATGCAACACAATATGCGTAAATACCTTTTATTATTGTTGGCTATGTTCTTCCCGGTCGTTCAGACCGCATTTTCGCAGACATCGACAGAATCTAAAACCGATACGATATATAATCCTACCATACATTATACCGCTACACCCAAGAAATATGAGATTGCCGGTATAACGGTATCGGGGGTAAAAAATTATGAAGATTATGTCTTGATAGGCTTTTCGGGGCTTACTGTGGGGGAAACGATGGAAATTCCGGGAGATGATATTACCCGGGCTGTAAAGCGTTTCTGGAAACAGGGGTTGTTTTCGGATGTAGCTATTGAGGTTACCAAGATATATGGCGATAAAGCGTGGTTGAATATCAGCCTGAAAGAGCGTCCCCGTATTTCGCAAATCAATTATAACGGAATAAAGAAATCGGAGCGGGAAGATCTTGAGCTTAAGTTGGGATTGGTAAAGGGAAATCAGATTACGCCCAACCTGATAGACCGTGCAAAATTGTTGATAAAGAAACACTTCGAAGAGAAAGGTTTCAATAATGTCGATGTGCAGATTTTGCAGAAAGATGACTTGTCTCATGAAAATCAAGTGATTGTCGATATCAATATCGATAAGAAAGAAAAAATTAAAGTTCATAAAATATATATTGATGGAAATCAGGTCTTGACTGATAAGAAATTGCAGCGGGTAATGAAGAAAACGAACGAAAAAGGTCGTTTGGTAAATCTCTTTAGAACCAAGAAATTTGTGAATGAAAACTTCAAAGCCGATTTGGACCTTATTATCGATAAATATAATGAACTGGGATATCGTGATGCTGTTATCGTAAAAGACAGTGTAGCAAAATATGACGACAAGAAAGTCGATGTATTTATTACTGTGGATGAAGGGAAGAAATATTATATCCGGGATATTCGTTGGTTGGGAAATACGTTGTATCCATCAGAATATCTGAGCGCCATCCTGCGCATGAAACCGGGTGATGTATATAACCAAAAGTTGTTGAGAGAACGTACACAGGACGATGAAGACGCTGTTGCCAACCTGTATATGGATAACGGGTATCTGTTCTTCCAGCTCGACCCGATAGAAGTAAATGTAGAAAATGATTCTATCGATTTGGAACTGCGCATTTATGAAGGAGAACAAGCCAGAATCAATAAAGTCATTATTAAAGGTAATGACCGTTTGTATGAGCATGTGGTTCGTCGTGAGTTGCGTACTAAGCCGGGTGAATTGTTCAGTAAATCGGACCTTATGCGTTCGGCCCGTGAAATTGCACAAACCGGACATTTTGACCCGGAAACAATGGATATACGCCCTGAACCGAATCCCGAGAATGGAACGGTAGACCTGGTGTATGGCTTGCAATCGAAAGCTAATGACCAGATAGAGTTTTCTGCCGGTTGGGGTCAGACCGGTATTATCGGTAAGTTGAGTTTGAAGTTTACAAACTTTTCGGTTAAGAACTTCCTGAATCCGAAATCATACAAGGGCATTATTCCTCAGGGAGACGGGCAGACATTGACCATCAGTGCACAGACCAATGCCAAATATTTCCAGTCATACAGTCTCTCGTTCTTTGACCCGTGGTTTGGCGGTAAGCGTCCGAATTCCTTCTCCGTGTCGGCTTATTACAGCCGCCAGACCGATATAAGTTCTAATTATTGGAATAATAACTATCTTGACCCATACGGTTTGGGGTATTATAATCCCAGTATATATGGCAGTAGCTATGGCAACTATGATTACAGCTATGCTGTAGACCCGAGCAAATCATTGCAGATGTTGGGAGTCTCTGTCGGATTCGGTAAACGATTGAGTTGGCCCGACGACTACTTTAACTTTACGGTAGACCTGAATTATCAGCTATATATGTTGAAAGACTGGCAGTATCTGTATTTCTTGCAAAACGGACATTCTCACAGTATATCATTGGGATTGACCCTTAGCCGTAACTCAATCGATAACCCTATCTATACTCGGCGAGGTTCCCAGTTCTCTCTGTCGGTACAGCTTACCCCCCCCTATTCTTTGTTCAATAAGGTAGACTATAAGAACCTCGATACCAGTACCGAGCAGGGACGTGAGAAAATGTACAAGTGGATAGAATATCATAAGTGGAAGTTTAAAGCCAAGACATATACTCCGCTTACTCCGGTAGAAAACCAGCATACACTGGTGTTGATGACGCGTGCCGAATTTGGTATTCTGGGTTCTTATAATAAATATAAAAAATCTCCTTTCGAGACCTATTATATGGGAGGTGACGGTATGTCGGGATACAGTAGCAACTATGCTACCGAAACTATCGGATTGAGAGGATATGAGAACGGTTCGTTGACTCCGTGGGGGTATGATGCGTATGCTTATACTCGTATGGGTATCGAGCTGCACTTCCCTATATTGTTGCAGCCATCGTCTACGATATATGCTCTGACATTTGCAGAGGCCGGTAATGCGTGGGTGGATGTGAAAGACTTTAACCCGTTCCAGTTGAAGCGTTCGGCAGGAGTCGGTGTACGTATATTCTTACCGATGATAGGTATGATGGGTATCGACTGGGCGTATGGTTTCGATAAAGTATTTAACAAACGAGGTGGCAGTCAGATACACTTTATCCTTGGACAAGAGTTCTAAACCGAAATCGATTTATTCCTGAAAATAAACCAATGGCGATGAAAACAGTCTAATACTGTACATTGTTATTATTATTCACGAATTAAAAACAGAATAGTTATGAAGAAAGCGATTATGATCTTGGCTGTGTTCTGCTCATTGGCGGTGACAGGTAGCGCTCAAAAGTTTGCATTGATCGATATGGAATATATATTGAAGAGTATACCGGCTTATGAAATGGCAAATGAGCAATTGAAGCAGGTGTCGACCCGTTGGCAACGGGAAATAGAGACAAAAGCGAAAGAGGCTGAAACATTGTTCAATAACTATAAGTCTGAGCAGGTTTATCTCTCCAAAGAACAGCAGTCGAAGAAGGAAGAAGAGGTCGTGGCCAAAGAAAAAGAAGTGGCCGAGCTACGTCGGAAATATTTCGGGCCGGAGGGCGAGTTGTATAAGAAAAGAGAAAGCCTGATGCAACCGATACAAGATGATATATACAATGCTGTAAAAAAGATTTCTGAAGAGAAAGGATACCAGATGGTTATTGACAGAGCTTCGGATGCCAGTATAATATTTGCCTCTCCGAGAATCGATATTAGTAATGAAGTGCTTACAAAATTAGGATATTCAAAATAAATGCTTATTTTTGTGACATTAATTGATAAACTGGAAAAATAAGAAAATTAAAATTGATATTATGTTTAAAAAATTAGTTATTGTTTTATTGTGTGCAATGCCATTGAGTGTATTTGCACAGTACAAATTCGGAACCATAAATACTCAAGAAGTATTTGCTTTAATGCCTGAAAAAGCCACAGCAGAAAAGACATTGCAGGATTTGGCAAAGAAATATGAAGATGAATTTGTGAAAATGCGCGAAGAATTTAATAAAAAATACAAAGAATTTATGGCGCAGGATTCTCTTCCTGAAAACATAAAGGCTCGTCGTATGCAGGAGGTACAAGAATTGCAGCAACGAATTCAGAATTTTCAGGAAGTAGCTCAAGGTGATATTGAAAAACAGCAGCAGCTTTTTGCTCCCATCGAAAAGAAACTGACTGATGCTATCAAGTCGGTAGGTACAGAACAGAAATTTACTTATATTTTCGATTTGGCCTCTCCGATGCCTGTTATATTGTATCACGGAGCACCCAGTGAAGATGTGACGGCAGCCGTCAAGACAAAATTGGGATTGAAGTAAAAATAGAACAAGAACTCTATATGGCGGATGAAGGATGATAATCGATATTTATCATCCTTTTCTGTTTACGGATATAAAAATTATATATTATCAATGGATTTGTTACCTGAGATACATGGGCCGATAGGGGTGTTTGACTCCGGCTATGGTGGGCTCACGATTCTTGACGAAATTCGTCGGGCAATGCCTCGGTACGATTATATTTATTTGGGAGATAATGCCCGTGCTCCCTATGGTACGCGCTCGTTCGAAATTGTATATAAATTTACATTAGAAGCTGTTGTCCGCTTATTTGAAGAAGGGTGTCCTTTGGTAATTCTTGCTTGTAATACGGCTTCGGCAAAGGCTTTGCGGTCTATACAGCAGAATGACTTACCGATATTGGCCTTTGACAGGAGAGTCTTGGGGGTTATCCGCCCTACCGTAGAAGTAATCGGGAATATGACAAAGACCCGTAAGATTGGAGTTCTGGGAACATTGGGGACAATACAATCTGAGTCATATCCATTGGAAATAAAAAAACTGTATCCCGATATAGAAGTATATAGCGAGCCTTGCCCTATGTGGGTCCCTTTGATAGAGAATAACGAACATAATTCGCCCGGAGCAGATTATTTTGTGAAGCTTTATATCGACCGGTTGATGAACCAGTGTTCTCAAATTGATACTGTTATTCTGGGATGTACCCACTATCCGATATTATTGGAGAAAATAAAGAAATATTTGCCGTCGGGGGTACAGGCTGTGGCACAGGGAGAATGGGTTGCCCGCAGTTTGTCAGATTATTTTAAGCGGCATCCTGAGATGGACGAGCGCTGTACGAAACAAGGAACATGCCGTTTCTATACGACGGAATCGGAAGCAAAATTTATAGATGCAGCTTCATTGTTTTTACATGAAAAGCTCGATGTAAGACATATAACATTGGGGTAAATTAATTTGAATAGAAGAATATGGAAGAATTGATACGCATAAACAAATATATCAGTGAGACCGGTTTTTGCTCTCGCCGAGAGGCAGATAAGTTGATTGCAGACGAGCGGGTGACGGTAAATGGAATAAGGGCGGAAATGGGCACGAAAGTCGCTCGTACTGATAAGGTCAAAATAGACGGGCAGATTATCCGCTTGCCGGAAAAGGTCAACGTAGAAGATGAAGAGGTTCTGTTACATAAGAAAAAAGCCAAACTCAACCGTTCACAGCGGGAACCTGTCGATTACTTGTCGAGGAGTTCTCTACGTGGAACTCGGGGAGGCATCAGAAATATGAGGAGGCATAGGGTTAAGGATGATAACGATGAAGCATCGAAAACCCGTTTATCTGATAAAAAAAGACAAACAGGATATAAGGGTTCCTCAAAAAAAGGAGGTAAGTAATCCTTTATATAACGGAATTTTTGAGGATAGCAAGTGAAGAAAAAGCGGCGCGGAAAATGTGGTTTTGCACCGCTTTTTTGATTTTGAATTATTGAAGGTTGTATTTGGACGATTTGGGGTTCTTTTGTAACCATATAATCCGTATTTTTGGCAAGATATTTCTTTAAATCGGTAGACATGAAGACCATTAAATTATTTATTTTTTTTATTTTTATCACATTTGCGTCTCAAGCTGCACGGAGGGATATTCTGATAAATGATAATTGGATGTTTCGTTTTGCACATCAGGTATCTCATAAATCGGAGCGTCGAGTGGATTTACCTCATACATGGAATGCAAAAGATGCTTTGGCGGGGATTCCCGATTATTATCGGGGGACAGCAAATTATACACGTGTGCTGAAAATTCCTGAAGGATGGAAAGGCAAACGGCTTTTTTTACGATTTGAAGGGGCTAATACGGTAACTGACGTATTTATCAATCAGCGGCATATCGGGGAACATAGGGGAGGATATGGAGCTTTTGTATTTGAAATAACCGATTGGGTAGAATATGGTAAGGACAATCAGTTGCAGGTGAGTGTAAGTAATGCTTTGCATCTTGATGTCATGCCTTTGGTCGGTGATTTTAATTTTTATGGAGGAATATATCGGGATGTACATTTGTTGGTGACGGAGGAGACTTGCATATCGCCTTTGGATTATGCTTCTCCGGGAGTATATCTGATACAGGAGAGTGTATCTCTTCAGAGGGCTGATGTCAAGGCCCGGATAGCGGTTTCGGGATTGGCCGTGAATAATGTAAACTTGAATGTACGGGTTTACGATGGGAAAAAGGTAGTAAAGGAAGCAGTGCAACCGGTCGAAGTCAAACCTTCAGATGTGATGTATGTCGATGTTCCGATAATAATAGATACTCCACATTTATGGAATGGTAGACAAGATCCGTTTATGTATCGGGTTGAGGTTACCTTGTCGAAGGGCGATAGAATATTAGATAAAGTGGAGCAGCCTTTGGGGCTACGCTTTTTTGAATTAGATGCAGACAAAGGGTTCTCATTGAACGGCCGGCCATTGCGGTTGCATGGTGTATGCCGTCATCAGGATAGAATCGAAGTGGGAAATGCCTTACGTCCTGAACATCATATCGAAGATGCTGCGCTGATTGCCGAAGTCGGGGCCAATGCCATACGTCTGGCACATTATCCTCAGGCGACTATGATATATAATTTGATGGATAAGTATGGGCTGGTCGTGTGGGCCGAAATACCGTTTGTCGGACCGGGAGGCTATCAAGACCAAGGATTTGTAAATACTCCCTCTTTTTGTCAGAATGGGAAGGAACAGCTTATCGAGCTTATCCGCCAGCATTACAACCACCCCTCTATCTGTTTTTGGGGATTGTTCAATGAGTTGAAAACTCCGGCAGATAACCCGTTGGAATATGTGCGGGAGCTGAATGAACTGGCACATAAGGAAGACCCTACACGAATCATAACTTCTGCATCTAATTTGAACGATGATAATGAATTGAACAGAGTTACCGATGCTATTTGCTGGAATAAGTACTTCGGCTGGTACGGAGGTAATCCGGATGACCTTGGAGCATGGGCTGACAAAGTTCATTCAGCATATCCTCGGTTGAAAATCGGCATTAGCGAGTACGGGGCCGGAGCAAGCATTTATCACCAGCAGGATTCTTTGAAGAAAGTAGTCCCTACCGGCTGGTGGCATCCGGAGAATTGGCAGACGTATTATCATATGAAGAGCTGGGAACAAATCAGTGAACGGCCATTTATCTGGGGCTCTTTTGTCTGGGCATTTTTCGATTTCGGAGCCGCGCACAGGACAGAAGGAGACCGCCCTGGTATAAATGATAAGGGACTGGTTACTTTTGACCGGAAAGTGAAGAAAGATGCTTTTTATTATTATAAGGCAAACTGGGATAAAGACAATAAATTTGTATATATTGCCGAACGGCGTTGTAAAAACAGAGTGAACCCTCAGGTTGATATTATGGTGTTTACCAATTTGCCGGAAGCTTCCTTATGGGTAAACGGGCAATATATGGGAAAGGCCAAGGCAGATAAATGGGCTACTGTGCGTTGGGAGAATATGAGCCTGATACCCGGGGCGAATCGTATAGAGGTAAAATCTGTAGATAAAAAGAAAGAGTATTCTGATACTGTAGAATGGATATTACAATAAAATTATAGATAGAAATATGAAGATAGTGAGAAGCTTATTATTGGAGTTATCGGTTTGAAATGGATGAGTGGCCTGTATCTATTTGATATCTGTAAAATAAGGCTTTCGGGACAGGCAAAAATAAAATCATCCGATGAAAATGGTTTCGAATTGATTATGCCGCGAGGAGGAACTGCCGAAATATCCCGAAAGTAGGGAAAGCATCGGTTAGTTATGGTTGCCCGATTTTAAATTTTGAATAAGAGTGTCCAACTCTTTGGCCATCGCAATCCGGTCGAATGAATAGGTCCTATCGTTTTCCTGTACATAATAAAGCAAAGCCTGAGCTTTTTCCATTTGATGCAAATCATGGTTGATACGTGTGTCATTTAGCATGATTTTTACCAATAGTTCAAGTAATTGCCAGTCAGGTACGAGTTCTGTCAATTCGTCTTCAGGCAAATTTATAATGGAATTTAAATTTAGCCGAAAAGCCTTG
>ERZ772867.4429-NODE-4429-length-10507-cov-3.172694_pt1 | contig 10507 bp, 10 predicted proteins | sample MGYA00511341_ERZ772867 | MGnify/ENA primary metagenome ERZ772867 (study PRJEB29015, sample SAMEA2737707) | human gut metagenome | biome: human gut; feature: human-associated habitat; material: faeces | place: China | collected 2012 ... | reverse complement strand
TTTCGCTCCCGTTTGTATTTGCCTTTTCCGACAGTTTTTTGTGCCAAAAATAATCGAAAACATTTAAAGTTCCATGCCGTGAAGGTTTCACGACATGGAACTATTTATCAGTATTTTATATTATTGCGAGTATGAAGCAGCCGATTCAATGCTAATGCTTTGTATAGTGAGTACACTCCCGGCATTTCAGCAATATCGTATCCCAGTTTTCGCTTGATATTGTTTAACCGATATTTCACCGTACTTTCGTGAACATGCAGATACTTCGCAGCTGCTGCAATATTTTTGTCTGCATCGATCAAATAGGCGGACAATGTATCAATTGCCGTCTTTTCGTCGCGCCCCTGCAACGGTTTAAGGATAAGGCGATATTTTTCCGGCAGAACCGTTGCCTTGTGAAGGGTGTCATGGCAATTTCCGGCAAAGCTGAGCTCTCGTTGCGTAAGCACCGTTTTATGCGCGTAGATAGCGCAGGCTGTGGGGAAGTATTCTTCTAAGAGTAGATACGCTCTCTTTGCGTCGGTAATAGAGTCCAGGGCACCGCACCAGGTCAATATCATTCCCGGGTATTGCTCCTGCAGATATTTTGTGAGGCTTTCACATAGGTCCTTGTCAAACTCCAAATACTTGTCGTCATTCATGAAAGCCACCACGCTGTTGTCGAAGGTGTCAACGATTCCTGTTTTTCTGTTTGTCCGCAGATGCTTTTTGATTTCGTATTTGATATTTGCCCTATCCGCGCTGCCATAGGTATACTTTTCTGCCGGCGAAGGGCAGATAACCCACATGATACGCAGCGGATGGAGATCCAAACGCATGGAATTTGCAAACCGATATACTTCATCGGCGGGCTCGACCAGAACCATACGAACAAGATCATCCTGCGTTTTTTTCCGCAGATCGTCATCCCAGATGTCGTATGATGACTGCAGCACCTCCGATGCCTGCAAGATCTTTGTGTCCTCCGCCGTCCCCGCAGCCATGATAGAGAATAAAGTGAAGCGGCTTTTCGTTTTCGTAGCAAAAGAGTTTTTGCATATTACATAACTGCAGTCTTTCCAAAGGAAGGTGATGGGAAAATCATCAGACTCGTCTATGTGGTCGTACACGCTGTTACGGAAACCTTCATCTATAGACATCGGCCAAGGCGCAAAGCCACAATCCCTTCCGTCTTCGTCAACCAACAAAAATGTATATTGGCATCGGTCGCTTAGCAGCCGTAGGATGCCGCTGATACTGCGCTGCTGCTCTCGCATCATGGAAATCTGCCGCAGCAGTTGGGTGGCAAAGCGGGTCTCATTCTGCTGATCTCGGAAGATGTGCATCAGGACCTCTGTGATAACATCGCTATAACGCAGCGAGTAGTCGTTGCGGGGCATAACAATGAGTGGAAAATCCAGCTCGTTCGCAACCTGAACGAGCTTTTGGTCTACATTTTCCATGTAGTAGTCCACATAGTAAAGAACGATGGCCGCCTCGCCCACCGCATGGAGCCTGCGAATGGCCTCGCATTGCGCGTCCACATCATCTTTGATTGAAATAAACGCAGTCAGAATAATCTCGTTCCCCAAAAAGAGGGGGTTGGCCATAGCAAATGTTTTGGCATACTCCAACACGGATACGGTAGAAACGTATTGGTCTAACCCTGCGTGTCCTGCCAGTACCTCTGCATTCCGCAAAGACGGCAGTTTCAAGCAATCTCTAACTGTAATACTCATCGTACTGCACCATCCAATCTTAGTACACTGCATTTTACTTGCCGTTTCGTGTTTGCTTTACTTCGTTTTTTGCACGACATATTCAATTGGCAATTATATTAGCATTTTGCCGGCGCTTAAGTCTTGTCTTCAAATTTACCTTTAAAGTCCAAAAGACTGTTAGCTCTTTTCTGCATTTCTACATCGATAGCTTCGAATATTTGGCCTTTGAGCTGGAGAAAACTTTCTCGTTGGAGTTGCTTTCGTGTAAAGATGATCGTCACAGCTATTGTTGCAGCCGCCACAAGCACGCCCAAAACCGTACCATAATACGAAAGGATATCGGCAGCATTCCAAATCGTTATATATCCGCTGCCGCCCTTACAGCACTCGTTTATTATGATAGAAGCGCCAATGACAGCCAACAGTGCTAATACTACCACCAACGACCACCTGATTAGTGACTTCTTCATAGAATCACCCCCAATTATACTGGTCAAAATTTCTGCGGAAAAAATGCCCTGCCTTTCGGCAGGGCATTCGTTCTCGTATCTACGCCGCCGAAGTTTACAACACACAACAGCGTTGTATTTTATAATAGCACATTTTGCTGCGGTAGGCAAGAAGTTAGTAAATGTGTACAGAGTTTAGTTGGTTCATGTATCAGCACAGACCTTTAACCTGATTTTGCTTACGATGTTATTGCTTTTGAAAGGTGAATTGCTTGCAATTACCCCTGTATAGAGTATATACCTAAAAATAAGAGAATTCGACGACCAACGCGGATACGAAAGAGAGACAGTAATCATGACGGTGGAGCCGAAACGACAGAAGCGCCCATACAGTTACTACGAAAAGACCATCAACGAATACAGCTATCGTTCTATGGAGCGAGTGAGCAAAACATGCCCGGAGAAGGTCGAGGCACTTTTGCTCCGGTTTCCGTTTGATGATTCTCAAGACAAACAGCTCCGGCGGGCATTGCGTCGATGCCGCATCTATCCGGGGCAAGGGTGTTATGATGATTGCTACAGTGCGGGAATGCAGGCGTACTTGTATAGCATTCATCGCTGCGCCCTGATGGGTTATACAAATGTGATCGGATACATTGCCAAGATGCAGAGAATTTATTTGATTTGCGCAATCGTTGTTTATCGAGATACGGCATATCTGTGTAAAGAGCATGGGCTTAGAGAAACGCGCCTTGAACAGGTGGGGTATGTGATTGTGTAGAAATTCTTAGCCTATTTCGTTCTGTATCTAAATCCTGCATCGTTTCCCATCTGTGACAACATATGTGGAATACAAGTTTTGCGAAAGGGGTTTTGATAGTGAATTGCGGCATGGCTCGCCGACAGGGGCGGATGCGAAACACGGCATATCTGCTGTGCTACTTGCTGACGCTGCTATTGGTGTAGACGATACTGCTCCAACCATCTGATGCGCGGGTACTTGGACTGACTCGCCTTACCGTCGTACTACTGCATTTTTCTCCGGTGGAGATACTGCTTGCTGGCTCTTGCCATGCAGTACATTAGCCGGGAGCAAAGCGAGGCCACATCACCGAATGGTACTGGAGATTGGACGCTCTTTCGCCGCATCTATCTGCCTCAGGTGAAGGACACCACCCATGTTGCGGGAAGGCTGGCCTTTCCGAATCAGTGAGGCATGGTGGAGTTGCCGCGGATACTGCTGTCAGGCGAAAGCAAGCAGCCCCTGTCCATTCCCCTGATTTGCGCAACCTTCGCCGCCCCATACGCTTAAGCCGCCTTATATCTGCTGTCTGTGATAGTTGTGGTGGTGATAACGACCATATGTACACAAATCATGTATAAAGAAGGGTTTCCGGACTTTTTTATTTTTGCCAAAAATGACGTTGTTAGTAACGTGTTAGTAGCAGCACATTAGGTTAGTTTTTTAGGTCGCTGTTATAGGCTTTCTCATTGACGATTTTTAGGGTGTCCATAAGCTCGTCCATGCCTCCCTGACTCGTTTAAATTGTCCGCTGCCATAGTTATAGCCGAGAATAGGCTGCATGCCGGCTGCGATGCCTACGGCAATACAGAGGGCTTGCATTTTTGCTGCGAATATGGCAAAATCGGGGAAAAGAGACACAAGGAGGGGATGAATATGGATCTGTATCGGGACCCGGCCACCATGGATCCGGAGGAACTCCGGGCATATTTGAGTGACGTCCGCTGCGAGCTGGAGACCCTGAACGAGGACGAGCCGGAGGATGAGACCAGCGAGGAATTTGTGGATTGGGCGGAGGAGCATGAAGCCCTGGAGGATTTGGCTGACGAGATTATTGACCGCCTGGAATCCCTGGGCGAGCCGCTGGAGTAAGGCTGCAAAACAATTTTCTATACAATGTGGGCACCCACATTGCGCTGCTCCCACGCACCTATTAAACAACCTCATGCTATGCAAAAATGAAAGCCCTCCGGGAGAGCGCAAAATGCGCTCCCGGAGGGCTCTTTATCGCTAAAAGCCACAGATCAAAATGCCATAATCTCCGCGCCGCCCAGGGCGGCGGCATCCTCACGGTCGTGGGTCACGCATAGAATGGCGGCTCCGCTCCGATGCCGCAGGATGTAGTCCGCCGTCTGCTGTCGAGTTGCGTCATCCAGGCCATTGAAGGGCTCGTCCAGCAGCAGAAGCCCAGCGCCAAAGCACACCGCCCTGCCGATGGACACTCGCCGCCGCATGCCGCCGGAGAGCTCCCGGACCGGCTGACCCAGGCTGTCCGCCAGGCCCAGCTCTTTCAAGTGTCGGCAAATCTCGCCCTCATCCATGGCCCGGCCCGTGACCAGACGGATATTGTCCACTGCGGAAAATCCGTCGCACAGACGATCCTCCTGAAACACATAGCCTATCCGCTCCGGAAGGTCCGTAATTTGGCCGCTGTCGGGCCGTTCCAATCCGGCGATGCATCGCAGCAGGGTGGTCTTGCCCCGGCCCGAGGGGGCCATAAGGCAGGCCGTCCCACCGCTCTCCAAAGTCAGAGACACATGATCCAAAACCACCCTGTCGTCAAAGGATTTGCACAGATGCTGAATTTTCATGCCGGCGCACCTCCTATCCGGCGAAAAATATGCCGCAGCAGCCACAAAACCAGCTTTTCAAACCCGGCACTCAGGGCCACAATAACCACTGTCCAGGCCAGCAGGTCCGCGGTCATCAGGTAGATTTTCGCATCGTACAGCCGCTCGCCCAGGGAACCGCTCACCACGCCGATAACCTCCGCCGCCACCCCGGCCTTCCAACTCATACCCAGGGATGTGGCGCAGCCTGCCAGCAAAAACGGCTCCACCGCCGGCAGGTAGATCATCCGCACACGTCGTTTCCAGGGGACTCGGAACACCCGCGCCATCTCCAATAGCTGCCCGTCTGCGCCGCGGATACCTGTCAGCACATTGGTGTACAGCACCGGGAACACCATAAGAAACGAGATAAACAGCGACAGCTGAGAGGTTCGCAGCCATATGAGCGCCAGAATAATGAACGATGCCACCGGCACGGACTTAATGGCCAGCACATAGGGCCGCAGCAGAATTTCCAGCAGGGAAAATCGACCCGCCCCAAAGGCCAGCACCGTGGCCGCCGCCAACGCCAGCAGAAAGCCCCCGGCAATACGCAGCAGGCTAAAGCCGATGGTACTCCAAAAATCCAATGTGACCAGCAGCGCACCCAGCCGGTCCGCCACCCGGAGGGGTGAGGGCAGCAGGATGGGGGCGTGGACCAGCATGGCCGCCCCCTGCCATACGGCCAGGGCCAGCGCCGCAGCCAAGAGCTGCTGCCAGCGTTCCCGATTCATGCGCCCAGCCAATAGAAGCCGTCCGTGGGCATGGCGCCGCCTACGGCCTCGGGCTTCAGGTCATACAGGGTCTGCAGGCAGCCGCTTACCGCGGTTTTCATCTCCTGGCCGGTGATGCACACCAGGTTGCACCCAGGCAGGGCCTTCTCTGCCACAGCGGCCTTCACGATGCCCAGCTTCTCCACTAAAACGGCGGTCTCGGCGGCGTGGGTGTTGGCGTAGTCGGTGCTGGCGGCGTACTCCTCCAGGAACTTAGCCACAGCCTGGGGATGCTCGTCGGCAAAGGCCTTGCGCACCAGCAGGCCCGCTGTGACCAGGCGGCTGTCAACGCCCAGCTTATCCCACTGGGCGGACAGGTCCATAGCCACCTGCAGGCCCTCCAGCTGGCCCTGGGCCACGGTGACGAAGGGCTGGGGCAGCATGGCAATGGCATGATCCTCCTGGGCCATAAGGGCTACGATCTCCGTGGGCTCGCTCTTCCACTCCACGGTGACGTCCTTCCCCAGGGTCAGGCCGTTCTGCGCCAGCAGATAGGTCAAGGCGTATTCAGGGGTGGCGCCCTTGCCGGTGGCATAAATGGTCTTGCCGGCCAGGGACTTCACATCTGTCACGGTCTGGCCGCCCTTTTCCACAATGTACAGCACGCCCAGGGTGCTGGCGGCAACAAGCTCCACCTGGCCTTGGGTCTGGTTATAGAGAATGGCCCCCACATTGGCGGGCACGGCCAGGATATCCAGCTCGCCCTGGATGAGCTTCGGGGTCAGCTCGTTGGCGGAGGCGGCCATGGTGAACTCATAGGTGTTGGCGGTGAGGCCGTTTTCGGCGTCATCCAGCAGCTTGGCCATACCCATGGAGGTGGGGCCCTTCAGGCCGCCTAAGCGGATGTTCACAGACTGATAGTCCTCCTGGCGGGGCTGCACGGCGCAGGCGGCCAGGCCCAATGCCATAACCAGGGCCAGGAGCAGAGAAGTGATCTTTTTCATAGTGGGACTCCTTTCCTTTGTTTCAGTTTTCTGCGGGGGTGATGACATGGGAATACTGGGTCTTGGCGCTGACTCCCTCCAGCCGGCCGATCTTGCCGCTGAGAGCGGAAATAGCGTCCTGGGGCGCGTCCAGCACCACGGAGATGATGTTCACGCCCTTTTCCCGGTAGGGCAGGCCCATGCGGCCGATGATGTAGCGGCCGTACTGGTGCAGCAGCTCGTTCAGCTGGGCCACCGATGACTCCTTCTCCACAATGATGCCGATGAGGGCGACTCTTGTTTCCATGTGATACCTCCCGGATGGATTTTCGCGGCAAAAAAGCCGCATCGCTCTGCGACACGGCCACAAGACCCGCCGGAGGCGGGCAATTCTCTCTATGGCGCATCTTCCGCCGCAAGAAGGACTTTTGGCGTCAGGAGCTTGGCTGTATTGTAGAGTAAAGCCGCGCGGTTGTCAAGCCCACTATCCCTGCGCCCGGCCCGGGGGCCGGTGGAGCTAAGAAAAAAGCCAAGCCCGGGGGCTTGGCTTTTTGCGTGCATTTTCTCAATCCGACAACTGTAAGCGGTCTATCGAGGGGGCAAAGTCCAGCCAGGTCATCTCCTTGGCAAAGGGGCCAATGAAGATGGTGCCGGGGGACGAAAGCTCCGCTTGCAAAGCCGTGGTGGCGGGGTACTGGAACCAGGTGTGCTGGTGCATATAGCTGAAGTGGCTGTTGATGGAGAACGCATCGCCCGCATCAAATATGGTATAGGCCAGATACCCGCGCCGGTTTTCGCCCTCCCGGGGCAGGGAAAACCCGGCGTAAAGGTTGGTCTGCTGCGTTGTGCCCAAGAGCATGGACAGGGCTCCGGTATCCACGGCGGTGGCCTCTCCTAAGAAGTAGTAGGGAGCGGTGTAGGCCTGGCCGTCCCGATCATAGAGCAGCCGCCCGGTGACATCGCTGCCCTTGGCCCAGCCGCGGGCTTCGATTTGGTACGCGGGCCAGACCTCCAGGGAGTCCGTGCCGAAGAATTCGGGGCCTTTCTCCCAGAGGAAATGGTGGAGGATGACCCAAGTCTCCGCCTCTCCGGGCACCTGCACGGCAATGCCGGTGATACGCAGACGCTTGTTGGAGGTTTTCTCGTGTCTTAGGGTCGGGCTGTAAACCTTGCTCTCCACATCCACCCGCAGGGCCCCGGCGCAGGCGGCCAGATCCTCCTCGGCCAGGTCGCTGAGAATGCTCTCTGGGAAGCCCAGGTCCAAAAGGTGGGCCTTGATCTCTGCCGTTTCCGCTGACCGGGTCTCCTCCAGGGGCTGCCAGTCCATGGGGTGCTGGGCGCCGAACAGATACCCGGCGGCGCAGCCCAGCACCAGCACGGCGGCCAAAATCAGCACCAGCCACAGGTCCGGCACCTTCACCGGCGCCGGGTGCATGGTGTACCCGGCCTCGCTCAGGGCCTTGGTAGTTTTGCAGATACTGCGCAGGATGAAAATAAAAGCAACTAACAGGATCAGTGGCAGGATCATCCCGGGATACTGTATCAGGACCAACAAATACACCACTCCATACCACAGCATCAGCGCCAGAACGCCTTCCGCCCGGGGCGGCAGGCCCGCCTTCTGCTGCACCGCCCGCAGCCCCAGCCACAGGCAAAATAGGCCCAACAGCTGCACCGCAACGGAGACCGGAGTCAGAGAGGTGGTGACACGCTCGGGAATGAAATCGTCCCGGCAGGCGAATGTGTTCAGGATCAGTGTCGGGAAGAAGCACGCGCACCGCAGGAGGATCAGCACAAAGCAAGCGGTGAAATACCCGTTTTCCCGCCGCAGGGCCCGCAGGCCCAGCAGCCACAGCACCATGCCCACGGCAGGCAGAATGTAATTCAGATACCAAAAGTTCAGAATGATGGTACACAGCACCATGCCGATGAGCACCCGGTTCATGGCCCGCTTCCAGGGGGTCACGTCTCTCACCACCTCCTCCGGCGGCAGGGCGGAAAAGCTCTCGGAGAAAACGGTTCTGAGGTCAATATCGTCTGCGTGGCGCCAACCCTCATTGCGCATGGCCTTCACCTCCCAGCATTTTGCGCAGCTGCTTTTTCAGCCGGTAAAGCTTCCCCTCCACGGCCCGCTCTGTCAGGCCCAGCTCGGCGGCGATCTGCGCCGTGGGCTGCATGTAATAGTATTTTCGGTAAAACAGGATCCGGTCCCGGTAGGGAAGGCACTCCAGGGCATCCCGCACGGCCTCCTGCCGCTCCCTTTGCAGCACCGCCTCCTCGGGGGTATGTCCCGCCGCCGGGGTGTCCTCCGGCAGCTCCTCTGCGCTGCTGCCCAGGGCCTTCCGGGCGTGGTTCAGAGCCGTGTTGCGGGTGATGGCCGTCAGCCAGGCGTTCCAGCTGCCGCGCCGAGGGTCGAATTGGTCGATTTTCTCCCAGATGCGCAGCGTCACCTCGGAGAGGCAATCTTCCCGATCCTGGGGGTTCGGCAGAATAGGCGCGATGATGTAGCGCATCAGCGGCCCATAGTGCAGCAGCAGATCGGCCATTCCTGCTTCCTCCCGCGCCAGCAGCCGCCGGATCATCTCCTGTTCCAAGCCCTCTCCCCCCTCTCAATTTTTCTTTCTACCCCATTATACACGAACCGGCAGAAAAACCCACGACTTTCCCCCTGTAATTTGAAAAAAATCTACACCGGCATCCGATCTCCGGGCGTGCAGGCAAAAAGGCATCCGGGCAGTGTTCCTGCCCGGATGCCTTGGCTTGTAAATAATTCCAAAGGAATTATCGACAGTGTATTTATCTGACCCCGAACAGCAGATCGCCGTAGGTGGGGAAGGGCCAGTAGCTGGCTGCGGTCTGGGTCTCGGCCTCGTCGGCGGCAGCACGCAATGCACCCATTCCGGGGAGGAGCTCATCCCGGATGAAGGCCGCTTCCTCCATAGAGTCGGACAGGGTATCCAGCCGGATCAGCTTTTCCTCCAGGGCGTCCACCCGGTCATCTATGGCGTCCACCAGGGAGGCCAGCCTGCGCAGCTGCTTTTTCTCATAGCCCCAGGGCAGCTCCGCATCGATGGCCTTCTTGGCGCCAACGGCAGAGGCCAGGCCCGAGACATAGCTCTCCACGGCCGGCAGGATCTCCTTCCTGGATATATCCACCATGGCCAGCGCCTCAATGCGGACGGTCTTGCAGTAGTTTTCCAGCTGGATCTCATAGCGGGAGCGGAGCTCGGACTCCGTAAAGACCTTGTGGCGCACCAGCATGGCCATATTGTCCTTCTGAACCAGCATGGGGATGGCGTCCGGCGTGGTGCGCAGGTTCAGCAGGCCGCGCTTTTCGGTGGCCTCCTGAATCCAGGCATCGTCATAGCCGTTGCCGTTGAAGATAATGCGCTTATGCTGGCGAATAACACGCTGGATCAGGTCGTGAAGGGCTGCGCTCAGGTCAGAGGCAGACTCCAGCTCGTCAGCGTACTGCCGCAGGGACTCAGCCACAGCCGTATTCAGCATGATGTTGGCACAGGCGATGGAGTTGCTGGAGCCCAGCATGCGGAACTCAAACTTATTGCCGGTGAAGGCAAAGGGGGAGGTACGGTTGCGGTCGGTGGTGTCCCGGAAGAAATGGGGCAGCACATCCACGCCCAGCTTCAGCTTCTTCTTCTCCACACCGGCGTATGCCGTGTCCGTCTCCAGGGCCTCCAGAATGGCCGTAAGCTCATCGCCCAGAAACACGGAGACCACAGCAGGAGGCGCCTCGTTGGCACCCAGGCGGTGATCGTTTCCGGCGGTGGCCACAGCAGCCCTCAGAAGGCCCTGGTAGTCGTCCACAGCCTGCACAACGGCCACCAAAAACAGCAGGAACTGCGCGTTTTCATAGGGCGTCTCCCCAGGAGAGAGAAGGTTGACGCCGGTATCGGTGGCCAGGGACCAGTTATTATGCTTGCCGCTGCCGTTGACCCCGGCAAAGGGCTTTTCCTGGAGCAGGCACACCAAGCCATGCCCCGCCGCCACTTTCTGCATAATCTCCATGGTCA
>ERZ772867.4422-NODE-4422-length-10514-cov-57.627498_pt1 | contig 10514 bp, 7 predicted proteins | sample MGYA00511341_ERZ772867 | MGnify/ENA primary metagenome ERZ772867 (study PRJEB29015, sample SAMEA2737707) | human gut metagenome | biome: human gut; feature: human-associated habitat; material: faeces | place: China | collected 2012 ... | reverse complement strand
AGTTCAATCCTGAGATTGCCGAGCAGGAAGTTTTCAAGCGCGTTGTGCCTGATGTTCGTGCGGCTTTCCACATCATGAACTATCAGAAGTTCTACAAGGCGACCGTCACGCAGGAGCAGCTTAAACAGGCGTTCCTGTCTTGGGATGGTGTGACTGACCTTATCGCTCGAATCGTCGATTCTATGTACACGGGCGCGAATTACGATGAGTTCCTTGTCATGAAGTACCTGCTTGCCCGCCACATTCTTGATGGTCGTGTGTACCCTGTCACCGTCCCGACCGTTACTGCTGAAAATGCGAAAGCTATTGTCACCACCGTTAAGGGCGTGTCCAATAAGCTGACGTTCATGAACAGCGATTACAACCCGGCGGCTGTCCGCACCTTCACCGAAAAGGGCGACCAGTACATGATTGTCAACTCTGTGTTCGATGCGACTATGGACGTGAACGTCCTTGCTTCTGCGTTCAATATGGACAAGGCCGAGTTCCTTGGTCATCGAGTTCTGATTGACGGTTTCGGCGACCTCGATGTTGCCCGCCTTGGCGAAATCTTTGCGGGCGACCCGACGTATCATGAACCGTCTCAGGATGAGCTTACGGCTCTTAACGCAATCCCGGCAGTGATTGTTGACAAGGATTGGTTCATGGTTTTCGATATGCTGACGCAGTTCACTGAACAGTATAACGGTCAGGGCCTTTACTGGAACTATTTCTACCACGTGTGGAAAACGTTTTCGGTGTCCCCGTTCGCTAACTCTGTTCTGTTCGTTCCGGGCACTCCGTCGGTCACTTCCGTTGCTGTGTCCCCGGAGACTGCATCCGTCCCCAAAGGCGGTAGCGTCTCTCTTTCCGCTGTTGTTGAGACTGAATACTTCGCTCCGCAGACGGTTGTGTGGACGAGCAGCGCAGAGGATGTTAAAGTTTCTGCTGCAGGTGTTGTCACGGTCGATGCAGACGCAAAGTCCGCTACCGCGACGATTACCGCAACTTCCGCTTTCGACGTGACGAAGAAAGCGACGTGTACGGTTACTATTAAGTAACTAAGTTACAGACGAATGGCTACGGCGTTAAAATAGTAGTCGGGTGGGTAGGCGGGAAATTCTCAAAAAGGCAGGTGGTTTCATGTCGATGATTGTTCCGAATTCAGAGGTATTCATTCTAAAGAATGTCCCTCTTGAACCGTCATTCGACCATACCATTTGGTTTGATAGCGCAGACCAGCAAGCTACGGCATTTACTACGTATGCGCTTGCTTTCTATTTTGATAAAGTTTCATATCAGCGTTATCCTAGGCCATACATTACCTTGGACAAAACTGTCGATGAACTGCTCGGCTGCAATTACCTGATGTTCCGTAATACCGGTTATGGAGAAAAATGGTTTTATGCGTTCATTACGCAGGTTGAATATATCAGTAATACCACTTCGCGCATTTACTATACGATTGACCCCATGCAGACGTATTTGTTCGACGTTAATGTTGAGCAGTGCTTTGTTGAGCGTGAGCACGCCATGACTGACGCGATTGGTGACAACCTCATCCCCGAATCTTTTGAACTTGGCGAATATGTGTATGATGCTGATTATTTTCCGAAGCTTTTCTTAAAAACTAATTATGTAATTTGTATTCTAGCTACATGGAAAGCCGTTTATGAAGATAACAAGTGGGTCATTAAAGATGCTTCTACCGGCGGCGTCGGCGGCGTGGATAGTGGCATTTATACTGGCCTGACAAAGAATCTTTGCGAATATGACCCAGCCAACCCTAAAGCTTGTACTGAAAAAGCGAACGCTATTATTGAGGCCGCTACGAAAGCAAATAAAGCGGACGGCATTGTTAGTATTACGATGTACCCGAAGTTTTTCATGAATTGGTCAATTACCGGCGATTTGGCTACCGGCCTTGTCCCGCATACTGTTGATTCTATTCCAGCTTTCACCGGCACGTTTGACGGCTACAGGCCAAAAAACAATAAACTATATACTGCTCCATTTTGCGGGGTGTATGTCGATAATCTTCAAGGCAATGCGGCGAACTATGCTTATGAATACTTCTCAAATAGGAAGCCAACATTTAACATTGTTGGCGTAGTAAACGGAAATCTTGAATGCGCATCTATTCCCGCTAACTATAAGGGGCTTCCAACAAACTTTCAGGAATCTCTTATTATGGGCGGCTTCCCGCAGTGCGCTTGGAATGTTGATACTTTCAAAGCGTGGATTGCGCAGAATAAATATGTGATTGCTGCTGGAGTTGCTAATACTGCTATTGATACCGTCAAGCAAGTGGCAGGAGCAGTTGCTGGCGTAGGCTTGGCTAGTGCCGCCACTAGTGCAGCGGCTCAGGCTGGGAATGTTTCGCAATTTGCTGGGGCTAATGCCAATCAGATGGCAGCTCAACAGAATTTGGCAGAAGTAAATACAGCCGCTTCTGGTGATGTTCTAAGTAAAACCATCAACCTCGTCGCGCAGGTAAAGACAGCTTCAACTCAGCCCAATCACGCTCGCGGCCAGCAGTCCTCTAGTGTGTTTTGCGCTATGGGCTATCAAGGCTTCCACTATATGCCCTACCGTATTCAAGGCCAGTTCGCCCGCATCATCGACGATTTCTTTTCCATGTTCGGTTACAAGACGAACCGTCTTAAAGTCCCCAACCGCAACGGCAGAAAAGCGTGGAATTACGTCAAGACTTGTGGCTGTACTCTTACAGGCAGTGCGCCCGCAGACGCGACCGCCGCGCTTGTGCAGATTTATGACCGGGGCATTACTTTCTGGCGCTGCATTGACCTGTCTGCCGGAAACCCATTTACGCGCGTAGGAAACTACTCGCTTGATAATTCACTGTAAGTAGGTGATAACAATTTGAGTAAACCATACCGAAACCCTAAAGGCTCTCACTCGCGCCAGTTTTGGGAAACGGCCTACGATAACACAACCCGGTATCAGTTTTACTTCAACAAGCTAACGGAAATCTCGACCTCATTGTTCACGTGGGAAAATCTCCCGCCGAGCGTTGACCCGCGCTTTTTGGAGTTGTGCCTGTTTTCCACGGGCTGTGCCGTTTTCTTCAAAGATGATGTTCTTTCAGAAGCAGCGCGACTAGAGGGCAAGGAAGATTATGACAAGCAAGGCTATCTTGCTTTGCGCGTTATGGCGAATGGCCCGTTTGATGTGTACAACACACCAATCAACCGAGTGGCATACGCTTCAAGCGTTGGTAAGAACCAATGGAAATTGGACAACACCAATTCTGTTCTTATCTGGAATAACCGCCTTAGACTTCCGTCCGCTTATGAGGCTTGGGTTTATGCTCACCGCCTCGAAAATATTGACCGCGATGTTGATGTTAACGCAGCGGCGCAGAAAACCCCGGTTATCGTGACGTGTCCCGAATCTCAGCGCCTGACGTTTAAGAACCTCATGATGCAGTACGACGGGAATGTCCCCATCATCTTTGGCGACAAAGACCTGAATCTCAACAACATTCAGGTTCTTAATCCGGGAGTACCTTATACGGCAGCGCAGCTTCAAGACCTTAAACGGGAAATTTGGAATGAAGCACTGTCAATGCAGGGTGTCCCGAACCTTACAATCTCCAAACGTGAGCGCCTTGTCACAGATGAAATTCAACAGGCAACTGCTGGCACATCCGCTTGCCGAATGTCAAAGCTAGAAGCACGTCAGCAAGCCGCCGAGCAAATCAATAAAATGTTCGGGCTTAATATTAAAGTTTCTGTTAATTCTCTTTATACGTCTGGTATTTCCGACGACGATGGAAACACTGTTAATGACTGGCTTGACCCGAACTCTGACGGCGGGGGTGAACCAAAAGAATGAGTTTATACACAACGCAAGTAAGATTCATTTGTGAATCGCTTGCCGGTGATACTGCCAAAACCATAGACGAAATCATTGGCATTGCTGCCCCCAAAATGTTCCCCATTGGCAGCACGGGTAGAGAAGATTCTCCCTTCAAGCGTAGCGTTATCCCGTGGGAATTTGTTGACGAACCCACTACATATTATATTTGTAGGCGTATTCTCGCCCACTATTATACCAGAGAAATCGGGTGGGAAACGGCGGCGCTTTGGGTTTTCCACATGAATGAGCAGCTTGCCGAAATTGCGCCGTATTATACACAGCTTGTCAAGTCTACGTTCAACAGTATTCGTGATTTTACTGCTGAGGATATTGAAGCACTTTACGGGGACACAGACCTTGTCAGAGCGTTTACTGGTGATTATAACGACAAGGCGAACGGCGGCAGCACGAATAATAACACTATTACTGCCGATAATTACAACCTCGACAGCGACACGCCGCAGAATGGCCTCGTGTCCGTGAAACCTGCCGAGGACGCTGCGGGCATGGCGTACCTGTCCTATGCCCGTCGCGCATTGATTGACCAGAAGAACGGCAACGCAGAAACGCACAATGAAACATCCGACCGTAAAGCTAATACCACAGAGACAGTCAAAGGCAAATCCGGCGGCAAGGCTAGAATTGAACTCATGAAAGATGTTGCTAATACGCTTATCAACATTGAGCGCAGAATGATTGGCGACCTTTCAAATGAATTTATGAACATCTGGTAAAGGAGTGAAATTATGGACACAGTTAATATGTTGAATACCATGAGATTTTACTGTCAGCCCATTCTCCCGCTTGTGTATGACGAAAGCATGAGTTACTACGAAACCCTTTGTAAAGTAGTTGGTCAGCTTAATACTACGGGCGACGCGGTTAATAAACTTAACGAGGGCTTGACTAACGAAATCGCTGATAGGCAAAAGGCAGATGCTCTTCTGAACGACCGCCTCAAAACCCTTGAAAGCACAAGCGCTAAAATTCATTTTTTGACCTTTGCTGGTACACCCCCGCACAGTGCTAAACCGGTTGGGACTATGCCCACAAGGGACGAATTGCGCAAGTGGGTAGACGATGGGCACATGATTATTACCATTTTGCAAACCAGTAAGGACTTCAAAGAAGTCGTATATGCCATGTCGTGTTCCTATAATGCCGGTAATTGGACTAATACTTCTGAGGGCTTTAACCTTATAGTTCCAGTTGACACTACGTATGACGCGGATAAAGATTATGCAATTCGTCAGAAAATCGCAAAAATTACCATTCCGCCCGAATCCGCTGCGTCCCTTAATGAGGATTGGGGCTTGCAGGTTATCGAGATTGACACTCCTTCTACATCGGCAAATGGTGTTGTTAACATTGCAGCAAACATTTCTGAATCGGGTGCTGTTAATTGCAATCTTACGCCATTTGACTTTAAGCAGCTTTATGCCCCTGCATGGGCCAATAAAAATTTGTGCGTTGCAATTAACGCCAAACTGTTCTATGATGGTTATACACGTACTAGTTCCATTGCAACCGTGGACTCAACTAATCATCGTATTCGCATTGCATTTGAGCGTGACAACGGCACGTATACCAAAAACGGAGTTAAACAGCTTAATAAAACGCTTGATTATCTTATTGGCGACGTTTCGCAAAACACTTGGACTTATGAAACTATCGATTTTAGGATACTTGATTTCAATCGCTACGAGGGCTTCCAGTTTACGCGCAGCGCTGACAATGTAATCACAACTGACGGTGAATCTACCCCGAATGCAGTTTGGGCACAGTACCAGTCAGACCATAGCGGAAGAATATATCAGAATCTTCCGACACGCTTTATTGATACTATTGATGGCGCGGAATATTGGAACGGCGTGTTCGATATTAAAGACGGAAAACATATGACGTTTACGTTCGTGTGCCCCAAATATGACACTATTTCGGATGAAATGCACGTTCACATGATAGAACTTTCCGCTGATGTTGACGCTACTGCATGGAAGTATAACGCCAAAGTAATTGATCTTCCATATCGCCCCACGTCTTATCTGCTTGATGTGTGGCAAGCAAATGATACGCCCACTATTGCTAACGGCCGTGTTTCGTATGAAGCCAACAGCAGCCTTGATTTTGACAATATTCTTGAACTTGTTGACGGTGCGCAAGACATTATTGCTACGTTGCACAAGGGAACGAGCGAAACGTCACCAGAATGGTCTGGCCTTGTTTATTCTCTAAAGAACGTCGAAAACGGTGTTGGGAATATTGTGTTTGCAGCAACAGCGCCTATTCAACTTCATAATGGTATTCCGTCTATGAATGGCGTTGTTGTTTTCAGTAAAGACGCTACTGGCGTGAAAAAGGTTACGATTAGGTTTTCCAGCGCGCTTCCTGTCCCCAGTGCTGACGGCAGCGACGACGGTAAAGTGCCGACTATAGTCGGCAATAACTGGGGACTCGAAACGCCGTCCGGCGGCTCTACACCCGGCGGCTCTTCCCACGCCGTATTGTACGTCTCACAGACGCTTACGGAAGAGCAGAAGAAACAGGCGAGAGATAATGTAGATGCCGCGGGTGCGTATGTGGTTAACGGCACTATCAATCAAAGTGGAAAAGTAACGTTGGATAAAACGTTCGCGCAAATCCAGGAAGCCATTAACGCCGGAAAAAGCCCCATTGCGGTATATGCCGATAACATTTATCTCCCATTGATAAGAAAAGACGAAACTAGTATTCTGTTTTCGGGTATACTAGTGAATAATGGTATACATAGGTTTGGTGGATTGTTTGTAAATTCAGACGGAAGTACAGAGCTATGGCTTGACCGTTTGCTTATACTTAAGGAAAACGGCCAAATGCCACAAACACCTATGGTAGCTGACCCCACTGAGGATATGGAGATTGCCACAAAAAAGTATGTGGACGATACTGTGTCCAGTCCTAATATTAAGGATATGACTTCGGTGTGGAATCCTACGGTAATTATTTCAAAATCCGGAAAGGTTACAATTAGAGACAAATACTTATACTATTTTCCGGGGCTTGATGCTGTTTATTTTAGCTTGACGCTGAGCGGCTTTGAGGACACTGACATTGCAAGTGTTACAGGCATCGACATGAACGCTTCTGCCACGATTAACGGAATCTCACTTCTACCCAAAATTGAGGTTGGGTTTCCTGCGCAATTCTTTGTTCAGTCCGTGAGCGGCCTTTCTCCCAACTCTATGGTTTCCCCCGCCTATCTTAACGAAAATGGTTTGCTTGGCATAGTCCTGACCGAAGACGCGCCGGGAGCTGTAACGTCTTATGCCACGATTAACGGGTGGTATCTAGTTGATAACCCTAGCTCTAACTAATTAACAACTTATCAAAAAGGATGGATGGTAACATGATTATTATGAAAGAAGATGAGTATGCATGACTACTGCTGACCTTCGTGAACTTCTCGTTGCAACTGCCCGTGCCTACATGGGCGCGAACACTTACAACGGGCAGAAGCAGGAAATTATTGATATCTACAACAAAAACCAGCCTAGACCCAGAGGCTACAAAGTGCAGTACAGCGACGCATGGTGTGCTACATTCGTCAGCGCTATGGGGTACATTGCGGGATTTTCCCGCATTGTATTCCCGGAGTGCTCTTGTCCTGAAATGATTACCAAATATATGTTTGCCAACTGCTGGGAAGAGCGAGACGATTATGTGCCGAAGCCGGGGGACATTATCTTCTACGACTGGGATGATAGTGGCCACGGCGACTGTACTGGTGTGCCCGACCATGTTGGTATTGTAGAAAGCTGTAATGGCTACAATATCACAGTTATCGAGGGCAACAAGGGCGACGCAGTTGGCAGACGGAATTTGATTGTCAACTCCCGCTACGTGCGCGGGTACGGTGTACCGAATTATTCGCTGCTTGCTGATGAGAAAGACGAACCTGAAACTAAACCTGAAAGTGAGGAAGATGAAATGGTTTATCACAATCTGAATGAAGTTCCCGATTGGGGGAAAGATACTATCAAGGCTCTCTGCGATTGCGGTGCTCTTGGTGGTGTCGGTAATGGCGACCTTAACCTGAATGAAACTCTGCTTAGAGCGCTTGTTGTAATGAAGCGCTATATGGATAGGAAGTAAGCCAAAATGGAAAGCAAGTATTATGATGGCACAAAGCTGCTAAGTCTGCTAGACATTGACGGGAACAAGCCCGAAATCTATATCTGCACAAGCAACAGAAGTGCGGGCAAAACCACATGGTTTAATCGCTATGTTGTGCGTAGGTATCTTAGAGGCAAGGGAAAGTTCTGCCTGATTTATCGCTACAAGTATGAATTGCAGGATTGCGCGGACAAGTTCTTCAAGGAAATTGGTGCGCTATTCTTTCCGGGGTATACGCTCACGCAGCAAATGTCTGAAAGCAAAGCCTTTGTCCATTTGATGCTTGCAAAAGACGGCGGTAAAGCTGAGTGTTGCGGTTATGCCGTGGCACTCAACTCCGCCGAACAGGTAAAGAAATATTCGCACTACCTGAACGACACGACTGTTCTGTTGTTCGATGAATTCCAAAGCGAAACAGGGGTGTACTGCCCTAATGAAATGAATAAGTTCATTTCAATTCACAAGTCCATTGCGAGAGGCGGCGGCGAACAGAGTAGATACGTGCCTGTAATTATGATTAGTAACCCGGTCACTGTTCTGAACCCGTATTATTCTGCTATGGGTATCAGCAGCAGACTGAATGATAAAGTGAAGTTCATGCGCGGACATGGTTTCGTGCTGGAACAGGGCTACAATGAAAGCGCCGCAAAGGCGCAGGCCGAAAGCGGTTTCTCTAAGGCGTTCAGCAAAACCGCATACATTGGGTTCTCCGATAGCGGTAAATATCTTAGTGACAATCAGGCGTTTGTAGAAGAAATGACTGGCAAGAATGTGTACCTGTGTACGATTAAATATCACGGTAATGAGTATGGCGTGAGAGAATACCCGGAAGCAAATAAGTTTGGAAGTATGCTTTACTGTTCGCCATCTGTTGACCATACGCATCCAATGAAAATCACAGTTAACACAGACGACCATGATGTTGACTATATTCTCGGCGGCGGTTATGATAGCCTCATTGCACTGCTGAGACACCAGTTTGAAATGGGCAGATTCAGATTCAAGAACCTTGAAAGCAAAGAAGCCCTCGTGAAAACAATCTCCTGTTGAGGTATCTGCACCGCGTCCCTGTTGTGCCACGACGAGAGGCTACCGGGTGAAACCGGCTCGGCGTAGGTTATCGGTATTAGCGACCGCGCAGCAGCAAGCAGTGTTTTAGATATAGTTATACCCCCTATCGTATTGGTAGGGGGTGTAATTTTTATTCGTCTGTTTTATTGCCTATTACATCCACAAGGTCAACGAAATCGCTAATGCTAAACCTGTAGAAACCAGTAGAATAATGTGTACTTGCTTCCTTGCCACAATAAGGGCATCTAACTTTTAAATCAAAAGCATAAAGATAAACGTCGGCCTTTTCACCGCATTCACAAACTGGGGTGCTCCAAGTTGGAATACTAATTTTCATATTTTTTAACCCTCCTTAAATTGAAATGTTGTATCTACAAGCACGATACCGCCCGGAATTCTCTTTGGGCGCAGCTTGCCCGGAACGCATAGCCCTGCCTTGAAGTCCTCAATAGTTCTTCGCTCAGATAGGAATTCTCGTTCCATATCATTTTCAGGCTCGACACCTTCATCTTCGCCGCACGACTGCAAGAACAGCTTCTTGCTACGCTGAGGCATGCCCGCGCACTTCAAGTCATAATGCGGCTTCACTTCTTCATGGTTCTCTTTAACTACGTGTTCGACGTAGGTTTTCTGCCGCTGGAACAGCCCGTAATCCCATTCGCTTTCACATTTCCAGCAGCCATAGGTACGTGGGTGCTCTGTAATTCCTTTCACTTCTTCTGGGCTGCAATTCAGATGTATGCTGTCGGTATCTGCATAGCAGAAATGTTCATAATTTGCTTGTGCGGCGCGTATGGTATAACAGCGGGCATAGCTAGTAATGGCCGCGCCGATAGCAATGTAGCCGGGGGTTTTATCCTGCGCGTAATTAGGGTAAAAGCCGATAGATGTATCATCCTTTACATATGCCACTTTGAAACTACTATCCGGTGAAGCAGCGGTTTTGCCATAAAGATTGTTAGAGAATAGCTTTGCGAGATACCGAATACCGCCTGTGCTGTTTTCCTTAATCTCTCTATATTTGTTAAGATACTGGTCAAATATTCCTTTCCTTGTCTGGAAATAGCACCCGTCAAGAATTTCTAAATCAAACACGTCATAATGTTCGCGGAATAGTTCATAATCAGAACAAGTCATTGTGAGCGTCACGAATGGTTTTACTTTCTTACCGTCGCAGTTTATGATGGTATCATAATATATACCCGTGCGCGGATTATACACGTCGGATGTTTTTAGCCATTCCGTGCCTTTATACAATGGGTTGCCTTTGATCTGGACAGTTGGCAAAAATCCCTCACGCAGCCTGAACCGGCATTTGAAGCGGATGAAATAATAATCAGGCTTATACCTGCTGCCGTCTAGTTTTTTCTCACCTAATGTGCAGCACTCCGGTATGTAATTACCGCGCCAAAAGCTGGGCAAACCTTCGG
>ERZ772867.4418-NODE-4418-length-10521-cov-6.770113_pt1 | contig 10521 bp, 8 predicted proteins | sample MGYA00511341_ERZ772867 | MGnify/ENA primary metagenome ERZ772867 (study PRJEB29015, sample SAMEA2737707) | human gut metagenome | biome: human gut; feature: human-associated habitat; material: faeces | place: China | collected 2012 ... | reverse complement strand
GAGGGTGTAGGAAACCTGCCGCCAGCGGCGGCAAGGCGCCTTTACCCTACCCTACTATCTGTTAGATTCTGTTCTTGCAAGTACGATGATTTCAAACAGTGAGTATATCGTGATGCTTAATCAGGCAGAGCCGGACAGAGCAAAACTGGCAACACTACTAAATATCTCCACAGAACAGATGGGATATATCACAAATGCAGATGCCGGTTGTGGTTTGGTGAAATACGGAAGTTCGCTTGTACCGTTCGTCAATAGATTCCCAACCAATACAAGGTTGTATAAACTGATGACCACAAAGCCGGGAGAGGACAGTATCAACCGAGGAAGAATGTAACTTCAATAATCAATTTAAGAGAATGGCACCGGAAATCGTCACAATTTGTGGCGTTTTTTTAGTGCCGGAAAAGGAGGCAACTATGTCAGAAATCAGATTTTCATCAAAGGAACACGAAAAGTTTTTTTATTAGATGTTAGCAAAATGCGGAAAGCACGACAGTTATTACAGTTCATTTTTCTATTGTGTGGGAATTTCTAAAGATACCAGAAATCATGTTGATCGCATGTTTGATTTTAAAGAGCGTTTGATTAAACCAGAAGCATTGCATGAAGGGTGGCAGACAGGCGGTTCGGCACGATTGACCAGACTGGCTTTCAACTTGTGGAATGGATATGTGGAGAAGGGAGAAGAAAGTCTGTCTACTCCATATGAGATGTTCGATTGCGGTTATGCACCATATTTCTATGAAGCAATCCGCATAAAGTACCCGGAATACTGTCGGGACTTGCCACAGGTGAGCAAAAAAGAAACTAATCATGAACGCTAGATAAAGATTCAAATGGAGAAAAGCGATGGATCGTAAGATAAAAACACGCCAAGTCCATAAGGATATTAAAGTATTAGATAAGACAGTTATAGTGACAGACCATATCAAGCAGTCCTATGTCAGAACAAAAGAAAATATCATGCAATCGATGGAGAAATCTAGTGATAGAGAGAATAATCCGGTAGGTTATGCAGAAGATGCGACCAGCAAGTATGCTGACCGCATCTTTCACGAAACAGGGCATCAGGTACGCAGACAGGCAGAAAAGCTTATTGAACGGAAGAAAGAGAAAGCTTCTGTTTCTTCGGCAGGCGAAGAAACAGTTTACCAACCGAAAGAACAAATACGACCAGTACCGCCTTTAGGCGAAGAAAAGGCACAGGAGCAGGGGAAAGAACTTGCTGTCAAAAAAATCAAGACCATTGAACGGGATAAAAGAACCATCAAGACCGGTAGAGCATCGGAACAGGTAGTAAAGAATACCGGAAAAGGTACCATTAAGACTTCTGGGAAAGCGGTCAAGACTGCAGAACAAACAGCAAGGACCAGTATCAAAACATCGGAGCAGACAGCAAATGCTTCTGTCCAGGCAATGCATTATTCCATGAAAAAGGCAGAAAAAGCAGTGCAGACAGTAAGACAGACAGCACGAGATACCAAGATTGCAGTGAAAAAGACAGCAAAAGCGGTAACACATGCGATAAAAGCGTTGATTGAAGCTACAAAAGCATTACTGAGTGCATTGACTGCAGGTGGTTGGATTGCGGTTATGATTTTGATTATCGTCATTTTATTTGGTGGTTTTCTATGCATGACAGGTGGGGATAATTCCAGTACGGTTTCTTCCGTCAGTGCAGAAGTAGAAGCATACGAACCACTAATCCGACAGTATGCAAATCAATATGGCATTGGAGAGTATGTGGAACTAATCAAAGCCATTATGATGCTGGAATCAGGCGGGAGAGGACTTGACCCGATGCAGTGTTCAGAAGGAAGCTTTAATACAAAATATCCCAGACAGCCAAATGGAATCACAGATCCAGAGTATTCGATTTCTTGTGGTGTGCAGGAAATAAAAAGCTGTCTGGAACGTGCAGGAGTAAAAAATCCTCTGGATATGGAAAATATTAAACTGGCATTGCAAAGCTACAATTATGGAAATGGATATCTGGAATGGGCGAAAGCTAGAGGTGGATATACCCTTGCCAATGCAGCAGAATTTTCTGATATGATGGCACAGAGAATGGGGTGGAGCAGTTATGGGGACAAGCAGTATGTACCACATGTGCTTCAGTATAAAGGTAGGTTCCGTGACGGAAGTTATACCCCGGCGGCAGGAGATATTATTTTCTTTGATTGGGGAAACAATGGAACGATTGACCACGTTGGAATTGTGGAGAGTGTCAGCGGTGGAACAGTGAATACCATTGAAGGAAACAGTGGAGATAAGGTGGCAAGACGGAGTTATAGTATTGGAAGCAGTAACATCTATGGATACGGTGTTCCGGCATATTAAAAGGCAGGAGAAAGAATATGATAGTCTAATATTGAATCCGTTGTATACAATTCCTAAAAATAGACTTGACTTCTAAATATTACAGGTGTAAGATTTAGAAAAATAAAATAATTAGAAGAAAGGGGTATCTATGAAAAGAAAACGGAAAAAGCAAAGCACCCAAAAATCTTACACTTGTAAGATTTTTGGGCTGATAGTAGCTATAACAGTAATTGCTGTTTCAGGAGGTGTTTTATTAAAAAGGACGATAACGGAATCACCAGAAGACACACTTGTGGAATATATGAACCATATTGAAAAAAAGGAATATGAAGTAATGTATACTATGATAGATTCAGATGAAAAAGTTTATCTGACAAAAGAAGAATACATACAACGAAATTCTAAGATATACGAAGGAATAGAGGTCAGTGACATTAAAATCAGTCATATAGCTGTGAAAGAGAAAAAAGCAGATACAGTTACGCTTTCGTATGAAACATCATGTAATACAATTGCCGGAACAATACAATTTGACAATATGGCGGAACTGAAGAAGACGAAACAGGGATATAAATTAGTATGGCAGGATAGCCTGATTTTTCCAGATTTAGAGAGTGATGATAAAATAAGTGTTACTACATCAAAAGCGGAGAGAGGAGAAATATTAGACCGAGATGGTAAAATGCTTGCAGGAAAAGGAGTAGCAACATCAGTTGGCATTATACCGGGAAAGCTGGAAGACAGGAATGTATCTATTGAAAAAATAGCGGAGTTATTAGAGATAGATGTAGAAACAATAAATAACAAACTCACAGCAAAGTGGGTAAAAGAAGATTCTTTTGTACCAATTGAAACTATTCCGAAAGTAGAAGAAATAGATTTAATGAAAATACAGCCAGAAGAAAAGACACTTGAGGAGCAGGATTGTCAGAATAAACTTTTGGAAATTCCAGGGGTTATGCTATCAGATGTGGAAGTTAGAACCTATGAGTTAGGGGAAGCAGCAGCTCATTTAATTGGTTATGTACAGTCTGTAACAGCAGAAGATTTGGAAAATCATCCAGGGGAAGGATATTCAGCTGAAAGTGTAATCGGAAGATCTGGGGTGGAAAAGTTATACGAAAAGCAATTAAAAGGAAAAGATGGTTGTGATATAAAGATTTTGGATAGTGATGGGGAAGTAAAAGAGGTTCTTGCAAGTATTTTTAAAGAAGATGGTATGGATATAAGATTAACGATAGATTCCGATTTGCAAAAATCATTATACGAGCAGTTTAAAGAAGATCCGGGGTGTTCTGTCGCAATGAATCCTTATACGGGAGAAGTATTGGCTTTGGTAAGTACCCCATCTTATGATAATAATGAATTTATACGGGGCTTATCATCAGAGAAATGGACATCATTAAACGAAGACGAAAAGAAGCCATTATATAATCGTTTTCGTCAAGTATGGTGTCCTGGCTCAACATTCAAACCAGTTGTGGCAGGAATTGGGTTGAAAACGGAAAGCATAGATCCAAAAGAAGATTTTGGAAATGAAGGTTTGGCATGGCAGAAAGATTCGTCTTGGGGATCTTATCAAGTGACAACACTTCATGAATATGAACCGGTTATTATGAAAAATGCAATTATCTATTCTGATAATATTTATTTTGCAAAGGCAGCTCTTAAAATTGGTAGTGAGAATTTTATGAATACTTTAAATGAAATAGGATTTAATCAGAATATGCCGTTTGAGATTGCGATGCAGGAATCAACATATTCCAATACAGATAAAATAGAAACAGAAATACAATTGGCAGATAGTGGTTATGGGCAAGGGCAGATTCTTGTAAATCCATTACATCTGGCGAGTATTTATACTTCATTTTTAAATGAAGGGAATATGATAAAACCGTATTTGAAATACAAAGAAGAAGCATCCGGTGAAACATGGATAGAAAATGCGTTTAGCAAAGAAAATGTAGAAGAAATTATGCAAGGGGTGGAAGGTGTTGTAAATGATCCGGAAGGAACCGGATATGCTGCACATCGTGACGATATTTTGCTGGCTGGAAAAACAGGGACAGCCGAGTTGAAGGCAACGAAAGAAGATACTTCTGGCAAAGAAATCGGGTGGTTTTCGGTGTTTACGGCAGATAAAAGCGTGGACAAACCAATTCTTCTTATCAGTATGGTTGAGAATGTGAAAGGAATCGGTGGAAGTGGTTATGTTGTTAAAAAAGATGCAACAGTATTGGATGAGTATTTTGAAGAATAAAAAAATTTTTATGGGAAATTATTACATATGTAAGATATTTGCGATGATATTGATAGTTCTTATTGTTTTTACAGGGTGCGGACAAAATCGAATTACGGAAAAAGAAGAAAAGAAAGAAACCGTAGAATCTGAAATGAATGCAGAAGTAAAAAAACAGCGCAAACTTTTCGGTCTGTTTATATGAAGGAGAAGTCGGAGTTAAATACATTAAAGGTGAAAAGAAAAATTATCAATTGTCTGGAAGAAAAAGGATATGCGGCAGTAGATTGTGATAATCAGATTGATATGGTCAATCGTGAAAAAGTAGAAGAATTTTGCAAAGCAGCGGAGAAAGAAGAACAGGCAGCAGTAGATATTGTTGTTGTATTTGATGAAGGGGAAATTATACAATATCATTTAGAGTCAATGAATGGAAAGATAAATGTTCGATTATGTCAGGTTAAATGGAAGGATAATAGCCCACAGGCTAATTATTATGATGAATATGAAGCATATGAGTGGAAATATACAGAAAAAGGATACTTGTTTCTGGAGGAATATCACCCACCGGGATTTGATGGAGCACCGGGTGAAACTGGATTCAGAGTGCAGCCATTAGATAAAACATGCCGGGAATTGAATCGAAAATATGTTATGCCGTTGGGGTATGCACTTAATAATCTGTTGATTACAAATTGGGATAACCAGAATTATACGGAACTTGATTTTTATGATCTTTATGAAAAAATGTATTATATGAAATATGGAAAGCAAGTTCCATATGAAGCAAATTATGGTGGAGCAGAATATGAAGTTCCAAAAGATGAGTTTGAAGAGGTTATAAAGACCTATTTACCATTTAGTAATAGCGAGATTGAAAAAGGAACTTTTTATAACTCTGATAATAGAACTTTTAGATACAGACCGCGAGGGTTATATGATTGTGAATTCCCATATGAGCCATATCCGGAAGTTATATCATATGAAAAATTACAAGATGGAACATTAAAACTTACGATAGAAGCAGTATGGGAAATCAGAATGTTAGATCAGGCAATCACCAGTGAATTGATGATAAAACCTATGGAAGACGGAAGTTTCCAGTATTTATCAAATAAGGTAATCAGGTCAGATCAAAATGCAAATGCAGGGTGGTATATGCCAAGGTTAACAGAAGAAGAGTGGGAAGAGAATTACAGTAATAATTAGGGGGCAATATGAAAAGAAAAAGTATTTTGTTAGTACTTTGTATAGGAATGATTCTGACTTCCTGTGAAAGTAAGATATCGTTAAACAGCACAGATGTAAAAAATGAGAAGAATCAGAAAAACACTACCATGGAAAATCTGGATAAGGGATATAATCTACCAATCGATGAAGACAAGAAAAAGGAAGTTGTGAACGATTGTGAAGAAATTATGGGCATTGTCCGAGACATTTATTCTGAATATAATGGAATACAAGAAGCAGATCAGAACACTGCTGAGCAAATGATGAATCGGATGAAAGAAATTATCAAACAAAATGGGAATCCGGTCATTGGTTCCGATCATTATTCTGTTATGGATAATTATCAGAAGATGGAACAATTTTTAAAATCTGCAGAACAAGAAGAAAAAGGAAGTGTAATTTTATATGAAGCAGATACAGATGGTGGAATTACCAGAAAAGAATATAGTTATGATGGAAAAGAAATGAGTGTGATGTCCGCAAAAATGATCTGGAGTGAGGATACAGAGCCTGTACTTACATACATATCGCTATCAAAAATAAAAGAATGGGCATATACTGAAAATGGGAATTTCTGTTATGAATTATGCGTACCTGAACCACCGGAAGTGACAGAGATTGTAGATGGAAGTTGTATTATCCGGGTAAAGCCTTTGAGTGAGGAGTGTCGGGAATATTCAAAAAAATATGTGAGTACGTTCGGCTATCAGGGAAACAATCTGTTATGTTCAAACTGGAATGCGGAGGATATGCAGGGGTTGGATTATAATGGACTTTATGAATATTTTTATCAAATGAAATATGGAGAAAAATTTACTGCAGAAAAAGAGGTTGTGGGAATTCCAGCAGAAGAGTTCGAAAATGTAATTATGACATATCTTCCTGTTACAAAAGAAGAATTGAAAGAATGGGCGGTCTACGATGAACAAAGTAATATGTTTATCTGGGAACGATTGGGATGTGGTAATTATTCACCAACACATTTTGGCTTGTCTTTACCGGAAGTAACAGAAGTCAGGCACAATGAAGATGGAACCATTGTTTTGACAATTCATGCAGTATGTGATTCTGTTGTATGTAATGATGTTGTTATTACACACGAACTTACGATGAAAATTCAGGATGATGGAACGATTCAGTATGTTGGAAACAGGATTTTAGATAATGGTATTGATAATATACCGAGGTATCAGTACCGGTTAGGTAATTTGCAGAATTGATCAGTAGAGAAGAAATAAATAAAGAGAACTGATAACGGGAAATTATGCTATCAGTTCTCTTTATTTATTTCCAAATACCAAGATTAGAAAGTACAGATTCTGTTATTTCGGTAGCCTGACTTCCAGTTGCACCAGAAGAGGATTGAATATTTGTTGCGAAGTAGTAAGTATTATTCGATGTTTCAATGTATCCGATAAACCAGCCATTGACATCCTTACCATTGACACGCCCGGTTCCTGTTTTCCCGTAAAGAGAACCGGAAGAAGTAGTGGAAAGCAGCAGAGCTTTTTTTACTGCCTGGATATTTTTACTGTCAAAATGAAAATTATTTTGATAGAAATCCTGTAACAATTCCACCTGTTCTATGGGTGATATCTTCAGAGAGAAATCTGTCCAATAGAGATTTAGATTTGTTCCAGTATTCTGATTCCCATAGTTTATTGTCTGTAAAAATGTTCTTACGGCTTCAAAACCTGCCTGTGAATCAATTGCCTGAAAATACCAGTTTACGGAATTATGTATAGCCGAGGTTAAATCTTGATCGGCTTCCCATGAATTAAAAGGATATGGTTCTCCATTCCATGTGAAAGTGGAATGTTCTGGTGTAATAATTCCAGATTCCAAGCCAAGTAATGCATCATATATTTTATAAGTCGAATTCGGTGATACACGTGTGGAAGCATGATCCATATTATAAATATTCCATTTATCAGCAGACTGATCATATAAAACAAAACTTCCAGTGTAGTCCCCAAAATTGGAAGAAAGATTTAGCTGAGTAATATTCTTTTCGGTTGTGTCAAAATGATAGCCAGTCTGATCAGAAGCATAAACAGAAAGTATGGGAATGCATCCAATGATGATAGTAGAGACGAATATGCATATAAGATATCCACGAATTTTTTGTTTAAAAGTAGGTTGGTGGAATGATGCAATATTTAAAATGCGTCCTTTTAACTGTTTTATATTTCCACTAATTCCCATAGTAAGAGGGAATGGAGACAGAGCTATTGTTTCGGCAAAGTTAATCAGTGTATTTCCATATGACTTGTATTCTGTTTCTTTCAATAATTGTAATACAGCACTGTCGCAGGCAAGTTCCCGTTCCTGTCGTATTCTTTTTAGAAAATACCAGATTAGGGGATTGAACCAGTAGAAAACATTTACTGTATTTATCAAATATCCAATTAGAATATCTTTATGCTTGTAGTGCTGCAGTTCATGAAGAAGCATATATCGAATATCAGTTGAGCTTATAGTTCCAGCGTTAAAATCTGAAATCAAGTGAATTGGAAGATAAATGCGAGGATGCAGGAAACCAGCCAAAACAGGAGATTTCAAAAATGCTGTACTATAAATCGGAATGGTATGCTTGCTGTTCACTTCGTTTAAACATTCTATATAAAGAGCGTTTAGTTCTTCATTTTGAAGAGGTAAAGCAGAACTATGTAAGGCTTTTACTTGTTTTACTGAGCGGTAGAGAAGAAAAAACATTATGAATATACCGATACTCCAGAAAAATACAAGTAATGTGTGAATAAAAGTTGGTATTTGGGTGCTGACAGAGACAGCAAAATCATTTATTTTATCCAAATTATAACCATTACCAGAAAGAAAAGTGGTTTGAATGTCACCATTGGTACTTGAACTGGCTGTCAGCAAATGTCTCCACGATATAGAAGATGGGGCAGAGTTTATCGGTAAAAAGGGAACAATTAGAACGGCAAGAAATATAATCGAAAGATTATATTGCATACATGCGGATAATTGCCTTTGCAATAAATTTTTTAATCCCAGTAAACTACCTAAAAAAATACAAATGATGGCATTACAGAGTAAAAATCGAAAACTAAAATATATCAAAATATGCTCCTCCCATGGTTAATGATTGGAAAGAAGATTCCGTAAGCTGGCAATGTCTTCTTCAGACAATTTATCATCCTCAATGTAAGAGGCAAGCATAGAAGTGATATTACCATTATAATATCGCTTTAAAAAAGAATTACTTTCCTGCCGAATATATTCGTCTTCCTTGACCAATGGAGTATAGACAAAAACCCGGCTTTGTTTTTCATAGGTTAGTGCTTTTTTAGAAACGAGACGTTTAATCAATGTCTGAATTGTTTTAGGACTCCAACTGGAAATTTGTGTTAATTTTTCAGTAATTTCATTGGTGCTGATTGGTGCGTATTTCCAAACGATTTTCATAACTTCAAATTCAGCTTCTGAAATTTGAGGCAGATTGCTCATGTGATATTCCTCCAAATCTTACAAATGTAATAAAAATATTATATATCTTAAAAGGTTATTCTGTCAACGAAATAAAAACTTGACTTTAAATCTTACAGACGTAATAATAGATAAAAATTACGCTTGTAAGATTTGGAATATGAAAGGTTTTTATAAAAATGGGAGGGGTAGTTGTTGTAACATTTGATGAAAATGAGGAAGAAAAAGCTATTTTTAGAGCCTATACTTTGAGGGGCAGGGTGTTTGTACCTTACCCCTCGGTTTTGCATATTGTGCCATTACGGTGCTATTTTCTTATCTTTATCATAAGTTCATCAACAGCTTCCGTGTATTTTGCTTGTGCTATCAGCTTGTTCCTCAAAGAGAGAAATAAGGAACCTCCGATTTTATTTTATAAAGTCTTTAATTTTTTGCAGATTGGCATTGCCGTCTTTTGCTCCAAGCTCATACACCGCTTGCAGTTTGTCGGGATTTTTCTCAATTCTCCCGATTTCAATAGGGCTTGACGGACGAATCACCATAGCTTTTCCACCGGCTTCCCATTTTCTCAATTCTTCCACGGCACGATTATAGTTATTGTGACGCTGTAATAATCTCTCCGCAATTTTGGGGTATTTTCGTCCGTACAACTTAACTAAGACCGGAGACATTGGTTTCTTTCGGTATTCCATATCACGAGTAAGAATTACAATCAGCTTGTCACAATCTTGACCGGCAAGCCATTCAAAAGGAATACTGTCAGCAATTCCTCCGTCAAGGTATTTCTTGTCACCGATTGCCACAGGCTTTGAAACAAAGGGCATAGAGCCGGACGCTCTTAAAGTGTCCATCTGTTCAAATACGCTGTGTATTTGTATGTATTCCGGGTTTCCGGTAGCAACATTTGTAACCACAGCATAAAAAGGAACATTGGACTTTTTGTACGCTTCATCATCAAAGGGGTCAAGGGTTTTCGGAACATCTTCGTAGGCATATTTTGTGCTGACAATATTACCCTCACGAAGCAAGGGGTGAAATCCCATATAGTTTTTGTCTTTGTTAAACCTCTTGTTATAGCGGATTACTCTGCCTTTTTGTCCTGACAGATAGTTTACACCGAACAATGCTCCGGCGGAAACACCGACCACGGAATCCATCTTGATGTCATTATCAAGAAATGTGTCTAAGACACCGGCGGTGAACATTCCACGCATAGCACCGCCTTCTAATACCAATCCGATTTTCATAATGGTTTCCTCACATATTTTGATTATTGTTTT
>ERZ772867.4412-NODE-4412-length-10545-cov-6.332221_pt1 | contig 10545 bp, 12 predicted proteins | sample MGYA00511341_ERZ772867 | MGnify/ENA primary metagenome ERZ772867 (study PRJEB29015, sample SAMEA2737707) | human gut metagenome | biome: human gut; feature: human-associated habitat; material: faeces | place: China | collected 2012 ... | reverse complement strand
TTAAGATTTCCGTGTTGACCGCCCACGCCATTGCCTCGCGGGCATATTCGGAAAGGCTGTCATAATCATCGTACTCGCGGATCGCCATGCCGCCCTGCGTGGTGTCGAAGCCCTGCTGCTTTGCAAAGCGCCAGAGCATCGTGACTGCCTGTTCACGGGTCACAGCATTCGCTGTGCCGAAGGTGTTCTGATTCAGCCCGGTCACAATGCCGAGGCTTGCTGCCCAGCGGACAGCTTCTGCGTAATAGGAGCTCTCTTTCACATCAGAAAAGTTCATCGCGTAATTCACGACCGGCTTTCCGGCGGCACGCCAGAGGAAAGTCACAAAGTCAGCGCGGGTGCAATTGCTGTCCGGGCTGAATGTGTACTTGCCTGTGCCGGAGGCGATGTTTCGCTCTACGGCCCAGTTCACCGCGTCGTAGCAATACGCATCGGACGCGACATCCTCAAATCTCTGCTGGTTCACTGCGGCAAGGATCGCAGCGAGGATCGGGTCGATGCCAGACACCGAAGGAATATCTGGCGTTTCATCCTGTTCGCCGGTCAGCTCATAGACCGCCAGCGTGCCGGAGACCTCGCACGCCGCCAGCAGCAGGGGCTTACCTGTGCTGCTTTCTGCCGCCGGGATGAAGCAGAGTCCTTCGGGAGACACATCACCCTGAATGCTATCATTAAACTCGCGGGAGTTGATATAGTTGACAAATTCGATTTCGTCCGGGGCGGTGATGTCGTAGACCATGATGCCGCCGATGCGCTCAAGGGCGATGAAGGCGTAGGTCTTGCTGCCCACCGTGCCGACGGTAACGGATTCCGGCTCGGGACCCTTCTTGCCGGAGCGGTCGTCTACATCAACGTTGTCGTTGGAGCAGTTGAAGTTGTCCGGGAGTTGCTTGGCGGTGATCTCCTCGAAGTCGCAGCCGCTGTCAAAAACCTCTTCAAGCCCATCCCCTGTAACTTTCAGAACGGTAAACGAACGTGCGCCGAAGAGATAATCCGTACCGCTTTCCAGACCATCATACTGGCTGACATCGAACCATGTCACTTTTCCACCTAGCTCTAACCCTGTAACCGGAGATTTTTTATTCTTGATCTCATTGGTGTCGGTTTCTTCCTCTGCTGGCCATGCGCGGGCATCGCCCTCGTTAGCAGTGAGAAGATACGTTTCGCCGCCGATCTCGTACAGGGAAATGCCGTCTGGCATCCGGATGCCGCGCAGGCTTTCATAGGTTTTCGGCGCGTATGTTTCGTCTTTTTTGTCGATGTCAACTGCAATTTTAGAATAGTCCTCAAAGCCGACCGAATAAATGTCGGTGAATTCCGCTTTGTCCAAATCCAGAACTGCAATGGCGTTTGCCTCCTGGCAGGAGACATAGGCAGTATCGTCTGTGCAGGCAATGTATTCCGGCTCCAGATCGACGGACGGAGCGATGTTCTTTTTCAGGACAATACCCTTGTCCACCAGCGCCTGACGCGCGTCGTCACTATCGAAGTCGTCAAAACCGACCGTTTTAACTTCAAAGTTCTCTGCATCAATGATCGAAACCGAACCCTCGGGGTCGACTGCACTGCTGTCGCTGTAGCCCATTCTCGGTTCGCCCTCATTGGCGGTCAGAATTTTGCTGCCGTCCGGGGTGAAAGTCACCATATCCGGCTGAACGCCAACGTTGACCGTCTCAAGCAGTTCTAAGGAACCGCCTTTGCCGCAAGAGAAAATTGCCACAACGCCGGTCTGCGTGTAGTCCGCGGCCTGAATCGCCACCGCCAGCGTCTTTCCATCGGGAGAGACCGCGACTGAAGTCATATCGCCGTAGGTGAAGCTGTCTGTGTTGACCATTCCCTTGATGTCAATCTGGCTCCCTTCCAATTCAGCAACTTTGATGCCGCTCATGTCGCCATTCAGGTCAATGGCAATCAGCTTACCCAAGATGCCGCTGACGGCGTAGGCAAAGCCGGTTTTGGCGTTGTACTGCACGATCTCCAGACTGCCGCCGTCGGCATTCATCGCACCGGAGTTGTAGCGTCCAGCCAACTCCATCTGCAAAGACGCATTCTCACCGTTATAAAATCCTTTGACGCGCGTGTCATTTGTTTCAACCGACGTATAGGCCATCGCCGTCATCGAAAGCAGCATGAGTGCCGAAAGCAGACCGCACACGCCCCTTACAATTCGTTTCATGGAAATGCCTCCTGTTTCAGAATCGGAACCTGATATTCCTGATTCTGCATTGTAGCAAAGGCGTGTAAAATCCGAAACCATGTTTGTGTAAAACATTTCGGAAGTCGTGCTTGAGAAAGTGACAGCAAAATTACGCTTTTTACAATCATTTTACAGAAACCCGGTCGATGCTTTTACATGGATATGCTACCTTGAATATTGGATATCCAGCGGAATAAGAGAATAAAACCGGTCATGATGCAGCTGCGCAGGAAATACCGGTTTCCCCAAAGGACAGGTACCGGATTTTTCGCAAAATCGGATATCCTAAATAAATGATTCATGAAATGAGATAATTATTATGATGTACAAAACGATCGTGATCGACTACGCACCCAAGGCAAAGAAGATGGCTGCGGCAATCGAGCAGACTGCGAACGAAAAAGCACAGGACGGCTGGGAGCTGGTGACGTTCTCTGTGACGAACTCCGCCAAGGCAATTCTGGTGTTCCGTGCGCCGGATACAGTGCCGCAGGAACAGACGCCGGAAGCAGCCGGTGACGCGGAATGAAGCAGGCGATCATCGACATCGGCTCGAACTCCATCCGCCTGACGCTTTACGAAACAGAGGGGCAGAGCTTCAAGATTCTCTTTCGCGAGAAGATCATGGCGGGGCTTGCGGGTTATGTGGAGGACGGAAAGCTCAGCGCCGAGGGCATTGAGTGCGCGTGCGCGGGACTTTTGACCTTCCGCAAAATTTTGCAGACGCTGCAAATTGAAAACATTCGCATTTTCGCGACGGCGTCCCTGCGCAATGTCTCCAATACCGAACGTGCTCTGTCCGTCATCCGCGCGGCTACAGGCTTTTCGGTCGAGGTCATCTCCGGCGAGGACGAGGCGCTGTTCGGCTATGCGGGCGCAATGCAGGAGCTGCACCTGACCGGCGGCGCGTTTCTGGACATCGGCGGGGCAAGCACAGAGATCGTCACGTTTGAGGACGGCGCACCTGTGGATTTTGCGAGCTTTCCTATCGGCTCTCTGAGCCTGTACCGCCGCTGCGTCAAGAAGATCCTGCCGGGAGACGGTTCTTTGAAGCGTCTGCGGCAGGAAATTTCTAAAACCATCGACGTCAGTGACGGCGCGCTTGCCCCGCGGGCGCTGCTCGTCGGCGTCGGTGGCACGGCGCGCGCCGCTCTCAAACTGGCGCGGCATTATTGCGGAATCTCGGACGATTGCCGCAGCATGACCGCCGAGCAGCTCGACAGTCTTTGTGCGTTCCTTTGCAGCGGCAAAAAGGAAGCGAGCGACCTGATTTTGCGGCTGGAAGCCGAGCGCATCCATACGCTGGTGCCGGGACTGCTCATCTTGCAGCATGTGTTTCATCTATTCCATGCAGAACAATTGGTCGTCGGCAAATACGGCGTCCGGGAAGGGTATCTATGCCAAAGAATTTTGAAGAACCATACAGATATACCCAGAACCGCGAACTGAGCTGGCTGCGCTTTGACCGGCGTGTGCTGGAAGAAGCGGCAGACCCAGGCGTTCCCGCTTTGGAGCGGCTGAAATTTGTTTCGATTTTCTCGAGCAATCTCGATGAGTTTTTCATGGTGCGTGTAGGCAGTCTCTTCGATCTTGCTCACATGACGCCGGATAACACTGACAACAAGACCGGCTGGACGCCAGCGGAGCAGCTGCACCATATTTACCGCGTCATTCCGGGTCTGCTTGCTATGAAGCAGCAGATCTATGCCGCCGTCATGGATGATCTTGCGCGCAGCGGTGTACAGGATGTTTTGTCCGAGGCGCTGGGTACCGACGATTTGAAGCGGGCCAACCGATTTTTCAAAACAGAGCTGCTGCCGGTCCTGTCTCCCATCGTGATTGCGCCGAACCACCCGGTACCGCATCTGGTCAACAAGCGGCTGTATGCCGCCGCACTGCTGGAAAGCAAAAAGGGACACAGGGCGGTCGGCATTGTGCCGGTACCGGACAGTGCGCCACCGTATCTGCTGCTGACGGATGGAAAGCGCTTTGTACGCACGGAAAACATTCTTCTGCGCTGGCTGCCGACGCTGTTCGACGCCTACACGGTGCGGGAAAGCTGTATTCTGGCTGTGACGCGCAACGCGGACATCAGCTTTGACGATGAAAAATTTGAGGACAACGAGGAAGATTTTCGCCGCCAGATGAAGAAGCTGCTCAAGCAGCGCGATCATCTCGCCGTCGTGCGGCTGGAGCTGAGCAGAACGGTCTCGGTGGAATTTCAGAAAATTCTATCCATGCTCGTTCGTGTGCAGACGCATCAGGTATTTGTGGACGAGTGTCCCCTCAATATGCGCTATGTGTTTCGTCTCATCGGGGAACTGCCGAAGGAAGGCTCCTCCCGACTTCTGTATCCTTCCTACCGTCCGCGCTGGGCGGAGGACTTGCAGCATGATCAGCCTATTCGTTCACAATCACAAAGGAAACTTATTCGGCTGATTCTCCGGAGTTTGCGCAGATCATGGACATTCTCTCCCGCTACACCTATCACCGTTCTTTCCGGACGCTGATGCGCGCAAACAATATTGAAGGCAATCATGCGGGCTTCTGGCTCCACGTTTATCTGGATCATGGCAATGAACGCGTGGACTTCTCCTGCGGCGGCACGGGCGAGATCCTCATCGACGGTATTGCCTGGCGTGTCGGCTATTGGGGTGACCGCGCATCCATGTCCATGATGGCAGAGCTAACGGAAGTATTTGAAAAACAGCTTATCAAAGGGAGAACGCTATGAAAAAAGATAAAAGCACGTTGAACAATTCCTCGCAAAAAGAGCCGGCTTCATCCAATGACAGCGGCAGTGGCCTTGCCATTGGTCTAAGCCTTGGCGTTATCTTCGGGATCGTGACGGATAACATCGGTCTTGGTATGATGTTGGGCGTTGCCGTGGGGCTCTGCACCAGCCCGGCAATCAGCGCGCTGAAGAAAAACAAGAAAGCAGATGAGCAAGAGGACGATGATGAAAAGCAATAAAAGCCTTCGCAAATATGTGCCATCGCTGCTGCTGTTTCTGCTGTTTGAAGCAGTAGCGGTCACGCTGTGGCTGGCAAAGGACAACCTGTTCTACCTACTGAATTTCAGCTACATTGGTGGCTGTCTTGCGCTGGGAACGGCGCTCTTTACCGCCGGGAAACAATATGCCCGGCATTTCGTGCAGCTGGCGGTGGGCAGCTATATGCTGCTGTATCTCGGCGTCATCTCCCGCGAGAATATGCAGATCGAGGGCTTCTGGTATTATCTGTTCCTCGGCGTTTTTGAAGCGGCGACCATCCACTATGCGGTAGCAAAGATCTTCGGGCCGCTGCTCTTTGGGCGCGGCTGGTGCGGCTACGCCTGTTGGACGGCGATGGTGCTGGACTTTCTTCCCTACAAGCAGCCGCAGAAGCCGCGAAAGGAAAAGCTGGGCACTTTGCGCTATGTGATGTTTGTCCTGTCGCTGGCATTGGTGTCCGGGCTGTTTCTGATGAAGGTTGCAAATTTGGAGCAGATCATGTTCTGGCTGTTTCTTGCCGGAAATACGCTCTATTACATCGCAGGCATTGTGCTTGCCTTTATATTTAAGGATAATCGTGCGTTCTGCAAATATCTGTGTCCAATTACGGTCTTTCTCAAGCCTATGAGCTATTTCTCCCTGCTGCGCGTCCACTGCGACGAGAGCAAATGCGTCCATTGCGGCAAATGCCTGCGGGTCTGCCCCATGGATGTGGAGGTCAATAAAGAATCCTGCAAGCGGAAAAACGGGACGGAGTGCATCCTCTGCTACGAATGCACGAAAGCGTGCCCCACAAAAGCGCTGCATTAGCCTGCATTCCACGCAAATTCTACTGCCGAGGGATGTTATTTCTCCTGGCTTTGCTCTATTCTTAAAGCATCTTCAACGCAGGAGGTATTCCAAATGAACCAGACAGCCATCGGCAGCTACATCGCGCGCAAGCGTAGGGAACAAAACCTCACACAGGAGCAGCTGGCAGAGCAGCTCGGCGTGTCCAACAAGACCATTTCAAAATGGGAAAACGGAAAGTGTATGCCAGATTACAGCATCATTCAAAGGCTCTGCGAGGCGATTCATGTGTCGCTTCCGGAGCTGATGGACGGCGAGGACGCCGCGGAGGACAGCGTGCGCGTCTATGACGATGAACAAATTCTCGATCTGCTGCGCCGCACACAGGAGCTGGAGCGTCAGAAGGGCGTCCTCTGCGGCTTTGTCCTCATCGTCCTCGGCATCGCCAGCAGCGCCCTGTCCAGAACCACCGGCGGAACGGATGTACAGGACTTCTTCTCCGGTATCCTCATGGGTCTGTCCGTTGTAGAAATTCTCGCCGGCATCTGCGTCGCCGGAAAAACGCTTCTGAAACAATAGAAAAACACCGTCTTCTTCGAGCCAATCGTTCGGTTCAAAGAAGGCGGTGCGTTTTTTATTTATTGCTTCGGCACATCCTCCAGCCCCAGAAGCCACGCCGGGAGCGTGCGCGTCATGGCTCGTATCTCGCCGCTGCTCATGCCGTGATTGAGCATGAATTGCAGATACTGCCGCATGGCTTCCTCCCACGGAGGGTTCGCCGGATCGCTGCAGTCTGTGGACAAAATGGTATGCGACGTACCGAGCTGCCGGATCGCGTCCAGATTGCGCTCAGCATTGCTGACCCACTGCCCGTTTTGCAGCGGCTGGCGGTAGCAACGTTCAAAGATGACGCCGTAATCCTCCAGAAGCATCTTCTGCTTGGAAACGCTCAGATCCACGACCCAGTATTCCGGGTGCGTGATCACGATCTTCCGCACGCCGGCGTTGCGCGCACCATCCACCACACAGTGAATTTCCTCCGGGGAGATGTGCCCCGTCGCAAGCACGGCGTCATACGCCTTGATCAGAGAAAAGATACCGAGCAGCTCCGGCAGCAGATTGCCGTGGCTGTCCGTCATGCGGATGCCACCCGTTTTTCCGCGCTTGCGATATTCGTTCTCTGCGTCCACGGTCGGCAGCCAGATGATCTTCGCGCCCATGCGCAGCGCAGTCTGCACCGCCTGCTCATTGAGCCCGCCGACCTCCCGGTTCAAAACCAGCCCGCCGTACATATAGAACGAATTGTCGCCGTGAACCGTCCGGTTATATGCGTTGCACAGCGACGCGCGCGCGACGGTGCCGCAGTGATGCCCCTTGATGACAATCGCTCTTGCACCCGCACGGACGGCTGCGTCCGTCAGCTCCAGATCGTTACAGGTCCGGCGGATGACGTCCGGTGCGGTATGGACATGCAAATCTATGACGCCATCCAGAATATTTTTCTGCTCTGTGTCCATGAAAGCTCCCTCCTTCGGAAGAAAAAAGCCTGCCGTCTGCGAAAACCGCAGGCGGCAGGCTGACGCAGAACGCGACCCTTCTTATCCTGCTCATCCTTGTCCAGACCCTTCTGGGCAGCGATGGTCAGATAGCCGTCTTTGATGTCGAGGCTGATCTCGTCCTTCTTGAAGCCGGGCAGCTCAACGGCAAAGCGGTAAGCCTTGGCGTCGTCCGTCTCGCGGATATCGGTCTTCATCAGGTTCTTGGAGTTCTTGCCAAACAGCGGGCTGTGCGAACCAAAGAAACCATTGTTGTCAAAAAATTCATCAAACATATTTTCACCATAGATACTGGGTACCATAATAATTCCTCCAATATATTTTGATTTCAGAGATTTGCATATTTATATGTGAAGCTCTGCGGCGCAACGGCTGCCGCGCCGGGCATTGCTTGCAGATTAAAGATCCTTCGTTCTGGAAATACAGGCACAGACGATGGCACTAATGCCTTCGAGCAGGAACACCAATCCAACCGTTACACCGACTGCCGCCGCGCTGACCCACGGATCCATCATGCAGATGAAACCAGCAGCCATCAGCAAAATGCCGACCGCCAGAACCCAGCCCCAGCCGCGAACGCCGAGGGCGTGCAGATCAAATGCACTGACGAACCGGGAAATACCGGAAAACATCAGCCAGACCGTAAAGATAAACGGCAGCGACAGCAGCGTGAACCACTGATTAAACAGCAGAAACAGCGACATGATCACAGTCAGCACGCCGTCGAGCAGCAGCCAGCCGGAGCCGATCAGCACGCCGCTTGTTCCGGCAAAGACCACGATCTCTGCGATGCCTGCCGCCAGCATGAAAATGCCGAGCATCAGACCCGCGGACAGAACTGCAACATCTTCATTGCACAAACAATAGATGCCTGCCGCGATCAGCAGGATGCCTGCTACAATATTCAAGATCCGAACTGTTTTTGTACGCATGATTTCTTACACTTCCGTTTTGAAGTTCTTTCCGAACTCCTCTTTGTTTTTATGCCCTTAGCTTATTCTTTTTCCGCAAAAAAGCAAGCAACCGGAAGCACAAGAAATGTGGATTTGATTGTGCGGAAAGCACAAACAATATCACGGAAGAAAACGGCTTGACCGTCCTGCATGGACGGGCTATAATGAAGAAAAATCCCCAAAAGGAAGGGCAAAACCCATGAAAGAAAATCGAAAGCTCCTGAAGGAAGTCCTGAAAGATATTCAGCACGATATGACGGACGAAGAAGTCCTGAATCTGCTGGCAGACAGTAAGATCTCCGAAAATCCCACCGCGGAAAAATATACGCTCGGGCAGCGCGCGGCGGACGCGATCGCAAAATTTGCTGGCAGTTGGGCATTTATCTTTGCGTTCACAGGCGTACTGATCTTGTGGATGGTCGTCAACACGATTTTAGCTTCGAACGCCTTTGACCCGTATCCGTTTATTCTTCTCAATCTGGTTCTCTCCTGCGTCGCTGCCATTCAGGCGCCGCTCATCATGATGAGCCAGAACCGGCAGGAGGAAAAGGACCGCCGCCGCGCGGAAAATGATTACAAGGTCAATCTCAAAACCGAGATCATGATCGAAGACCTCCACGACAAGGTCAACGCCATTCTGGCAAAGCAGTCGGCACTGGAAAAGAAGCTACAGGAGCAGGAAGACCAGACAAAATCCTGAATTTTGGAAAAAGAACCGGCGTATCGCCCAATCGGACGGTACGCCGGTTCTTGCTATTTTTATCTCAGAAGCACTTCTGGTCGCGTGTTTTGCGGCAGGTTTCCTTGCGCTCGCAGTGGTAGCAGACCTCGGTATCTGGCGACGGCTCGCCGCGCTCGAATTTCAGGAGGTTGTCCACAGTCGTCGCGGCGATGTTGCTGAGCGCTTCTTTTGTGAGGAATGCCTGATGCGAGGTGACAATGACGTTCGGCATGGAAATCAGCCGCACCAGCGTGTCGTCTGCGACAATTTCCTCCGAGCAGTCCTCGTAGAAGAGGTCTCCCTCTTCCTCGTACACATCCAGACATGCTGCACCGACCTTGTGGCTTTTCAGTCCCTCAATCAGCGCCTCGGTATCCACAAGACCACCGCGGGATGTGTTCACGAGCACGACGCCGGGCTTCATCTGCGCGATGGCGTCTGCGTCGATCATGTGCCGCGTCTCGTCGGTGAGCGGGCAGTGAAGCGAAATGACGTCCGCCTGCTCAAGTAGCTCCGACAGCTCCACATAGTCAAGACCGCTTTCCGGATTCGGGAATTTATCGTATGCCAGCACGCGCATCCCGAAGCCCTTGCAGATACCGGCAAAAATTCTTCCGATCTTGCCTGTGCCGATTACGCCGACGGTCTTGCCGTGCAGGTCGAAGCCTGTGAGTCCGGACAGGCTGAAATTGAAGTCGCGCGTTCGGATATACGCCTTGTTCGTGTGCCGGTTGACGGTCAGCAGCAGCGCCATCGCGTGCTCCGCCACCGCATAGGGCGAGTACGCCGGGACGCGGAAGACGTGCATCTTGCCGAAGCAGGCTTTGGTATCCACATTGTTGAAGCCCGCGCAGCGCAGCGCAACGACCCGCACGCCCAGATCATAAAGCTCGCCCGCGACCTTCGCGTTTACCGTGTCGTTGACGAACACGCACACACCGTCAAAGCCCTTCGCCAGCTGAACGGTGTCCTCGCCGAGTCTCGTCTCAAAATACTTGATCTCAATGTCCGTTCCGGCAATATGCTCGTCAAAGCCGGGCTTGTCGTAGGGTTTCGTATCAAAAAATGCAAGTTTCATGATTGCATTGCACCTCCATGATTTTTATGGCGCCAGTGTAGTCCTTTCTGCAAGACACGTCAAGCATCATTTTCTACAAAATAAGCGTTCCAAGCAGAAAGCGTTTTGATTTATTTTCTGCCGCACGGCGGGATTTACTCTTTGCGGGAATTATTTTTGGTCGATTGTAAAATGAAGTTGGACGCCTAGGAGAATATCGCCATTTCCTAGGGTGTATCTGAAAACTCATGATGTGACCGGCAGCGAGGGATTTTTGCGT
>ERZ772867.4399-NODE-4399-length-10570-cov-3.955777_pt1 | contig 10570 bp, 6 predicted proteins | sample MGYA00511341_ERZ772867 | MGnify/ENA primary metagenome ERZ772867 (study PRJEB29015, sample SAMEA2737707) | human gut metagenome | biome: human gut; feature: human-associated habitat; material: faeces | place: China | collected 2012 ... | reverse complement strand
GCAACCGCCGCTTGAGGCGGCTCTTGGCGCGGAGATCCGCCGGAGCAGTGCTTAAGCCGTCAGGCGGGAATTGTGCGGCTTCCGCAGGCAGTCAGGAAAACAGCAATCCCCAAAACATAGCACAAGAGGGTTGCGGCTCTTATAATTTTTTGTTTCATTTGTTTTCTTTCTCATTTCTCTGAACTTTGCAAATGCCATAGCATTTACACCTGCATGACTTCGTTAAGCCTTGTGACAGAACAGCCCTTGCTTTCATAATACGCAAGCATCTCCGGCAGCTTCCCTTTATCGTAGCTGGTGATGCAGTCCGACAGCACATGAACGGTGTAGCCGCTTTTCGCCATGTTGTAGCAGGTGGATTTGATGCAGGCTGAGGCATCCGCTCCAACAACATAAAAATCTGTAATGCTATGCTCCTAAATAAAAGCGGCAAATGCCTCGCTGGTCAGGGCGTTGCTCCAACGGTGTACCGGCAATTTGCGCAATATCCGCAAAACTCAAAACCAGCGTTTCTTCATTACGCCCTTGTATGTATGCCCAAAGCGCATCATATTTGCTCATGTGTCCGTTTCCCTTATCGGTTTCTGAAATTCAATGCTGCCACGAAACAGCCGAATGCGCCCTTTACGCTTCAGCATATTCGCTCGGCGTTTTCCCATAAAAATCTTTGAATTTTCGCGAGAAAAAGTAGGGGTCATCAAAGCCTACGGCGGCAGCTACTTCCTTGACATAGGCCTGCTTATTACTGCGGATCATCTCACCGGCGCGTTTCATGCGCACCTCGTTGATGTACTGGAACAGACCGGTGCCGGTCTCTTTGGAGAACAGGCGGCTCAGATACTCCCGGTTCAGCCCTACATAGTCGGCGATGCTGTCCAGCGTCAGCTTGTCCATATAATGCGCGTTTACATAGATGATGACGGCCTGCACCTCTTTTTTGAATTTGCTCAAGGCAATTTTGCTAAGTCCCATGCGCTCCTGCAAAATCAAGCAGAGCAGTTGTTCAAGAGCCTCCGCAGTGGGGGCTTTTTCTATTTCTTTAAAGGTTTGCTCCAGTGTCTCCTGCGGAATCATATTCTCGCCGGGACGCTCCAGCAACAGATGGCAGGCTTCACGGACGCGCTGCGGCGGCATACAGAGTGCCGCACAATTCTGGAAGAAAGTATGAACAGCAATCTGCATCTGTAATTCATCGGCATTTTGCACTGCTGCTGCGGTGGCCTTGGACAGTTCTGCCTGAGAGACATGGAAGGGTTGGGCGGTAACTGTGTGTGCCGTTGCCTTTATGGGAGCACTGCACCCCACATAAAAGGCGAGCGCTTTAGAATCCTCACACAGCTGGTAGCCCTGGCGGAGTTCAGCCAGTGAAATGGGCTTGTCGTGGTAGATGATGACCGGGGCATCCAGAAAATATGTTGTGACCTGCCGTTGCAAGCGGGCAAGTTTCTTATCCAGAGTACGCCCGGAGGCTACAAGGCTTTCATTGCTGATCAGCCCACAGATTTCATCCTCATGGGTGTGCAGAAATACTTTGCCGCTGATTTCATCGAAAACCTCGGTAATTAAGTCGGTCACAGCATCCAGCGCGGGCATAGGATGAGTTTTTGCAGGAATTAAAGTGACGGTAAACAGCCGGATAGGAAAGGACAGCGGTTCCGGCAGCATAGAAAACGGATTAGAAGCAGGGGAGGGTTCAGCAGTGGACGTTACCCATTGGGCGCAGTGAATCAGGGCATTCTCCTTTTTCTGCGCTTCAATGGCAAAGGATCGGTGGTCCTCCTCCGTCCGGCGCTGCTGCTGGACACGAAGCAAATCGGCCATCTTTTCCAGATGCTCACCGATGCTTTCCCCGTTCATATTGATTTTCAGAAAGTAGTCATAAGCGCCGTCCGTCAGAGCCGCGCGCACGGAATCGAAATCGGAATAGTTACTCAATACCAGAATCGGACCGGTAAAGCTGCGCTTTTTCAGTTCATGAATGAGCGCAAGCCCATCCATGCCTGGCATTTTCAAGTCCGTGATAACCGCATCAATGTGCTGTGACTCTACAATGTGCAGCGCTTCCTGCCCATTACTGGCTGTTGCCGCCAGCAGGAATCCGTTCTTGCCCCACTCCACGGCGGACTGGAAAGCAACCTTAATCAGTGGCTCGTCGTCTACAAGCAATAAATTATACATTGTGTTACCTCAACGAATGGCTTCATTTGGAATACGGAGAATACATTGTGTGCCGATGCCGGGGGCACTTTCAATCGTAAGGCCGTATTCATTTCCGTAGTGCAGACGCATACGCTCATCTACGTTGCTCAATCCAATGCCGGAGAAGCGCTCAGAATTTTTCTCCTTGATGGCACTGGGGTCAAAACCGCAGCCGGTATCGGAGATATGAATGGTAAGCAGATTCTCGCTCACGGTGGCACGGACGGTGATGGTGACAAAATCATCTTCATCCGCCGTGCCGTGCAGGATGGAGTTCTCTACAAGCGGCTGCAAAATAAAGCGCGGCACAGTCCAGTATCCGGCAGCATCTTCAATTTGATATTCCATCTCAAAGCGCCCTGCGTAGCGCAACTGCTGAATGTCGCAGTAGTTTTTCAGGTTGCGCAGCTCATCGTCAAACGGAATCAGTTCATCCTTTTTAATAAGGGTGCTTTGCAGCAGGGAAGAGAGAGCATCAATGCCGTGGCTGACCGGGGTGACATGATTAAGTGTGGCGATCCACTTTAAGGTGTTCAGGGTATTGAACAGGAAGTGCGGGTTGATTTGATATTGCAGGGTCTGCAATTCCAACTCGCGCATTTTACGCTGATCATCGCTCCAGCGCTGCGCCAGCAGACCAATTTCGTTGACCATGTTGTCGATGGTGCGCGCCAGAAATCCGAGCTCGTCGGGGCTGGTATCATTGATTTTCAGCCCGATTTCCTCATCGCTTTTCGCATTGCAGGCGGCAACCATGTTGTCAATAGGGTGCATAACGCTGCGATAGACAAGCAGTGTCAGGAACAAACTGACAACGACCAGCACTGCGGCCAGCGCAATAAGCATCATATTGATGGTTCTTGTGCCGTTGGTAATATATGCCTGCGGAATTGTGGCCGCCAGATATACATTATAGGTGGTGTTGTATTTGAAAATCGTCAGCGTATCTACGCCGTTCAGCTCACATAAAAAGTTGTTTTCACCCGCCTGCCGAAGCGCCGTGATCTGCTGGAAAATCGGGTCATCGGCCAAATTTTCTCCCAGCAGTTCCGCGTTCTGAGAAGATACCACATTGCCGGCGGCATCAATCAGCAGGAAGTTGGATCCCTCGCCAAAGGAAACATCAGTAAATATGTAGCGACTCAGCTGGGATTCGTCAATGTACAGCATGATATACCCCAGCGGCGTGCTGGTGTGGTGCATATCATAGACTTTACGGCCAATGACAATTTTATCATTGGCGCGGTAAGTGTGGATGTATTGCAGACTATCCTGTGGAGAAGCGGCCTCAATATTATCCAACAATTCATTAAAACGCTGAGGTGTAATATCGTCATAGCCCAAATCGTAGATGACGGTGCGGTCATTGGAAACGACGCGGATGTTTTTAAGGTGTGTGCTCTGAAAAGGAATTGTGACGATCATTTCACCTATACCGTTCACAATATCACTCGTAAGGGGGTGCCCATTATTGACAGATGCGACACCATTCTGTACAGTATCAGATACGGAGATGGAACCTATGTAGTCGCTATAAATGCCAAGCTGGGTAGACATATTATTATTGAGTAGTTCGATAGATTGTAAGGCAGCCTGTTTGACCTTTTCGTTCATGGATTGGGTGTATGCATGGTAAGAAAAAATACCAATCGTGATGACGGGAACAAGAGAAATAATCAAAAATGTCACAAACAGACGGGTGCGAAGTTTGATTCGCCGTAACACATTGGGGGAAAACTCACGCGTTTTTTGTGCATTTAGTGACATATATAGGCCTCCGTTTGTGCAAAGTGACTACAATCTATCCATACATTACCTGAATTATAAGGGCAACGACAGAAAAAGTCAATAAAATCCATCTTTAAGTAAAGGGAATACATTTATCAAATCCGGTTTGCCCGATATAATAAGAGTGCAATCAGGGAACGACAGATGAGCCGCATCCCAAACAAAGAAGGAATAATTTTTAGGAGGAAAACCATGAAAAAAGCAATCAGCATGATGCTTGCCACTGCAATGGCAGCTACCTGTCTGGCAGGCTGCGGCAGCGCAGCATCTTCCAGCACAGCAGCATCCAGTGAGGCCGCTTCTTCCGAAGCAACGTCCGCCGCTACCAGCGAAGCCTCTACCGGAGAAAAGACTTTTGAAAACACAGAACTGAACATCGCAGTGTTCGAGGGCGGTTACGGTTCTGACTACTGGGATGAAATCACCAAGCGCTTTGAGGCCGCTTATCCCGGCGTTACTGTCAATATGCAGATCAGCCCGAAGATCGGCGACATCATCCGCCCGCAGATCGTGGCAGGCAATGTTCCCGACTTCATCTCGATGAACGACAACGACTCCACCGGCCTGATTTCCTCCATGGTCAAGGAGCATGCGCTGATGGATCTGTCCGATGTCTTTGAGGAGGGCGGCATTGATGATGACACCCCGCTGAAGGATCAGGTCATCGATGGCCTGCTGGATTCCGCCAAGTGCTCTCCTTACGGCGACGGCAAGATCTACATTGCCCCGTTTGATGCCAGCCCGATGGGTCTGGTTTACAACAAGACCCTGTTCGAAGAGAACGGCTGGGAAACGCCTGTGACCTGGGATGACTTCTTTGAACTGGGCGACAAGGCCAAGGAAAAGGGTATCGCGCTGTTTACCTATCAGGGCATCTACCCCGGCTACCTCGAAAGCATGCTGTGGCCCGCGCTGGCATCTGCCACCGGCATCGACAACATGAAGGCAATCGCCTCCTACACGCCCGGCTCCCTCAGCTCTGATGAGGCCCTCAAGGTCTTCCAGAACATGGCAAAGATCGGCACCGATGGCTACCTGATGGATGGCACCGTTGCTCTGAACCATACCCAGAGCCAGACTGACATGATGATGAACAAGGCTCTGTTCATCCCCAACGGCAACTGGATGGAAGGCGAAATGGCCGATGCTCCCCGTGCTGACGGCTTTGAGTTTGGTCTGACCTGCGCACCCGTTCTGGATGACGGCGAAACCCGCTATGTTATGAGCTCCGTTGAGCAGTTTGAGATTCCTGCCAACGCCAAGAACCCCGAACTGGCAAAAGAGTTCCTGCGCTTCCTGTACACTGAGGATTCCGTTAAGCTGTTCGCAGAAAAAGCCAACGGCATCTATGCTCTGAAGAAGGCCAACGAGATGGTCAAGGGCATCGTTACCGATGGTGTCTACAACATGAACGACATCTATCAGGAAGGCACGTTCATGGTCTTCGGTTGGGATGCAATGCCCGACACCAGCAAGGTTGTTATCGCTGATTCCGTCTTCAATGTTGCCAGTGACGTTATGAATGGTGACATGACTGCCGAGCAGTGGCGTGACGGCATCGAGGCTGCTTTCGAGGAGATTGCTGCTTCCAAGTAAGCTGAATTGCTGAATTTCCACTAACCAAAATAAGATTGGCCCTGCCGAGTAAACGCCATGCGAACTTGGCAGGGTTCTTTTTAAGGGGGAAACTTGTTTGAAAAACCGCCAAAATCGCCAAAAAAAGGCGCAGCCACTTCCCATACTGTTTATCTGCATCAGCGTTCTGCCTGCCGTGATCCTAACTCTTATGTTCACGATCTGGCCTACGGCGCAGGCATTATATCTTTCTTTTACCAATGCGACCTCTCTGGGACTTAACAACAAATTTGTGGGACTGGATAACTATATCTATATGTTCCACGACAAATCTTTCATTCAAGCACTTATAAACACAGCAAAGCTGATGGCGGTTGTTCCCGTTATCACAATTTTCTGTAGTCTGGTGCTGGCATTCGTTTTGAACCAGTGCAAGCTGAAAGAAATGGTCTTGTATCGCACGCTTTTCTATTTCCCGAACATCGTTTCTCTGACCGTTGTAGGTATTATATGGAGTTTTGTGTTCCACCCGAATGTGGGCATCGTCAATAAGATTCTCGGTGCTGTCGGGCTGGAGAGCTTGCAGCGTTCCTGGCTGGGCGACAGCAAGACTGCGCTTTGGTGCATCGCGTTCACGCTGCTGTGGCAGGCTGCCGGTTACTACATGGTCATGCACATCGCGGCTATGGACGGCATTTCGCCGGAAATCTACGAGTCCGCAACGCTGGACGGTGCCAGCGCATGGCGCAAGCTCATCAGTATTACGATGCCTCTGATGAAAGATATTATCGGCATCACCTTTGTTCTGGCACTTTCCGGCACCATCAACCTGAGTTTTGTGCTTTCGCAGGTCATGACTGGCGGCGGTCCTAACGGTGCATCCAGCGTTCTGCTGCAATATATGTACACGCAGGGCTTTGTCAACGGCAACTTTGGCTATGCCATGGCTATCACGGTCTTTACGCTCGCCATCTCCGTGGCGCTGTCCATGCTGTCCCGCAAATTGACCGATGCTTCCGAAGGAGGTCAGTAATATGACACAAAATGAAAAAAGCAAAATCAGAGCAAAGGTCATCAAGTGGGTGACGCGCCTGTTCCTGATTTTGGTAGCCATTATCATGCTGTACCCTCTGGCGTGGAACGTCGTTTCTTCGTTCAAAACCAGTACAGAGTTTCTGACGGATCCCTTTGCATGGCCGCAGGGACTTGCATGGGATAACTACGTCCGCGCTTATGAAAAATCTAACCTTGCTGCCAACATCGGCAACTCGATTTATGTCGTGCTGGAAACACTGGTCATTATTGTGGTCTGCGTTGTGCCGTGTTCTTACTGCCTTGTGCGGTATAAGTTCCCCGGTGCGAAGTTGATTTTGAACATCTACATGGCGGCCATCTTCATTCAGGCCACTTATATTATGATTCCGCTGTTCTTGCAGATGAACAAGCTGAACCTGCTCAACAGCCTGACGGCGCTGGGCGTGCTGTATGCAACCATGCAGTTCCCGTTCGCAATCTTCCTGCTGACCGGCTTCCTGCGCAGCATCCCGCGTGATTATGAGGAGGCAGCCATGATCGACGGCTGCGGCCCGTTCCGTATTTTGACGAGCATTATCATTCCCATGTGCAAGCCCGGTATCGTGACGGTCTGCATGATCTCCGCTATGGCAGCATGGAACGAGTACCCGGTGGCTCTCGTTATGGTTACCGATCCGACCAAGGCTACGCTGCCTGTCGGCCTTGCCAACCTGTATGAGATCCAGCGCTACGCTACCGACTGGGGCGCGCTGTTCGCAGCCCTCGTGCTGGCACTGATTCCCACTGTCATCCTCTTCGTCGTCGGCCAGAAGCAGCTCGTGCAGGGCTTGAGCGTCGGCGGCGTTAAGGGCTAAACAAAATCGAATAGGTTAGGAGAACCGATATGCTGCCCCCGAAACATTGCAACATCAATTTGACCGGCCCAATACCCCGCTGGGATGAAGCAATTCCACTGGGGAACGGCATACTCGGTTCTCTTTTTTGGGGGCCGATGGAGCACCTGCGCATTTCCGTGGACATTGCCGGACTGTGGCTGCGTCGCCGCCCGGAGGAAAAACTCGATAAAGAATTTACTTATGCAAAACTGGTAGAGCTTGCACGGAAAGGCGATGTGGCAGAAACACGCCGTATCTTTGATACGCCCTATGCCCGCCCGACACCTACAAAAATCCCCGCGGGACACTTGTTCTTGGATGGACTGCCGCAGGGCAGCTATCAGGCAAGCCTTGATTTGGGTACAGCGGTGGCATCCTTTTTGCAAAAGGGTACAACCATTCTGCGCGCCTTCCTCTGTATGGGGCGGCCTGTTGGGGTACTGATGCTGCCGGAGGCGTACCGGGATGCAGAGCTCACGGTGGAGCGCCCCTCTTTCGGGAATGGCACGCAGGCAGCCGAAGCGGGCAACAGCGTGTCTCCCGGCAGCTTGCAGCAGCTCGCCCTGCCGGATGCCAACCTCGAAACAGAGGACGGCATGATTGGCTTTTCCCAAAAGGTCGATGATCGGACTGCCTATTCGCTGCTCTGTAAAAAATGTGGTGCAACGCTGTATTATACCGCTGTGCAGGCAGAGAGCGTAGAAAAGGCAAGCCGACTGGCGAAGCTGGAACTATGTGCAGCGGAAGATATGGGTGCAGAGAAGCTGCTGCAACAGCATAAACGCTGGTGGAAGCAATACTGGGGCAAAAGCAGTTTGCAGCTGCCGGATGAAACACTCGAACAACTCTGGTACCGCGCCAACTATTTTTTAGCAGCGGGTTCCGAGCCGGGCAATGCCCCGATGCCGCTGCAAGGGGTATGGTGTGCGGATGACGATCAGCTCCCACCGTGGAAAGGTGATTACCACAACGACCTCAACACCCAATTCACCTACTGTCACTATCTGACTGCCAACCACCCGGAGCAGGGAAAGGTGTTTCTTGATTATCTCTGGTCGCTGCGCCCGCAGGCGGCAAAGTTTGCCCGTGCATTTTATGGCACGGCAGGGGAGTGCCTGCCCAGTGTTATGGACATTGACGGCGGAGCGCTCGGCGGATGGCCGATGTATTCCCTGTCACCGACCAATCAAATCTGGCTCTGCCAGATGTTTTATGAATACTACCGCCTGACGGGGGATAAAGAGTTTCTGCGCACCCGTGTGGAGCCTTACTTTACCGCCACGGCAGCCTGCCTGGAAGAACTCCTCCAAGAAGGCCCGGACGGAAAGCTGGTTTTACCGGTCTCGTCCTCACCGGAAATTCACGATGATGAGGCAGCCTCATGGCTGACTCCTAACAGCAACTATGATTTGGCGCTGCTGCACTATCTGTTCCACACTCTGGTACAGATCGAGTACCAGCTTGGCAACCCCCGCGGCTATTGGCATGCAATAGAGTCCAAACTTGCTCCGTTGAGCGTAGATACAGAAACCGGGCTGATGCTTTCACCTGATGAAACCTTGCAGGAAACGCACCGCCATTTTTCCCACGCTATGGCGATCGAGCCGCTGTGTATGCTGCGCTATGAAAACCCGCAGGATCGAAGCGTAATAGATGCAACGGTAGACCATCTTGTACAACTCGGCAGCGGGCAGTGGGTAGGGTTTTCCTTCGGTTGGATGGCACTTTTGCAGATCGCCCGCAACAATGGAAATGGCGCTTTGTATGAGCTGCATCGCTTCGCGGAGTATTTCTTGAGCCCGAACGGATTTCATTTGAACGGCGACTACAAAAACAGCGGCGTTTGTGATTTCCACTATCGCCCCTTTACGCTGGAAGCGGATTTTCTGGCGGCACACGCAGTACAGAAAATGCTGTTGCGTTCCGAAAAGAATCATATCGAGGTTTTACCGGCGTGCCCGCAGGGCTGGAAAAATGAACCTGTTGCATTTCAGAATTTGCGGGCAGAAAATGGTCTGCTGATTTCTTATCAGCGGACAGCAGACGGCAAGCACAGCCTTACCGTAAAAGCAACACAGGACGGAAGCTGGTATCTTTGCAACACGCATTGCTGGGTCACCTTGCAGGCCGGACAAGCTCAATCTTACCAATGGACGGAGGAAAACAAGAAATGAATACCAAAGGTCGTGTAACGATTCCCACCGATATGGACGCAGTACCCGAAACCCTTGACCTGCTCAAGCGCTGGGGCGCGGATGCCATCCGCGACTGCGACGGCACCGAATTCCCGCAGGAGCTGAAGGACACCGGAGCCAAGATCTACGCCACCTACTACACCACCCGCAAGGACAACGCTTGGGCTAAGGCAAACCCCGATGAAACGCAGCAGTGCTACATTATGACCCCGTTCTATACCGCTGCGGACGGTGCGCTGACCATCCCCCTGATGACGGGCATCAGCCGCGAGCTGATGAAGGTCAACGACCACGACGACATTGCCCGCTGGTGGGAAGTCATCGACCGCACGACGGGCGAGCCATTGGATGCCGCTGCGTGGCATTATGACGCAGCAACCGAGAGCGTTGTCATCGACGCCCCCGCCGCTTACCACGAGTACACGGTCAGCTTTTTGGCGTACCTGATTTGGGATCCCGTGCACATGTACAACTCGGTCATCAATGACTGGAAGGATGTCGAGCACCAGATCCCGTTCGATGTGCGCCAGCCCAAGACCCACGCTTACACAATGCGCCGCCTGCGCGAGTATCTCGAAAGCCACCCCTATGTCAACGTTGTGCGCTTTACGACCTTCTTCCACCTGTTCACGCTGGTGTTTGACGAGCTGCGCCGCGAGAAGTACGTGGACTGGTACGGCTACTCGGCGTCCGTTTCTCCCTATATTTTGGAGCAGTTTGAGAAGGAAGTCGGCTACAAATTCCGCCCGGAGTTTATCATTGATCAGGGCTACTACAACAACCAGTACCGCGTGCCGAGCAAGGAGTACAAGGATTTTCAGGCATTCCAGCGCCGCGAGGTTGCCGGTCTGATGAAGGAAATGACCGACATCGTCCACGCCTACGGCAAGGAAGCCATGATGT
>ERZ772867.4395-NODE-4395-length-10578-cov-2.778295_pt1 | contig 10578 bp, 8 predicted proteins | sample MGYA00511341_ERZ772867 | MGnify/ENA primary metagenome ERZ772867 (study PRJEB29015, sample SAMEA2737707) | human gut metagenome | biome: human gut; feature: human-associated habitat; material: faeces | place: China | collected 2012 ... | reverse complement strand
AAGTGTCTGTATATAGTACGTATCCTTACATGCTCCCTTGCATATTTCAAATAACTTCTGGGTATTGGAACTATGTTTGTCACCAATCACTATCATAGCATCCACCTCTTCCGCAATGCTCCTGGCTTCCGTCTGGCGTTCCCTGGTCGCACCGCAGATTGTATTTAAAACACTTACATCATAACTCTTTTTCGAAATAATTTCAACTAAATCTTGAAATTTATTGTAATTAAATGTCGTTTGGGCGACAACACATACGGCTCTTGCCGAATCCAGTACAAGGGAAGCGGCATCTTCTTTTGTTTCCACCACAAAAACCTGTTCTCCTGCCCAGCCGCGGATTCCTTCCACCTCCGGATGCTTCGGATTCCCGATAATGACGATCTGTTTTCCGGCTGCACTTTCCCGGCTTACAATGCGATGGATCTTCTTCACAAATGGACAGGTTGCATCCACGATCTGGATCTTCTTTTTCTCCAGCTTCTCGTAGATATATTTTGCCACTCCGTGAGAACGGATAATGACCGTTCCCTCTGTAAGCTGTTCCAGCTCCTGCTCCGTACGAAGGACGATCACGCCCTGATTTTCCAGATCTTTTACGACTTCTTCATTGTGAATGATCGGTCCGTAAGTGTAGATTGGTGCTGCATCCGAATTTTTTGCCTGTTCATAAACTGTTTCTACCGCCCGTTTTACGCCGAAGCAAAAACCGGCAGTCTTTGCACGTTTTACATTCATCCTCTGCCTCCGCCATTTATTTGCACTGTCTGCAGATGGCATGAACTACTTCCTCGATGCTCATGTCAGAACTGTCTATCAAAATCGCATCCTCTGCCTGCTTTAAAGGCGCAGTTTCACGGCTCATGTCACGCTCATCCCGCTTCTTTATATCTTCAGCAATCTCCTCATAGCTGCAGGAAATCCCTTTTTCTGTCAGTTCTTTGTACCGTCGGTCTGCCCTTGTTTTTACACTGGCCGTCAGATAGATCTTGACATCTGCATTTGGGAGGATATTGGTTCCGATATCTCTTCCGTCCATGATCACATCCGCTTCTTTGGCCAGGTTTCTCTGCAGGTCCAGAAGCCTTGCACGTACCTCCCGAACTGCAGAACTGACAGAAGCCATATTTCCGACTGCTTCCTCGCGGAGTCTGTCTGTGACATTGGATCCGTTTAAATAAACCTGCTGGATCCCGTCCTCATAACAGATGCTCACATCCGCATTTTGTGCCGCAAGACGGATTTTTTCTGTATCCTGCGGGGAAATCCCCTCCTGCAGAAAATAAACCGCCATTGCCCGGTACATCGCTCCGGTATCTACGTAAATATATCCTTTTTCTTTTGCGACCAGCTTCGCAATGGTACTTTTCCCTGCTCCTGCCGGTCCGTCAATCGCCACATTATATCCCATATTGCTTCTCCTTTTCTTTCCTGCTCTATTCGTTAAGGAATGGAAATTCCCGCAAGATATGCCGTAGACCAGGCAATCTGCAGATTAAATCCGCCTGTCAGTGCATCCAGGTCCAGAACTTCTCCCACAAAATACAGTCCGGAAATCTTTTTTGACTCCATCGTTCCCGGATCGATCTCTTTGACATTTACTCCGCCTTTTGTGATGATCGCCTCTTTGTAGCTGCGAAGTCCGCTTAAAGTCATCTCAAAATGTTTGATCAGATGTACGAATCGCTGTCTCTCTTCTCTTGAAATCTCATTGACTTTCTTCTCTTCCGAAATACCGGAAAGCTCCAGCATAACTGGTTTTAATTTGGATGGGAACAAATGATCCACCGCATTTTTAAACTGTTTGTTTTTATGCTCCTCAAATTCGCGAAGCACACGGGCATCCAGCTGTTCTGCCGTCAAAGCAGGTTTCAGATCGATCACCAGACGCAGTTCTTTTTCAGAAAGCCTCTTTCCGATCACGCTGCTGGCACTTAGCATCAGTGGTCCGCTGACTCCGTAATGGGTAAAAAGCATCTCACCGAAATCTTCATACAGCTTCTTCTTTCCATCATAGACCGCTGCGCTTACATTGCGAAGAGAGAGCCCCTGCAGTTCCTTTGCATACCATTCCCTGACTTCCATCGGAACCAGAGCCGGATATAGTTTTGTAATCTGATGTCCGTTTTCTTTTGCGAACCGGTATCCGTCACCGGTAGATCCTGTCGCCGGGTAAGAGATTCCTCCTGTCGCGACAATACAGGCATCTCCTGTCTTTCGCTGTCCGCCTTTTAAGACGATTGCCTGGAACTTCCCGTCTCTTTCCTCTATCTTTTCCACCTCTGTTTCCAGACAGATATGGACACCCAGAGTCTCCAGTTTTCGCTTCAATCCCGCGATCACATCGGAAGAATGGTCAGATAACGGAAACACACGATTGCCCCGTTCTATTTTTGTTCTGACACCAAGCTCTTCAAAAAAATCAATCACCTGATCATTTGTAAAGGTGTAAAAACTGCTGTATAAAAACTTTGGATTGCTCATCACGGAAGCAAACAGGGTTTCCATGTCCCCTGCATTCGTAATATTGCAGCGTCCCTTCCCGGTGATGAATAATTTTCTTCCCAGACGGTCATTTTTCTCATACAGCCACACTTCATGACCGTTTTCTCCGGCAGCGACTGCAGCCATCATTCCAGCCGCGCCGCCGCCGATTATCAGCACTTTACTCATCTTTATTCTCCTCGCTTTTTCCAGAAGAAGACTCTGTCAGCGTATCATCCACCTGATTCAATTCATCTTTACTGTATACCTGATATTCGCCCCAGATCTGCTCCAGTGTTTCCAGTGTATTGACTACTTCTTTCTGCTTTTTCATACAGAGAGCCACCACCAGCGCATTGATCACACTCAAAGGGGCCACCAGCGAATCCACGATCGAAGCCATGTCACTTCTGGCGATCAGATTACAGGAAGAATACAGATTCATAGGTGAGTGCACACTGTCTGTCAGTGTGATCACCTTTGCTTTCCGGTTGCTCGCAAACTCCAGCGCTTTGAGCGTGCGCATAGAATATCTCGGGAAACTGATCCCAATGATCACATCCTCTTCGTTGATCCGGATCAGCTGTTCAAAAATCTCACTGGAACTGTTGGTGTTGACAGCAGTAACATTTTCACATACCAGATTCAGATAAAAGCATAAAAAGGAGGCCAGCGGTGCGCAGCTGCGGATTCCTACCACATAGATTCGTTTTGCACTTAAAATCGTATCAATCGCCAGCTCAAATGCCTTCTGATCGATCCCTGTCAGTGTCAGCTTTATTTTTTCAATATCGGACTGCAGCACAGTTTCCAGAATCTCCGACTGACTGATCCGCCCATAGGTAACCTCCATCCTCTGAATGGAATTCAATTTGTTGCGCACCAGTTCTTCCAGTGCTTTCTGGAAACCGGGATATCCTTTGTATCCAAGCTGTGTGGCAAAACGTACAACTGTGGATTCACTGACTCCTACCACTTCTCCGAGACGGGCTGCTGTCAGAAATACAGCCTTATCATAGTTTTCCGTCACATAATCCATTATAATTTCCTTTCAAAAAAATTTGTGATTTATTTGCTCATTTTTTTGTATTTTTCTTCCATGCGGATCAATAATTCGTTTGTACTATTTTCACTCACACTTCATTTCCTCTTCTTCCTCTTTGTTTTTCATTCTGCTATTTTACAGGACGGGTGTATTCCTTCAGCCATTCTTTCTCTTCTGCTTCCAGATATGGACTGATCTTCTCATATACGCTCTGATGATATGCATTAAGCAGCTGCTTTTCTTCCTCTGTCATCAATTCCGGACGCAGCGCATCCAGATCAATCGGAACAAAGGTAAGCGGCTCAAAATACAAAAACTGTCCATATTCGTTCTTTTCTCCTGCACGCACAAGCAGCTCATTTTCAATGCGGATTCCATGGGAACCTTCTATATAAATTCCCGGCTCGTTTGTGATCACCATTCCCGGCTCAATCTCGCACATGGCATCCCTTGTTGCCTTCCAGCGGAATCCGATCGGCGCCTCGTGAATATTTCCAAGATATCCCACGCCATGTCCGGTTCCATGATTATAGTTTAAGTTTCTGCGCCAGAATGGTTCTCTGGCTGCATAATCCAGAACCATGCCGCTGCATCCGGCAAGAAACTTTGCGTCAGCAAGACGCAGCATACTGCAGGCTACCATTGTAAAGTCTTCTTTCTGTTTTTCGTCAACCTCACCGATCGCCACCGTACGTGTGATATCTGTGGATCCATCATAATAATTTCCGCCGGTATCTGTCAAAAACAGTCCGCCTTCTTTCAATTCCACATTCGTCTCCGGTGTAGAAGAATAATGCACGATCGCCGCATGCTGTCCATAGGCACAGATCGGATCAAAGCTCGGCCAGAGATATCCTTCCTGCTCTTTTCTGAAGTTCTCCAGCTTCTCAGATGCGCTCAGCTCTGTAATCGTCTCTTTGCCAGCATGCTTCTTCAGCCAGTACATAAATTTTGTATGCGCCACGCCGTCTTTGATGTGACCTCTTCTGATATTCTCGATCTCAGCTGCATTTTTCACGCACTTCATCAGCACTTCCGGATTTTCTTCCTTTACAATACGGACAGCTTTCGGAATGTTGCGATACAATGCATAATTCACTCTCTGTGGATCCAGAAGAATTGAAGCCCCCTCCGGAAGAGATTTTACATCTTCATAGATTGCATTGTATGGATGCAGATGTACCTGGCACTCCTCAAAATGCTTTAAGATATTCTCATCAAACTTTCTTTCATCTGCATATAATTCCACAGAATCCATGGTGATCAGCGCATAAGAAAGCAGAAGCGGAAAATACTCCACATCCTGTCCGCGCACATTCAGCAGCCAGTCAATATCATCCAGGCTGGTCAGAAGATGATAGCCTGTATTTTCTTTCTCCATTCTCTCTCTGACTCGTTTCAGTTTCGATGCCGTAGATTCTCCTGTACAGGTCTCTTCCAGATAAAATGCCGGTTTTTCAGACAGCGCCGGTCTCTCTTCCCAGATCTCATCAATCAGATCACAGCCATAGTACACCTGTCCGTGCTTCTCTTTCGCGATCTCTTCGTACTGTTCTCCTTCTGTAATCCCGATGGTTCTTCCGTCAAATCCGATATTTTCAGATTCTCCCAGTACAGATTCAATATATTCTGCGATCGTCGGCACTCCCGGTTCTCCCATCTTCTGCAGACGGATCCCGCTTCCCTGAAGCTGGCTTTCTGCCTGAAGGAAATATCTTCCGTCCGTCCAGAGACAGCTTTCTTCTTTTGTGATGACAGCAGTCCCTGCAGAGCCTGTAAATCCTGTGATAAATGCTCTGGATTTAAAGTGTTCACCTACATATTCACTCTGGTGATAATCTGCTGTCGGAATCATATAAACAGAAATATGGTGTTCTTCCATTTTCTGACGTAATCGTTCTATTCTATCTTTGATACACATAAAATCGTCCTCCTTTGCCACGGGTAATTATATCACTAAAACAGATTCTGCACAAGGAATTGAATTTTTATTTCTTTTCCGGACAACAAAAAAGGACCGGAAAACTTTCATCTTCCAGTCCTTTTCTTTCATTTTATTATACCGGATATGCTCCGTCTTCTGTATCTGCTACTTTTGCATCTACTTTTGTCTGCTGAGCATCTCTGTATTTGAAGAAGTCTGTTGCAACCTGTGGGAACAATGCATATGTCAGCACATCCTCATCCTGCTGGCTGTACTGTGCACACTCTTTGCGGAGTGTATCCAGCTCGTTTGGAATCAGATCGGCTGGGCGGCATGTGATCACTTCTGCATCTTCTCCGATTACTTTTTTCTGTACTTCCGGATTAAACGGTTTTGCTGTTGCTCCATATTTTCCAGACAGTACATCTTTTGTCTCTTTTGTTGCCATCTTGTAGCGTTCTCCCATCAGCACGTTGAATACTGCCTGAGTACCAACGATCTGAGAAGAAGGTGTAACAAGCGGCGGCCCTCCAAGGTCTTTACGCACACGCGGTACTTCTTCCAGAACCTCATAGAATTTATCTTCTGCTCCCTGCTCTTTTAACTGAGATGTCAGGTTTGAAAGCATTCCTCCCGGTACCTGGTACAGAAGTGTCTTGATATTCACACCAAGGTTCTTCGGATTGAGCAGTCCGGACTCAAGTGCTTCGTCTCTGATCGGTCTGAAGTAATCAGCGATCTCTGCAAGCAGGTTCTGATCCAGTCCTGTATCATATGGAGTCCCTTTGAATGTCTCTACCATCACTTCTGTTGCCGGCTGAGAAGTTCCAAGTGCAAATGGTGACATTGCTGTATCAATGATGTCAGCACCAGCCTCTACAGATTTCAGGTATGTCATAGAAGCAACTCCTGATGTATAGTGTGTATGCATCTCGATTGGAATCTCAACTGCTTCTTTTAATGCTGTTACAAGTTCTGTTGCCTGATATGGGCAAAGAAGACCTGCCATATCTTTTACACAGATAGAATTTGCTCCCATGTCTTCAATTCTTTTTGCGAGATCTACCCAATATTCCAGAGTATATGCATCACCCAATGTATAGGACATTGCAACCTGTGCATGGGCGTTTTCTTTATTCGCTGCTGTAACTGCTGTCTGCAGATTTCTCATATCATTCATACAGTCAAAGATACGAATGATGTCAATTCCGTTTGCAGCAGATTTCTGTACGAAATACTCTACCACGTCATCTGCGTATGGACGGTATCCCAGAATGTTCTGTCCGCGGAATAACATCTGCAGTTTTGTGTTCTTGAATCCGTCACGGAATTTACGAAGTCTCTCCCATGGATCTTCGTGCAGGAAACGGAGTGATGCATCAAATGTAGCTCCTCCCCAGCACTCTACTGCATGATATCCGACTTTATCCATTTTATCCACGATCGGCATCATCTGCTCTGTTGTCATTCTTGTCGCAATCAGAGACTGATGCGCATCACGCAGAATTGTTTCTGTAATTTTAATTGGTTTTTTTGCAATTTCTGCCATTTTTACTGTCCTCCATTATTATTTCACACCAAAGATCGCCATAAATGTTCCGGCTGCTACCGCAGTACCGATAACTCCGGCAACGTTCGGTCCCATCGCATGCATCAGCAGGAAGTTTGTAGGATCTGCTTCTGCTCCGACTTTCTGAGAAACACGGGCTGCCATAGGAACCGCAGACACACCCGCAGAACCGATCAGAGGATTTACCTTGCCCTTTGTTGCCCAGCACATCAGTTTACCGAACAATACTCCGGCTGCTGTACCGAATGCAAACGCAATCAGTCCCAGTGCAACGATTTTCAGTGTATCCATGTTCAGGAATGCTTCTGCACTTGTTGTAGCACCTACAGATGTACCAAGCAGGATTACTACGATATACATCAAAGCATTGGATGCTGTCTCTGTCAGCTGTCTTACAACACCTGATTCTTTAAACAGGTTACCAAGCAGCAGCATACCTACCAGAGGAGCTGTTGTAGGAAGAATCGTACATACTACGATCGTAACGATGATCGGGAAGAGGATTCTCTCCAGTTTGGAAACTGGTCTTAACTGCTCCATCTTGATCTTACGCTCTTCTTCTGTTGTAAGAAGCTTCATAATCGGCGGCTGGATGATCGGAACCAGTGACATATAAGAATATGCCGCTACCGCGATCGGTCCTAAGATTGCTGTCTGCTGTAATTTTCCTGCGAGGAAAATAGAAGTCGGGCCGTCAGCACCACCGATGATAGAAATCGCTGCAGCCGCTTTGTCAGAGAATCCCATTGCCATTGCTCCAAGGTATGCGGCGAAAATACCAAACTGTGCTGCCGCACCCAGAAGGAAACTCTTCGGGTTCGCGATCAATGGTCCAAAGTCTGTCATCGCACCGACACCAAGGAATATCAGAGACGGCAGGATTGACCACTCATCCAGAACATAGAAATAATACAGAAGTCCGCCTGTTCCGTTCGCCGAATCTTCTGCATGAAGCATGATATCCGGATAAATATTTACCAGAAGCATACCAAATGCAATCGGAACTAACAGCAGCGGTTCAAAGCCGTGTCTAATCGCCAGATAAAGGAAAAAGCAGGCAACTGCGATCATAATCAGGTTTCCGAACGTCAGGTTCATAAACGCAGTCTGCTCTACCAGGTTCCCCAGCGTATTTGAAATATATTCCATTTGTCAAAACCTCCTAGTTTAATGTGGCTAATACTGCTCCTGACTCTACTGCGTCGCCTACTGCCACATCAATGCTAGCAACTGTACCATCTTCCGGAGCTACTACAGGGATTTCCATTTTCATAGCTTCTACTGTTACAATGGCATCTCCTGCTTTTACAGCCTGTCCTACGCTTGCGTCAATACTGAATACTTTTCCAGCTGCTCCCGCTTTTACCTGGATACTTCCTGCTCCTGCCGGTGCTGCTGCTTTCGGAGCCGCTGCCGGTGCTGCCTTTGGAGCTGCAACTGGTGCTGCCGCTGCAACCGGTGCAGTACCTGCTCCCTTTTCTTCTACTGTCACATCATATACATTTCCATTTACAGTAATTGTATAATTTTTCATTTTAAAATCCTCCTGATTAATTCCATTTGTTCCATTTATTCGATTTTCTTCTCTTGATCGAGCGAACTACAAATCCGTCTGCAGAAGTTCCTTCTGCCGCTGCGATCGCTGCTGAGATCACTGCTACAAGCTCTGCATCATCTGAAGCTTCTTCTGCTGCCGGTTCTGCAACTGGTACAGGAGCCGGAGCCGGTGCTTTTGCCGGTTCTGCAGTTTTTTTGTTCTTAAATTTCTTCTCAAGTTCCGGAATAAATCTGAACAGAGAAATAATGAATGAAATAAAGATCAAAACAACGAATACAGTTCCCATTCCAAGAATGGTGTTCAGTCCCGCTTTTTTCAGAATCTCCGCAGTAGAATAATGTGCATTGATCGTCAAGCTGTCCATCTGCTGTTCTTCATCGAATGTAAATTCAATGTCTGCAGTCTTATTCTCATACTCTGCTTCTGTAGAAACTACGATTCCGGAGCTTGTCATCTCTGTCTCGAATTCTCCATAGCTTTTGAATGCTCCGCATTCTGCCTCTCCCGCTTTCCAGGCTTCGATCATGGAAAGGAAATTCTCAGAATCTACAGGAAGTCCTGTATTCAGAAGCATCAGATCCAGCTGCAGTTCGGACATCTCTTCATACTGGTCAAAAACTTCATCCGGTGTCTGACTGAAGCTGCTGACAATCGCCTCTGAATAAGCCACCATGGACTCTTTTTCATTACTTGTTGTCGTATCTGCCTCGCTGCCGCATCCTGAAACACCTAAGGTAAGAGCACAGGCAAGTACGATTAAACTTAATTTTTTCTTCACTTTGCCTCACCTCACTAAACCGTACCGTGTTTTTTTGCCGGACGATCCTCTCTCTTTGTGAACAGCATCTCAAATGCTCCGATCACATATTTTCTTGTATCGGCTGCATCAATGATCGCATCCACATATCCTCTTCTTGCCGCGGAAACCGGGCTGGACTGCAGCTCTTTGTATTCTGCTGCCTTTTCTTTCAATGTCTCTGCGTTTGCATCTGCATACATGATCTTTGCTGCCATAGAAGCATCCATCATTCCGATCTCAGCTGTCGGCCATGCGTATACCAGATCTGCCCCGATAGATTTGCTGTTCATCGCAATATATGCGCTTCCGTAAGCTTTTCCTACGATCACATTAACCTTTGGTACAGATGCATTCGCGAATGCGTAAGTCAGTTTTGCAACTGCACGTGCCATATCCTTCTCAGCTTCCAGAGTTGCTTCAAATCCTGTCACGTTTGTCAGGGATAATACCGGAATCGAGAAAGCATCACAGAAATTGATAAAATCTGCTGCTTTTTTACATCCGTCAACTGTCAGAACCTGTTCATAGGACTCTGCATTTCCTTCTGCATCATATACTTTGGAACGGTTTGCAACAGCTCCCACTGTCATTCCGTTCAGACGGATAAATCCTGTTACCATTTCTTTTGCATATTCTCTCTTGGTTTCAAAGAAAATATTGTTGTCAGAAATTGTGGCAAGTGCAATTCCTGTATCTTCCGCAGCATTGGCAAGATCTGCGCAGACACGGTTCAGGTCGTCTGTACATTCGTCATAGGATGCATCATCCTCAAAGTTTGCAGGGAGCATGCAGATCAGAGAACGGATCTGTCCTAAGATCTCTTCTTCTGTTCCTGTCACATCGACAAGCCCTGCTGTCTTGCTCTGATATTCAGCACTCGCTGTGTCACATTTGGAATCAATGTTTCCTTCCAGAGCATTTGGTGAATTAACGAACAATTTTCCTTCTTTATTTTCCATGAATGTGAAATCCGTCAGTCCCGGCACGACTGCAAGACCACCGCCACACATACCAAAAACAGCTGTGATCTGAGGGATCACACCGGATGCCATTGCCTGTTTAAAGTACAGGCTTCCAAATGCCTCCAGCGCGTCTGTCGCTTCCTGAAGACGAAGACCTGCACAGTCGATCAGACCGATGACCGGCGCTCCCATCTTCATTGCCATGTCATAGATGTTTGCAATCTTCTTTGCATGCA
>ERZ772867.4393-NODE-4393-length-10581-cov-4.587308_pt1 | contig 10581 bp, 9 predicted proteins | sample MGYA00511341_ERZ772867 | MGnify/ENA primary metagenome ERZ772867 (study PRJEB29015, sample SAMEA2737707) | human gut metagenome | biome: human gut; feature: human-associated habitat; material: faeces | place: China | collected 2012 ... | reverse complement strand
AGAATACCGAACATGAATCCCTGCAGGACGATCCGGACGCCAAGGCCATGAGCGAAAATGCCTTCTTCTTTTGGTTTGTGGTTTGGTGCCTATGCCGAGAGTCTCATGGACGATATGCTGTTTTTGCAGGCTGCATTTAAAATGTGCAATCGTAATCCATTAGGTTCTGCAGCGGGGTATGGCTCGTCCTTTCCTTTGAACCGGACAATGACAACCGACTTGCTTGGCTTTGATTCGATGAATTACAATGTTGTGTATGCTCAAATGGGGCGTGGGAAAATGGAACGTAATGTTGCTTTTGCATTGGCTACGATTGCCGGAACCATTTCTAAGTTAGCTTTTGATGCTTGCATGTTTAATAGTCAGAACTTTGGTTTCGTGAAATTGCCTGATGACTGTACCACGGGGTCCAGTATTATGCCTCATAAGAAAAACCCGGATATCTTCGAGTTGATCCGGGCGAAGACCAACCGGATTCAGTCTCTGCCTACACAGATGGCTATGCTTTGTGCGAACCTGACTTCCGGGTATTTCAGGGATATGCAGTTGAGTAAGGAGATATATTTGCCGGCATTTAAAGAACTGACCGATTGTCTGTTTATGACAGAGATGGTGTTGAAAGAAATCGAATTGAATCCGCTGATTCTTCAGGATAAAAAATACAGTTATCTCTTTACGGTTGAAGAAGTAAATGACAGAGTCGCTGCGGGGATTCCTTTTCGCGAAGCTTACCGGATGGTCGCTGAAAAAGTGCAGCTCGGAGAATATAGGGGGGATACTTCCCGGCCTTTACATCATACCCATGAAGGAAGTATCGGCAATCTTTGCAATGACGCAATCTCCGCATTGATGCAGCAAGTCGTTGACGGCTTTAATTTTTGTGGAATGGAAGAAGCAGAGAAAGCATTGTTGGGACGATAAATATTTTCTGCCAAACTTTTTTGTGTGAAAGTTTGGCAGAAACAAGTAAACTCCTTATCTTTGCACCCGTTGAAAAAACGCGGAAATAGCTCAGTTGGTAGAGCATAACCTTGCCAAGGTTAGGGTCGCGAGTTCGAGTCTCGTTTTCCGCTCTCTTTTCCCTTTTTAGGATGCTCGAATGGTGGAATGGTAGACACGAAGGACTTAAAATCCTTTGGCCATTGCGGCTGTGCGGGTTCAAGTCCCGCTTCGAGTACGAGTATTCTTTATTGCCTGTAGATCCTTGATTTACAGGCTTTTTTATTCTTTGGCTGCTGAGACAATCTCCTCCCGTACTTTCTTTGGCAAGCCTTTCACAACGATATCATAAGATTTCTGTACCAGTTCCCGTATCTTCTCGTCCGGAACGTCCTGATTGAAGTAGGCACTGATCCAATATTTCTTATTCATGTGCCATCCCGGCTTTATGCCCAGATACGCAGCCTGTAATTCCAGTGATTCGGTCGGATTACATTTAATACAGCAGAAGTCGAATATTTCGATGTTTACAAAGCAGAACCATTTATCTGCTACATAAAAACAGAGTACGTCGCGGCTATATGGGTCGGGTACATCGGTAAACGGCATCCTCTCATGGACGCCATTGAGTGATAAGCAGTATTCTCTGAACTCTTCAATATTCATTTTGGCATTTTTTTAAAGGATGGTGTAAAGATACAAATTGTATGTTTAACGGGAGAAACCTCATTGGTCAAAAAAAGAATAATATTGTCCGATTAGAGGGAATCTTCCTGTCATAAGATATAAAACTCGACTTTTTTATCTATGTTTGTGGCATGAAGAAGTCAGTATTTTTCCTGTTTATATCTTTGATATTTACTAGTTTAGCCTATCCTCAACTGGCTATACGACATCAGATTGCTAGCCCAAAGGCAGCTGATTCACTGGATATTTTCTATTATTCTCAAAAGAGAGGAATCCGTGCGGGAGCGATGGCGTTTGGCGTCAATATGGGCGTCTGGGCTTTCGACCGCTACATCCGGAAAGCGGATTTTGCTTATATCGATATGCATACAATCAAGGAAAATATTAAGCATGGTTTTGTCTGGGATAATGATGCCATGGGTACAAATATGTTCATGCATCCTTATCATGGCAGTCTGTATTTCAATGCCGCCCGCTCGAATGGATATAATTACTGGCAGTCAGGCTTGTATGCTTTCGGCGGGAGTTTCATGTGGGAGATGTTTATGGAGTGTGAATATCCTTCTGCCAACGATATCATAGCGACACCGATTGGCGGAATGGCATTGGGCGAAGTGTTCTATAGAACTTCCGATCTTATTCTCGATGACCGGAAGACCGGTGCTTCCCGTTTTGGGCTGGAATTTGCCTCGTTTGTGGTTTCTCCTATGCGTGGTCTTACCCGTATTATCAACGGAGATGCCTGGAAAAGACGCTTAACATCGGGCAAGCAATTTGGTGTGCCCGATGTTAGTGTGGATATTTCTATGGGAGTGCGTGCGCTTGAATTGGAAGATGAAATCTTTGATAAGGGTGTCGGGTTTGCCACCGAACTGGATGTAGAATATGGAGATCGTTTTGATGCGGATGACAGGAAGCCGTATGATTATTTCTCTGTGAAGGCAAAATTGAATGTGCAGAAGTCGCAACCGATATTGGGACAGTTGAATATTGTGGGACGGCTGGCAGGCAGAGAACTGGTCGATAATAAAAAGCACTATCTGAGTTTGGGGCTTTATCAGCATTTTGACTACTATGATTCGGACACCATATCGAGCGTTTCGGCAAAAACTCCTTATAAGTTTTGTACGCCGGCTTCGTTTGGTGCCGGATTTATCTATAAGCGTAAACTGCTTAAACGTTGGGATATAGACGGATATGCTCATCTGAATGGGATTCTTCTCGGAGGTGCTCTCAGTGATTATTACAGGGTGGAGGAGCGCAATTATAACCTGGCAAGCGGTATAGTACGAAAGTCGGGTTTAATTTCATCTATAAGAAAGATAAGTTTTCGGCATCTACTACTTACGATGTCTATCATATGTTTACCTGGAAAGGATATCCTAACAATATGGATTGGGAAAATTATAATCCGAAAACGCTGAATGCACAAGGAGACCGTTCAACGGCAATTCTTCATGCCACCGGGTTACGCTTGGATGTCAAGCTACGAAAAGGAGTGTATCTGACCGGAGCTTATATGAATTATACGCGGACTACGCGATATAAACATTATGATAATGTCTTTTCCAGCACGTCAGAAGGGTGTCTTATGTTGACCTGCAAATTATAATATGCTTTGGATTTTGTATGAAAAAAAAGATGTTCTTTTATGTGGTAGCAATCTTCCGTTTTTTCTTCTTACTTATGAATGGAATATTGATATTGGGACTAATAATTCTGCGTATTTATAATATCATTATTTAATATATTAAGAATGGAACATATAATGCCAAGAATGGCACTTGTGATGGTTAATTTAAATCTTTTACTTTGCATGATTTTATGTGATAAAAAAGAATTAATAATTAACTATGAAGATTATGAAGAAAAGATTGTTGTATTTGTTCATGCTTATTTGTTCAGTAAGTCTATTCACAAGTTGTGGTGACGACGATGATGACGTGAAATATCCGGTTGACAGTGAACTTGCAGGTGCATATAAGGGAACAATGGATGTATATTATGTGGGTGTATCTACTCCTATTACTTCTGATATGGTTCAGAAAGTTTATATTTCAAAGGCTTCGGATACTGCTGTTAAGCTGGAATTGAAGAACTTTACTATTACCGTTGCGGGTTCCGAACTTCTCATTGGTGATATTACTGTCGATAATTGTGCTTTGACAAAAAGCGGTGACACTTATAAGTTTGCTGGTAATCAAACATTGAGTCTTGTTGTGGGTTCATGCAATACATCCGTTTCGGGTACAGTTGGTAAGAATGCTGTTGAAATGGTAATTGATGTAGATGTAGAAGGCGGAATGAAGGTGAAGGTTAACTATAAAGGAACTAAACTGTCAGGAAGTGAAAACTCAGAGGCAAAAATAACAGGTTTTACTATCGACAATGAGGTTGTGACAGTAGCACCGATTATCGACGAAGAAAAGAGTGTTATTACATTTAAGGTAAATGACGAAGCTACTGCTGATGATTTGAAGGCATTGGTGCCTGTTGTCACTGTATCAGAAAAGGCTACTGTAACTCCGGCAAGTGGTGTTCCGCAGGATTTCTCCGGTGGAAAAAGCGTTGTCTATACAGTGGTTTCAGAAGACGGGACCTCAAGAAAATATACAGTTTCTATCGAAGGTGTTCAGAATATCATGAGATATTCTTTGGATGAATGGTCAGAATTTGATGCAGGCAGCAGTTATGATAACTATTGGACTCCGGAACCTGCCGGATTCTTAGCTACTTCTAATGGTGGTGCTAAAATGCTGAATGGATCATCTTCAGCTGTCAAAGTTGGCTATCCTGTGATGAAAGAAACTGAAGGTTTCAATGGTGGAGCTGCCAAATTGGTAACATTGGATTCCAGAGGACATGCTTTAGGTAGTTTGGCACCTATTACTTCCGGTTCTTTATTTACAGGAGTATTCAGTCTTAATATGCTTGCGCCTTTAAAATCTACGAAGTTTGGTATTGCTTATGACAAGGAGCCTAAATTATTTAAAGGTGTATATAAATATAAAGCCGGAACTAATTATATCGATGGTTCTAAAAAACCGGTAGAGGAAGGTCTTGATGTCGTAGATGAGTGCTCTATTGCTGCGGTATTGTATGAGGCTAAAGATGCCAGTGGCAAAGATGTGACTCTCACGGGAGTAGACATCAATACTTCAGAATATCGTGTAGCAGAAGCTCGTTTGAAAGATGGTACGGACAAAGAAGCATGGACTGCTTTTGAACTTACTTTTGAATACTTCCCTGATAAAGTTTATGATAGTACTAAAGAGTATAAACTGGCTATCGTTTGTTCTTCAAGCAAGGAAGGTGATAAGTTTAGAGGAGCTGCTAATAGTACGTTGATCGTTGATGAACTGGAGGTCGTTGGCGAATAATGAAATAAGCTTCCTTTAAAATAGGATATAGTATAGAATATAGAATAGGCTGGACTCAATTATGGGTTCAGCCTATTTGATTTGTATACTTCAATCTGAATATTAAAACTTAGAAAGCCTCCAAAATATGAGAAAGAGCTTCTAGTATCTTAAAAATAGATCATAAAATACAAAGAATGGACCTTGTAGTAGTTAAAATAAAGATGTTACTTTGCATCCGATTTTGTGATAAAATGGAGTAATAACTAAATTAGAGAATTATGAAGAAAAATTTACTGTTTTTATTGATGCTCATTTGCTCAATGAGTTTATTTACAGCTTGTAATGATGATGATGATAATGGCAAGGGAGAGGAGACTCCATTAGCCCAGCAGATAGCAGGGACATATAGTGGTAATTTAGAAGTGTCTTTGGATGGAACTGATTTGGGAACTTCTAAACAGCATATATATGTTAAAGATGCTGGAAATGTTGTTTCAGTTGAATTAAAAGATTTTTCTATTCAGTTGGAAGCTGATAAAGACCCTTTTAATGTAGAAGATATCACATTCTCTAATGTACCTGTGGAGGATGTTGAAGGAATCGTTCAATTTAAGGAAACAAAGGTAACTATTAATCATGCAACTTTAGGTGAATTACAGGCTACATTGGTTGGTACAGAAGTATCGAATAAAATAGACCTGGATATTACTGTGTATGCATCCACATTGAAGAAGAATATAAAAGTTCTTTTTACTGGTGATAAGATTAACTCAGAACCAAAAGACTTTGCTGGTGAAATTGCATCTTGGTATAGTCGTGAAGATTTGAAACTAACTGGTATTGAAATTGATCCTGAATTGCTACAATCATCGGTAAAAGGTATTTCTATCGTTCGTGCAGGGTATAATAAGATTGGCATAGCATCGACAGTATTTTACTTTGTTGGTGATAAAGGAAAATATTTGGAAATAAAGTCAATGGATATACAAAAGACACAGAATGGTATTGAACTTTTAGAGGCTACAGCAGTAAGTAAATATGATAAAAAAGTCAATTTCGTAGTTTCAGGTGCTATAGTCGATAATCAGTTGACTTTAAATGTGACAATGTCTGATGGTACTGACAAAGCAGAATATGTATTTACCGGATCATATAAACGTACTGATGCTGCTATTGTAAAGATGACAATTAATAGTGATGTTGTTGTTTTGCAGCCAGAAATTAGTGAAGTAAGTAGTAACAAAGCTAAGATTGTTATTTATAAAAAGGCAGGTACAAGCGATGAACAATTATCGCTGGTTCCAGAGTTTGAGATTTCTTCAGGTGCTACTTTGTATTATAAAAATGAACCTTATGTTAAAGGTACAGCAATAGACTTTTCAAAAGAGCAAGAGTTTAAAGTGACAGCAGAAAGTGGACAGACGTCTGTTACATATACTGTAAATACTGCTGAACTGGTACAGGATTTCTCATTTGCTTCTAATTTTGATGGGAAATGGGAGCAGAAAACATCAATGGGAATATCATTTGATGAACCAGGAGCAGGATGGGCTACTTCTAATGAAGGGGTTGCTTATATAAAGGGGATGTTTCCAAATCTTTATGCTCCCGAGAAAACAAATGCAGTGGTTGTATCGGAAGATGGTAAGACAGGAAAAGCAGCTCGATTAGAATCATTAGATACGACAGGAATGGATGCTTGGATTACTTCTGTTCCTAAAGTCACTTCCGGTTCTGTATTTTCGGGAACGTTTGTTGTAGATCCAATTAATACTTTAAAAAGTACAAAATTTGGTTATCCTTGTTTCAAAAAGCCTGTTGCTTTCAAAGGCTCTTATAAGTTTACTGCTGGAGCAACATATTATACTTGTCCTGATCCTTCTAAGGCTCACATCTTTGAAAAAGATGATACGAAAAAAGATTTGCCTGCTATGAATGCTGTATTGTACGAGGTAAACAACTATGCTTTCGACTTCTTGGACGGTACAAATTTATTGACTTCTGATAAAATTGTTGCAATTGCTTCAGTAGATGGTAAAGAACAGGCTGAATATACTGACTTTAGTGTGGACTTTAAGTTTAGTAAGAGTTTTGACCCTGCTAAAAAATATAAACTTGCCATCGTTTGCTCTTCAAGTAAAGATGGAGACAAGTTTAGTGGTGCTCCGGGCAGTGTGCTTTATGTGGATGATTTAGAAGTTACTTTTTAATATATTAGATCTTTTCTCTTAGAATAAATAAGTTATTCTAGGAGAAAAGATTGCATAATATAAAGACTAAATCTTGTTAATATGAAAATAATGCAGTTACTTTACTGTACTTTTGGATATTGAAAAGGTTTTTATTTACTAAATGTTTGAAAATTATGAAGAAGAATTTATTGTATTTGTTTATACTGATTTGTTCAGTTAGTTTGTTTACTTCTTGTGGTGACGATGATGAAAACGATGATAACAAGGCAAATGTAGCTGGTACTTATGCTGGAAATCTAGGAGTTACTATCAACGGTCAAGGACCGATATCTTCGTCGCAGAATATTGAACTGACTAGTCCGACTGAAGGTAAGATTAATTTCTTATTGAAGAACTTTATTCTTCAGGCAGGTGCTAGTGGTGAAGCTGGTCAGGTTATGCCTATTGGAAATATTAAAATTACTGATATTGATTTAGTAGGCAGTAATGGTAACTATACGTTTACTAAAAAAGTAGATAAACTTAAAATTGAAGCTGGTGATCAGGCTGGCATTGATCAATGGATGGGACCTGGATTGTCAGAAGCAGGTATTCCTGTAACTTTGAAGGGTACAATAACAGGAAATGATATTAAGTTAGATATTGATATTCCTTTCTCTGTACTGAAAATAGTAGTTCAGTTCTCTGGTACTAAGAAGTAATTTCTGAATATGAGGTATATTTGTATAGTATCTATACAAGGTATATAAAAACGGGATTCTTTCATGAATCCCGTTTTCTTGTTTGTATAAAATGCTTGAAAACTGTGCGAGTAGTCTTATTTCCATAAATCCTCAATATTTGTAGGAGTGCCGCTACTATTCTTTGCTTCTTCGTCACCTTTTCGAATAATGTCTATCATAGCAGGAGATTGCATAATATATTCTAGAATTATATTCCTTCAAGGAAGAAATAACTACACTTGCATTCCCCGAATGATGAACGATAAATGTTCACTGTCTTTAATAACTTCATCAAGATAACTTGAGGTTATTTTCTTGGCTCAGAATAATTTGTAATTCTTCATTAAAACGCATATCCGAACCCTATATTCAGGTAAATAGGATACATAGCAAAAGAGATCGTATCAAAATCCTTCTTGAAGATATCATTCAGTCCCCATGTCAGATCAGCATATACATTTAAATGTTTGAATGCTCTCCATTCACCGCCTAATTGCATTCCCCATTGAAATTTGCGCAGATTATCGGAGAAATCGTATGTAGCAATACTTTCGCCTTCGAAGTTTACTCTTGATCCGGTTTCGTTCGGGCTACGCAAGTGCCCTTCGTATACATGGCCAGAGAAGTTACGTTCGATCAGATAGGAAACATATGGTCCTGCGGAAACTTTCCAACGACTGCTGATTTTATAATTAGCCAATACGGGAACAGTGAGGTATGAGTTTTTGACTTTCGTTTTTACTCCACCTGTCCACAGACCTTTTAGTTCACCACCGTTTGTATTGAAAATCTTCATACCGTAGTTTTTTACGGTAGCTTCTGTAGTCATATTTTTATTTTCCAGTCTTATGCCTACTGTCATTCCCCATTTCTTTTGTTCATCAAACCATTTGGTGGCATTTCCTTCAATCGAAATTGCCATACTGGGTGCATAACTGTCAATGCTTCGTATTTCTTTGGGCAGTGGGAGCGGTGCAGTACCACCAATGCTGAATCCTGCTTTTATGCTATATTCCCATCCATGCAAATAGGAGTATATGATGCCTTGGTTTCTTTCACTTTGTGCATTTGCCACCTGTGATAAGGATAGGATGAGGCAAGTGATGCAGAATATTTTATAGATTGTTTTCATTTTCATATGAGTTGATTAATTATTATTGCTGTTCTGAAGACGTCAATTTTACTTCATCAATATAAAGAGTACTTCCTACTGCTCCTTCAAATTTAGCTCCGTCTACACTAGAGGAGAATACAATAGCCAGTTTATATTTTCCCTCCAGCAGCTTGCCGGGATCGATTGTTTTTCCTTGCAATAATTCGAAATTAAGCGTGAAGGGTGCCCAAGAATCGACTTCAGGCCAATAGGTGCCTGCCGCTTTTCTTGCTAACATCACAATGTTAGGAGAAGTCAAAGCGTTAGAACCGTCAAGGAAACTGACGTTATCATCCGTTTCGTACAGCACTCCATAAATATCGCAATGGTCTTGTCTGTCTGATACTATTTCTCCACCGACGCTGAATTGTGTACCGGCTTTGTATTTATACCATCCTTCCAGTTTTTCCGGATAGTAGAAGAAAGGAAAACCAAAATGAGTGGAGCCCATTACGTCATTAAGTGCATTATTCTTGTCAAACGATCCAATAAATAAGTTGCCGGCTGCGAGATGCATTCCTACCATTGCTCCGAAACTTCCGGTGCTCTTTGTTTCCAGTTTCACGCATTTGCCACCACTGCTACTGGTATATCCTCCGCTTACTTGTACGGTAGGATATTCATTCGGATTTTTTGCCATTGCCGTCAGATTGTATCCGGGATTTCCACTTGCCCATTCCATACGGCGGATGACGTATTTTCCATCTGTTCCTTCATTGTTATCCTGTTCATATTCATAGAATACATGGAAAGGATTCTCCGAACTTAGTTTCTCGAAATGATATGTGTCGGGCATTTCAGTCTGCCAAAGTGTAATTTCATAAGTTGATTCAAAAGCTTTATCTTCCGAAGTAACTTTGAACTTTCTTGGATTTTCATTTTTAAAATTGTACAAAGCGCTAGCCGCATTATCACCGCTTTGTGGAGTGGTGGGGGCAATAGTCGCTCCTGCAGGAAGCTGGAAATTAATATTTACATTTGCCAGTTCAGCAGCTTTGGAAACGTATAATTGAATGGTAAAGTTCTCAGAATCAATAGTTGCTTGTTGCACATCATCACCTGTACAGGCATCAATGGCTGCTTCTGAGTTTAGCGCTTCATCCTGTATACAGGAAGATGCTGCACATGCAAGTATGAAACAGGCTATTAAAGTCTTAATTTTCATGCGGTTTAATCTTTTTAGTTACTAATTCAGTCTCTTTTTATAAAACTCGGGTGCAAAGTTAAGTTTCTTTTTGAAATCTAGCGCTCTGTTAGTGAGGGAATTCAATAAAATTAGAGCCTTTTATAAAAATAATGTGGGCTAAGGTTAGAAAAAGACCTTTCGCAGCAGGGCGTTCAATATCTTATTCATAGTGATTAAAACCGATGTTTTATTGTCATCTGTCAGCTTTTAGTAGGCAAACTATTATAAATAAGATAATTATCTCCTGACAATACCCCCTGATAATACGGCTGACAATAACAATTGTCCATTCTATTGTCAGCCGTATCATGCTGTTATTCCAGTTTGACTATTTGATAAA
>ERZ772867.4389-NODE-4389-length-10594-cov-2.899516_pt1 | contig 10594 bp, 9 predicted proteins | sample MGYA00511341_ERZ772867 | MGnify/ENA primary metagenome ERZ772867 (study PRJEB29015, sample SAMEA2737707) | human gut metagenome | biome: human gut; feature: human-associated habitat; material: faeces | place: China | collected 2012 ... | reverse complement strand
CATGACGTTTTGTGCCTTGAGCAGCGCGAAAGGAATGGATATAAAGATGAAAAAGTCATATATAGTTATGACAAATCTATCAGTGAAAGGAGAAAAATATATGAAAAAGAAAAACCTGATCAGTCTATTGCTTGCAGTTTCTATGGTGTTCGGGCTTGCGGCATGTGGTTCTTCTGAGAACAAAGGAGGAGACGATGCGGAAAAAGCCGGTTCCGATGAAAACAAAGTATTGAAAGTTGCAGCAGTAGAGACGGCATATGGACAGAACATGTGGAAAGACGTGTGTGATGCGTTTGAGGCATCTCACGAGGGTGTGACAGTTGAATTGACAATCGATAAAAAGTTGGAAGATATCATTACTCCACAGATGAAATCAGGAGAGTATCCAGATGTGATTTTAAGAGCAGTCGGCGCAGAGTCAGGTCTGACAGAGACTTTCATCAAGGACAACAATGTTGTCGATATGACAGATGTGCTTGATATGACAGTGCCTGGGGAGGATCTTACTGTAAAAGATAAGATCCTTCCGGGCTTTGTGGAAAATTCTATCACAAACCCATATGGTGATGGACGTACATACCTGATGCCAATGTTCTATGGACCATGCGGCTTGTTCTACAATGCAGGACTGTTTGAAGAAAAAGGCTGGCATGTACCTCAGACTTGGGATGAGATGTGGGAACTTGGAGACAAGGCAAAAGAGGAAGGCATCGCATTGTTTACCTATCCTACAACAGGATATTTTGACGCATTCTTCTATGCGCTGATGCATGAGACAATGGGAGCAGACGATTTCCAGAAAGCGTTGCGGTATGAAGAAGGAATTTGGGATACAGAAGGAGCAAAGTTAGCGTTTGATACTGTGACAAAACTTGCAGCCTACACGGAGCAGACAACACCTGCAAATGCGAATGATAATGATTTCCGCAAAAATCAGCAACTTGTGCTTGACAACAAAGCGCTCTTCATGCCGAATGGCAACTGGGTGATTGGAGAGATGGCAGATGCGCCTAGAGCAGATGGTTTTGAGTGGGGCTTTACAGCGCTTCCGGCAGTAAAGGAGGGCGAAGAGAGAGCGTCCTATACATTCTTTGAGCAGATATGGATGCCGGCAGGAGCAGAGAATCAGGATCTTGGCAAAGAGTTTATTGCATATATGTACTCGGACGAGGCGGCAGAGATCTTTGCTGAAAAAGGCGGAGCAGTGCAGCCGATCGAAGGACTGTCAGATACATTGGAGGGCGACGCTAAGATTTACTATTCTATCTATGATACGGGCGCAGTAGCTGTTATGGATGCATTTGCAACAACAGAGCCGGTCGAGGGTGTTACGGTAAGAAGCACATTCTTTGATCCAGTCAATTCGCTGGTGACAGGGGAAAAGACAGAGGCAGAATGGATCGACCAGATCAAGACCGACAGTGACAAACTGCGTGAGGCTCTCAAATAAAAAGAATAGATTGCCGGGAAATTGTTGAGATAAGCCTATAGGCGTAACAGGCGGCGAAATGGATTCGCCGCCTGTTTTTATCCCGATGACAGCGTGATGTCCAAGGGAGAGAAAAAATAGAATTGGAGATGAGTCAATGAGAGCGAGAAAAGGGAAGGGAATATTTATTTTTTGCTGTCTTGCCCCTGCAGCGATTTTATTTATCGTGTTTATGATCATCCCTACGATTGATATTTTCCGAATGTCTCTGTTTAAATGGGGAGGCTATACGGACAATAAGACGTTTGTAGGGTTGGACAACTTTAGGAATTTGTTCCAAAGCGACAGGTTTTACCAAGCGTTCCAGAACTCTATTTTTCTGATCGTTATTGTGACTATCGTCACCTTTGCACTGGCGCTGATATTTGCGTATATTTTGACAAGGGAAAAACTCAAAGGGCAGGCATTTTTTCGTGTGATTTTTTATATACCTAATATTTTGTCCGTTGTTGTTATCGGCGCTATTTTTTCGGCCATCTATGATCCAAATCAAGGACTCTTAAATTCATTTCTCAATTTGTTCAGAGGAGCAGAACATCCAGTGTTATGGCTGGGCGAACAAAAGATCGTTATCTATAGTATTGTAATTGCCATGGTCTGGCAGGCAATCGGATATTATATGGTTATGTATATGGCGAGTATGGCCAATGTACCGGAGGGACTGTATGAGTCTGCAAGCCTTGATGGAGCAGGAAAGATCACTCAGTTTTTTTCGATCACAATACCGCTGATCTGGGCGAATATCAGAACAACACTGACTTTCTTTGTCATCAGTACAATTAATATGAGTTTCCTGCTTGTCAAAGTGATGACCAATGGCGGACCTGATGGAGCCTCTAATGTGTTTTTAAGTTATATGTATCAGGAGGCGTATACGAACTCTTCCTATGGATATGGTATGGCGATCGGAGTCATGGTATTCTTGTTTTCCTTTGCTCTGGCAGGAGTATTGAATGTGGCTACAAAACGGCCTGGGATAGAATTTTAAGAAGGGAGAAGCAGTAAACATGAATAAGAAAAGCAGAAAAACGATTACGCCGGCAAAAGTGCTGGTTTATATTTGCCTGATTCTCCTTGTGATCTCAATACTTGTTCCGGTAATCTGGGTCTTTATCGCATCAGTAAAGCAGAATTCAGAATTTTATGGTAATCCGTGGGCACTTCCGGAAACACTGTATTTTCAGAACTTTGTTGACGCGTGGCAAAAAGCGAGCATGGGCTCTTATATGCTGAATTCGGTTATTGTCACGGCACTTGGAATCGCTTTGCTAATTATTATCGCACTTCCAGCAGCGTATGTGCTGTCCAGATTCAAGTTTTGCACAGGAAAATTGTGGAATGTTTTATTTATGGCCGGATTATTTATCAATGTGAGTTATATTGTAGTGCCTATCTTCCTTATGTTGAATGGTTGGGACAAAGGATTGCGGGATATTATGGGAAGCCCGTTTTTCCTGAATAACATTTTTATATTGGCTCTGGTATATACTTCTACGGCATTGCCCTTTACGATTTATCTTCTGTCCGGTTATTTCAGGACATTGGCAAAGGACTATGAGGAGGCGGCATATATAGACGGAGCCGGATATTTTACGACAATGACAAAAATCATGTTCCCAATGGCAAAGCCAAGCATTATCACGATCGTTTTGTTCAATTTTCTGGCATTCTGGAACGAGTATATCATTTCGATGACACTGCTCACGAAGCCGGAACTGAAAACTCTTCCAGTAGGTCTGATGAACTTGATGGCAGCTCAGAAATCAGCGGTCGAATACGGTCAGATGTATGCTGGGCTTGTGACCGTTATGCTGCCGACGCTTATTCTGTATATCTGTGTACAGAAAAAACTGACACAGGGCATGACTCTTGGCGGATTGAAAGGTTAGGAGGTAGGTTAGTATGGAAGAAAGAACAAAAAAGATCGTCACGGGCATGCTGGCTGCCCTTATTTTTGTCGTGTGCATTGCTCTGATCATCATAGGGCAAAAGCATGTGGGGCCCAAGGGGCTTCTCGCTATGTTCGTAGGCCTTGCCGGACTGGTAGGTCTCTTGGCTTTTTATAATAGCAAATTTAAATGACATAGATCAGGAAAGATTGAAGAGGGAAGGCAATGAAAAAAACAAAAGGACTTGTGACCATTCCTACAGACTTGGATGTGGTACAGGAAACAATAGAATTGCTAAAGAGATGGGGAGCAGACGCGATCCGTGACTGTGACGGAACGGACTTCCCAGAGGAACTAAAAGGCATACAGGCGGAGATATAATCCACATATTATACAACGCGAAAGGATAATGCCTGGGCACAGGCCAACCCTGATGAAATCCAGCAGATGTATCTGATGACGCCTTTCTATACGGCAGAATCGGATATGCTGGACATTAGGCTCATGAAGGGATTTTATTCAGATATGCTTACTCCGAATACACACGATGACATAAAACGCTGGTGGGAAGTGATCGACCGGACAACCGGGGAGATCGTGCCGACAGAACAGTGGGAATATAATGAGGCGCGGCAGAGTGTGGTTATTACGGCAGTACCATTTCATGAATATACAGTAAGTTTTCTTGCGTATATTATGTGGGATCCGGTTCATATGTACAATGCGGTTACGAACTCCTGGCAAGGCGTGGAGCATCAGATCACATTTGATGTAAGGCAACCAAAGACACATGAGTATACACTCAAAAGATTGAAAAACTTTATAGAAGAACACCCCTATATCAACGTCCTTCGTTTTACTACTTTTTTTCATCAGTTTACACTCATATTCGATGAACTGGCAAGAGAAAAATATGTGGACTGGTATGGATACTCAGCCTCTGTAAGTCCATATATCTTGGAACAGTTTGAAAAAGAAGTAGGTTATAAGTTTCGAGCAGAATATATTATTGACCAGGGATATTATAATAATCAGTATCGTATACCGAGCAAGGAATATAAGGATTTTCAGGCTTTCCAGAGACGGGAAGTCGCCAAGATTGCAAAAGAGATGGTAGACATTACACACGAGCATGGGAAAAAGGCAATGATGTTTTTGGGCGACCACTGGATCGGTACAGAGCCATTCCTAGAGGAGTTCAAAACGTTAGAACTAGATGCTATCGTGGGAAGTGTGGGAAATGGTTCTACACTCAGGCTAATCAGCGATATTGAAGGAGTAAAATATACAGAAGGGCGTCTTTTGCCGTACTTTTTTCCGGATGTATTCTGCGAGGGAGGAGATCCGGTCAAAGAGGCAAAATATAACTGGGTGACTGCGAGGCGAGCGATGCTTAGAAAACCGATTGACAGGATTGGATATGGAGGCTATCTGAAATTAGCGCTAAAATTTCCGGAGTTTATTAAATACGTGGGACAGGTATGTGACGAGTTCCGCACACTGTATGAAAATGTCAAAGGGACAACACCATATTGTGTGAAAAAAGTGGCAGTACTCAACTGTTGGGGCAAAATGAGAGCCTGGGGAGTGCATATGGTGCATCATGCACTTTACCAGAAGCAGAATTACTCTTATGCTGGCATTATTGAGTCGCTTTCCGGAGCGCCTTTTGAGGTTTCGTTTATCAGTTTTCAGGATATTTTAGATCAGACGTCTATACTTGATGATATAGATGTGTTGATCAATGTAGGAGATGCAGACACTGCGCATACTGGAGGCGAGTGGTGGGAGAACCCTCAGATTCTATCGACAATCCGCAGGTTTGTGTACAATGGAGGCGGTATCATTGGTGTGGGAGAGCCGTCAGGACACCAGTATCAGGGACACTTTTTCCAACTTGCTTACATTTTTGGGGTGGAGAAATAAACAGGATTTACTCTGGGATATGATAAGTATAACTGGGAGGAGCATGCTCATTTTATTCTGGAGGATACAGATACGGTTAATTTCGGAGAGGGCAAGAAAAACATCTATGCACTGGAGGAAGCAACCGTCCTGGTGCAAAGAGGGAAGGAAATCCAGATGGCGGTCAATGAATTTGGCAGAGGGCGTTCCGTGTATATTAGCGGCTTGCCCTACAGTTTTGAGAATAGCCGGATATTATACCGATGCGTACTTTGGAGTTGTCACGGCGAGGAAGAACTGAATCAATGGTTCAGCACAAATTACAATGTGGATGTACATGCCTATCCCAAAAACAATAAATATTGCGTGGTAAATAATACAGATAAGATGCAGAGGACAACGGTCTACTGCGGAGATGGAAGCAGTTTTGACATCACTATGGAGCCAAATGGAATCGTATGGCATGCAATAGGCGAATGAAAATATTTTACAGACAGCCAGCAAAGAACTGGAAAGAATGCATTCCTATCGGTAATGGAAGAATTGGCGGAATGATTTTTGCGGATCCTAGAGCAGATAGAATTTGTCTCAATGAGGATTCTATCTGGTCGGGGTATCCGAGAGAGAAGCAGATGCAAAATACTGTAGATGCAAAAAAACAGTATTTAGATCAGGTGAGAGGTGCAGTGGCAGAGGAAGATTATGGAAAAGCAGAGGAACTTCTGGAACAACATCTGCTGGGAGAGTTTACGGAGAGTTATCTGCCGCTTGGCACGTTGCATGTGGACATTCCGGCATTAGAAATCTGGAATCAGGAGACCGCAGCATCGGAGCGGAAAACAGAGCAGAAAACCAGCGTTACAGAATATGAGAGAGGGCTTACGCTCGATACCGGGATAGCCTGGGCACGCATGAAAACGCTGACAGGAGCAGAAGTTCGGAAAGAGTATTTTTGCAGCCATCCTGATGAATGTATGGTGATACACATAGAATCAGACGAGCCTCTGCCAGAAGTGAGAATCAACCTGGAAAGTGAACTTAAGAAGAACAGAAGCAAACTTTTAAAACAAGATACGGCAATGTATTGCTTTCAATGCCCTGAGCATGTTGACCCGAACTATGTAAAAAATAAAACGCCTATTATATGGGGCAAACGGGGAAAGAAGTTTCAGGCCCGTGTTAAAGTAATGGAAACGGATGGTACTGTAAAGATATTGGAAAACGGAGAAGAAATATGCATTGAAAAGCCTACACAGCTTACGATTGTATTTACTGCTGTAAAAAAACTTGAGCCTGCGGAAAGTTATGCCCGGCTAAAGGAAAAGCACGTGAAGGACTATCAAATCCTGTACAGCAGAGTCAGGCTTGATTTGGGCGAACAGCCAGAACTCCCTACGGATGAACGCCTGAAAGCATTGAGAAAAGGTCAGGAGGATCATCCGCTGTTCGCTCTCTATTTCCAATATGAACGATATCTGCTAATTAGTTCTTCGAGGGGAAAAGAAAATCTCCCGGCTACGCTTCAGGGAATTTGGTGCTGGGAAATGCAGCCGCCATGGAGTTCAAATTGGACAACAAATATCAATATGCAGATGAATTACTGGCCGGTGCAAAAATGCAATTTATCAGAATGTCTGGAACCATATCTTAATTGGATGAAGCGGATTGCAGAATCCGGGAAGGAGACAGCCCAGAAATATTTTGGGTGTCGCGGATATTGCGTCAATCACAATGTGGATGGATGGTATGCGACACATCCTGTTGGCATACCCTATAGCGGAGGGATAGCCTATAAGGGCTGTAGCGAGTATGCGTGGTTCCCTCTTGGGGGAGTATGGCTTTGCCAGGAAGTTTGGCGCGCGTATGAGTATAGACCACAATCAGAACTTTTGAAGGAGACTGTGCTTCCGCTTCTTGCAGGCGCCGTGCGGTTTTGTCTAGACTGGCTCGTCCCATTTGGAGAATACTATGTGGTAAATCCATCGACTTCCCCAGAACATCGGTTTGAAGACCCAAAAGTTCCGGGATGTTACCGGGCGGTATCTATGGCCGCTACCTTGGACATGTCGCTGATTAGAGAGGCGTTTCTCAATTACCGTAGGGCTGTGCACTGTGCGCGTGGCGAGGAGGCGTATGCAGCGCATATATATGAAGAGAGTGCGGAGGAATGGGGAGATATTTTGACAGAAGCAAACGAACTTCTTGGAGAGGTGGACAAAGTAGAACAGAAACTGTATCCATTCCGTGTGGGGGCAGACGGCAGACTGCAAGAGTGGTATAAAGATTTTAGAGAAAAAGAAAGAGGACATAGACATCTGTCACATCTGTATGGCCTTTTCCCGGGAGAATTATTCTGTAAGAACAAAGAACTTATTGATGCAGCAAAAAAATCTTTAGACTGCCGTATGGAAAATGGGAGCGGTCAAACAGGGTGGAGTTGCGCATGGGCGGCCGAACTCTATGCAGTGTTAGGTGATGGGGAAAAGGCCTTCTCCTGTATGAGGAAATTGTTGGAGAAGTCTACTTATGATAACTTGTGGGATGCACACCCGCCGCTGTTTTTCCAGATTGATGGAAACTTGGGAGGGATTTCGGCAATCGCGGACATGCTTGTACAGGACCGTGGCGGGGAAGTGAAGTTGCTGCCGGCATTACCACCAAAATGGAGTGAGGGCAGTGTGAAGGGTCTGCGCATAAAAGGCAATAAGATCATAGATATTTCGTGGAAAGATGGCACAGTCACAGCTTATCAGATTTACGAAGGTTAAATTTGGACGAAAAGTGCTGGATAATATTTAGCGCCAATGTAACAAGTAGTTGGCGCTGGCCCATACAGTATTTATTTGCAGGCTTTTCCGGCATCAGTGCAGCTGGCTTGCATATGACCCATTGTCGTATTTGCCTGTGGCACGAAACTGTAAACTGATTAATAGTGTAAGCAGCGATAGTTTCGCAGCAGATGTAAAGTTAATAACTACGCCTTACAGTTTGGCAACCTCAAATTTGCTGCTACGCATTGATTGCAAAAAGGAAAAGAAGCACACAGGAAGATAATGATAATAACGATATTTGACGTAACCTCGAGAGGATATATTTGAATATGAAAAGCAAGATGACCATATTCATATTATTGAAATAATTCTACTATTTTCATGCACGAGTAATTGTGGAAAAACAGAAAAATCAGTTGGAAATTAAAAGGAAATTTGCATATGGAAATCGCGCTAATAGTGATTCGTGTATTGCTGATACTCTCGTTATCGTGCCACTGATTGCATCTATACAGGTATTGACAGTGTTTAGGAAAGGTAGGGAACACACAAAGAAAACATGGAAAGGAACATTTTGGAATTTTTTCTTAAAGTTCCTTTGAGAGATTTTTAATTGGCTTTGATTTTGAATAGTGGGAAAATTCCGTTGCTCCAGCAGACGAGGCGTATATTGCAGTTAGTATAGGGCTGATCAGCAAGAGGAGGGAGATAGAAGTTGGGCCCATTGATAAATATTCTTTTGATATTTTGGGGAATGGGGTTATTTGTTCTTAGTTATTCACTCTTGCATAAAAGCAAGGGAGACATAGAAGGACTTAAAATTTACAGTGCATTTGCCTATGGAGGTGTTGTTTTTATTACTTTAGGCGTAGATGAGATCAGCGGATATTATGTATCGTTTCCTTTGTGGTACGGTTCTGTCATATTGCTTCTGTTGGGAATTGCAGCCTGTTTCTTAATCCGACCAGGATTTCGTAAAAGCGATCAAGTTGGCTTGGAAAAGAAGAACCTATTAGAGATTTTATTTGCTGTTGTTATCTATTTGAGTGCTATGTTGTTAGTATGTGATTTATTCGTCTTCCGTTTTTCTGCAATTCAAAGCAACATAGCAAGCCTGGGCCTGGTTTTGGGAATAACCGGAGAAGCAGGGACATCTGATATCCCGCGAAAAGCCAAATATATCTATATAGTTTTATTGACGATCGCAGGTGTGTTTATCATGATTAGCCGGGCCCGATTCCTTTAGAAATCAGGATGAAATCCAAACAGTATGGAACTTGTACGAATACAGCAGGAAATGAAAGATGATTCCATGGAGATTTTCAAACAGTTTTTTAATAACACCCGGAAGCCGAATGGCTGGATGGGAAAAATTATGGTCAATAGCATGAATGAGGGGCATGTGGCAGTTTCGGCTTGAGGGCTCTCCCATCTCCCTTCCATTTCTGAGAGGGCTCCTTCCATGGTTGCAGATTTCGGATGTGGCGGAGGCCGCAATGTAGCAGAACTTTTAAAGAGGTTTCCTGCTGCAAAGGTTGTAGTTTTGGACTATTCCAATGTCTCTTGTGATAAAATAAAGAAGTTCAATCGACGTGCGGTACAGAAAGGGAGATGTAACATTGCGCAGGGTGACGTGTCCCGTCTCCCGTTGGAAGCAGAGACATTTGATTTGATCACAGCTTTTGAAACCGTTTATTTCTGGCCGGGGCCGATGGAGAGTTTTCAGGAAGTCTTACGAGTACTCAAGCCGGGAGGAGCGTTTATGATCGTGAATGAATCGGACGGGATGAATCTGGCAGACGAAAAATGGACTGTCATGATCGACGGAATGCGTATCTTTAACCAGGAGCAGTTGATGCAATACTTACAGGATGCAGGTTTTTCCAGGATATCCGCACATGTAAATCAGGAGCAGCATTGGCTTTGTCTCCTAGCGGAGAAAGCACGATGAACAGAGCAACCGAGTTTAAAATCAGGATTTATGGTAAATTCTTTTAGAACGTAGGTGAGACATATGATGACACGCAAAGAGATTTGGAAAGATTTTTTTAAACATACTGTTTGGACCCTTGTAATCACACTGTGCCTATTCTTGATATTCAAATCGGTATTTACCAAGAACGGTGAAACGGAATACTTCTATGTGTGGCTCTGCAGCGGGATTCCCTTTGGGATTAGGAGGATGTTTCTATGGCTGGTTCCCCATGGATATGACCTAGGTGGTTCTGTAGGCATTATTGCTCTGAACTTTATATTAGGCGGACTGATCGGCGGAGTGATTTTGATTTGGCGGCTGATAGTTGCCGTATGGTATCTTCTCCTGACTATTTACCGATTGTTCACTTATTGAATGGTATTGTCCAACTTCATTTTTCTTCAGTCTAATCCAATTACAATCTAATCTCTAACTAGTAGTTGTCGCTGTAGTTTGAGCTGTTAGAATTCTTTGAAGTTGTGGATGGTCTGCTAACCAAAAATTCTTTTGAAAGTATTTCCTATTAAAATAATGAGAAGCACGATTTACATTAAAAAGTAATTAA
>ERZ772867.4387-NODE-4387-length-10600-cov-2.511143_pt1 | contig 10600 bp, 6 predicted proteins | sample MGYA00511341_ERZ772867 | MGnify/ENA primary metagenome ERZ772867 (study PRJEB29015, sample SAMEA2737707) | human gut metagenome | biome: human gut; feature: human-associated habitat; material: faeces | place: China | collected 2012 ... | reverse complement strand
AGAGCTTCAGGCGCACGGTGCCGGAAACGCGTTCCTGCGACTTGTCGATGAAGGCCTGCATGGCCTCGCGCTCGGGGGAATACCAGAAACCGTTGTAGATGGCTCCGGCGTAGGAGGGCATCATCATGTCGCGGATGTGCATGGTTTCGCGTTCCATCGTGATGCCTTCGAGGTCCTTGTGGGCCACGTAGATGATGGTGCCGCCGGGGGTCTCGTACACGCCGCGGGACTTGATGCCCACAAAGCGGTTCTCGACCATGTCCACGCGGCCGATGCCGTGCTTGCGGCCAAGTTCGTTCAGCTTCACCATGATCTGGGCGGGCGACAGGGCTTCGCCGTTCACCGCGACCGGGTCGCCGTGTTCGAAGGTGATGGTGACGTATTCGGCTTCATCAGGGGCCTTCTCGAACGGGACGGCCATGATATGGGAGGCTTCGAGGGGTTCTTCCCACGGATCTTCAAGCTCGCCGCCTTCGAAGCTGCAATGGAGCATGTTGCGGTCCATGCTGTAGTGCTTCGCACCGGAGGAGATCGGAATGTTGTGCTGTTCGGCAAAGAAGTTCAGGGCGGTACGGGACATCAGATCCCATTCGCGCCAGGGGGCGATCACGCGCAGATCGGGCGCGAGGGCGGCGGCGGACAGCTCGAAGCGGACCTGGTCGTTGCCCTTGCCGGTCGCGCCGTGGGCGAGGGCGTCGGCGCCTTCGGCACGGGCGATTTCCACGAGGCGCTTGGTGATCAGCGGGCGGGCCACGGAGGTGCCGAGCAGGTAGCGGCCTTCATACAGAGCGCCGGAGCGGAGCATGGGGAAGATGAAGTCCTTGGCGAACTCTTCGCGCAGGTCTTCGATATAGGCCTTGGTCGCGCCGGTCCTGAGGGCTTTTTCGTCCACGCCGTTCAGGTCGTCTTCCTGCCCCACGTCGGCGGTCATGGTGATCACTTCGCAGCCGTAGTTCACCTGAAGCCACTTGAGGATAACGGAGGTGTCCAGCCCGCCGGAATAGGCGAGCACCACTTTCTTGATGTTTCTCTGCTGAGCCATGAAATCTCTCCAATGAGATGAGGAATATGCTTTCGGAGCCGCGGACCGGGGAGGAGGGCGGTTCCGTTAGAGCCAGAGGTACGGGTTGTTGGCGAGTTCTTCGCCTACGTTGGTGTTGGGGCCGTGGCCCGGATACACCGCGGTTTCCTGCGGAAGGATGAAGATCTTCTTGTGCAGCGACTTGCGCAGGGCTTCCTGGCTGCTGCCGGGGAAGTCCGTGCGGCCCACGGAGTGGTAGAAGAGCAGGTCGCCGGTCATGATGCTGTTCAGTTCCGGGAAATAGATGGAAAGGCTGCCGGGCGTGTGTCCGGGCGTAGTCAGCACTTCACACTTGATCGAACCGAAGGTGTGCGGGCCTTCCTTCAAATCTTCCCATTTGAACGTCGTCACCGGAGGGAAACCCCATGCGCCGCTGCCGCCGAGCTCGGTGCCGAGCAGGGAGGCATCCCCGGCGGGGCCGTAGACCGGAGCGCCGGTCGCTTCATGCAGGGCCGCCACGCCATACAGGTGATCGAAGTGGAAATGCGTGCACAGGATGGCCCGGAGCGTGAGGTTCTGTTCCTTGAGCAAGGCGAGGACTTCGCCGAGGCCGCTGTTCAAATCCCCGCCCGGATCGACGGCGACGGCGTCCGAGCCGCTGATGACGGTGAGGCAGTTGGTTTCAAGTGGCCCGATGGGAAATGTTTCGATGGGCATATTGAAATCTCCCTCTCTATGACAAGCGGCTGCCGACGCTCAAATAAACGGCTGCTCCGTTCCACATGGGAAAAGAGAGCCGGAACAGGGCAGGCCGGTTGCGGCTGTAGGTTTGGCATATCCTTGGTGATCAGGATAAACTGCATGACTATAGCCCGAACCCGCCATTCGTGCAAATACCGCTCAATGGCGGAAAAACGGTCCCCGAAAAGCGCTTTCGCGGGATATTTCGCCAGTAATATATGTTATTCTTTGAATAAAAGGCGGAATGGCGAGGTCCGGAGCGATACAACCGATGGTCCGCAGCTCAGCAAAGTTTTTGCGGATAAGGGCGTATTCCGACAAAGGCCGGGGTGAAAGCGTCGCAACGCCCGTCACCCCGGCCCTGATTTTCCGTCAAACGGAAACTATTCCGCGTCGTCCTCGCTGCCGCCTTCGAGGGGGCGCGTGTATTTGCAGGTCTTTTCGGGGCAGGCGATGAACTTGCCCTTGGCCTTGGTATTTTTCAGCACCAGCAGCGGAGAGCCGCATTCCGGGCAGGGCTCGGCGATGGGCCAGTCCCACAGGGCATAATCGCACTGGGGATAGTTGCTGCACGAGTAGAATATCTTGCCGCGCTTGGAACTTTTTTCCACAAGCACTCCGTTGCAGCCTTCGCGGGGGCAGGGGACGCCGGTGGAATAGGGTTCGGCGTGCTTGCAGTCCGGATATCCGGAGCAGGCAATGAACCGGCTGCCGGTGCGGGAACGCTTGAGCACGAGATCCTTGCCGCATTCGGGGCAGGTCCCGACCTTTTCGAACTCCGGCTTGACCTTTTCCTGAAGGTGGATCTGCCCTTGCTCGTCGCGGGTGTAGTTCGAGGTATACCGGCACGCGGGGTAGCCGGTACACGCGAGGAACTGCCCGGTTTTGCCGAACTTCACGGCCAGCGGCTTGCCGCACTCGGGGCAGGGGATATCGGTCACCGTATCGGTTTTGGCCTTGCCCATGCTCTTGGCGGCTTCGAGCAGCGTGGGATCGAAATCGTTGTTGAAGTTGCGGAGCAGGGCCACCCAGTCCTGCTGGCCTTCGGCCACCTTGTCGAGCAGTTCTTCCATGTGCGCGGTGAAGCCCACGTCCATAAGCGTCTTGAAGTGCTCGCGCAGCCGGTCGCACACCACGCGGCCCAAGTCCGTGGGCGCGAAATGCTTTTCCTCCAGCGTCACGTAGTCGCGGTCCTGAAGGGTGGAGATGATCGAGGCATAGGTGGAAGGGCGGCCGATGCCGAGCTCTTCCAGTTCGCGCACCAGCGAGGCTTCGGTGAAGCGCGGGGAAGGCTGCGTGAACTTCTGTTCCTTGGTCAGGCTGTTGAGCTTGAGCGTTTCGCCCTTGGTGAGGGCGGGCAGTTCCACGCCTTCCTCGTCCTTGCCGCGCGGCATGACCGCGAGGAAGCCGGGGAACAACATGCGCTCGCCCTTGGAACGCCACTGGACCGGGCCGTTGTCGATGGTCACGGTCGTATCGTGGAAGCGGGCCGCCGCCATCTGGGAAGCGACGAAGCGCGCCCAGATGAGCCGGTAAACCTGATACTGGTCCGGGGCGAGGTAGGGCTTGACGTCCTCGGGCGTGAGGGTCACGTCGACGGGCCGGATGGCTTCGTGGGCGTCCTGAGCGTCGGACTTGGTCTTGAAATTCCGCTTGCCGCCGGGGGCAAGGTAGTCCTTGCCGAAACGGTTTTCGATGAAATCCGCCGCCGCTTTCTGCGCTTCGTCCGCGATGCGCACGGAGTCGGTACGCATGTAGGTGATGAGGGCGGTCGTGCCGCGATCGCCGAGCTCAAGGCCTTCATAGAGGCGCTGGGCGATGTTCATCGTGCGCTTGGCGGGATAGCTGAGGCGCTGGTTGGCGGCCTGCTGGAGCGTGGACGTGATGAACGGAGGCATGGGCGTGCGGCTGCGTTCCTTTTCTTCAATGGCGGAAACCGTGAACGGAGCGCCTTTCATCGCCTTTTCGAGCGCGTCGGCGGTTTCGGCGTTGGGGACGACCGGCTTCTTGCCTTCTACTTTCCAAAGCTCGGCCTTGAACGGCGGCGGGATGCTGCCTTCAAGGATCGCCTTGAACAGCCAGTATTCTTCGGGCACGAAAGCCTGCCGTTCCTCTTCGCGTTCGACGATGAGGCGCAGGGCCACGGACTGGACGCGTCCGGCGGAGATGCCGCGTTTGACGTTTTTCCAGAGGAGCGGGGAGATCTTGTATCCCACGAGGCGGTCGAGCACGCGGCGGGCCTGCTGGGCGTCGAACAGGTTGACGTTGAGGTCGCGCGGGTGATCCAGCGCCTCATGTACGGCACGGGAGGTGATTTCGTTGAACTGGATACGCTTGATGTTCGGATTCTTGTCCTTCAAGAGCTCGGCGACGTGCCACGCGATGGCTTCCCCTTCGCGGTCGGGGTCGGGGGCGAGGAAGACGGTGTCCACCTTGGAAGCCGCATCGCGCAGGGACTGCACAACCTTTTCCTTGCCTTGGATGATTTCGTATTCCGGGGCGAAATCGTTGGCTTCATCCACGCCGATGTTGCTTTTGGGAAGATCCCGGATATGGCCCACGCTGGCTTGCACCAGATAGCCTGGGCCCAGAAATTTTTTGATGGTCTTCACCTTGGCGGGAGATTCGACGATAATGAGACTTTTGCCCATGTGCGCATCCTTTTGACTGAATCCGCCACGGAAAATGACCCGTGGCGCAGCACAACATACGACACTGGCGCGTAACGTCAAGCCGCAAAGAGCAAGAAATCGGTTGCGGAGAACGTTCGGGGGAGGGAGCTTTCTGTAGAAAGCTCCCTCCCCCGGACCCCGCCCGTAAACGTATTGACGGGCGGGGCGGCTGCGCGGAAGACGTTTGTTCCAGCCGGAATGAATGCCGTTTTTTGCGGAAAGCTTACGGGAAGGCCGGATCGCCTTGGACCGGAAAACCCAAACACGGTATTGGATAAAGATCTAGCTATACAAAAAGGATAGAAGTGTCAGAATGTCTGCTTTCAGAAAAAGCCCCTTCCTCACTTCCCGATATCTTCCTATGCTTTCTGATCGTTGAGGCGTTTCAGGGCGGCGGCACATTCGGCGCTGCCGAGATCCGCGCCCTTCTTGTACCAGACGGCGGCCTGTGCCGGATCGGCCTTGACGTCCTTACCCTGTTCGTACATTTGGCCGAGGTGCAGACAAGCGCCGGCGTCGCCGGCGGTAGCGGCTTTCTTATAGTAATCGAGGGCTTTGCCCTTATCTTGCCCCACGCCGTAACCCTGGGCGTACAGATCGCCGATGGCGCTGTAGGCGAGGGCATAGCCCTGATCGGCCGCTTTCTGGAACCAGCTCATGGCTGAGGCGTAATCTTTTTTACCTTCCATATGGAGCTGTCCAAGCTTGGCCTGAGCGGCGGCATAGCCCTGATTGGCGGCGGAGGTGAACAGTGTGACGGCTTGTTCCGTATCCTTCTTTACCCCGCGGCCCAGTTCGTACATCTGGCCGAGCAGGTATTCGGCGTCGGGGTGCTCCAATTTAGCGAGCGGTTCCACAATAATGAATGCTTCTTCGTAGCTGCCGTTGTCATAGGCTTTTTGGGCCTGCTCAACTGAGGGGGCCGGGGTTTCTTTAGCCGGATCCGTGGCAGCCGGAGCCTGTGTCTTTACGTCGGCCTTGGCGTCCGTTTTGGTATCCGCCTTGGCTTCAGCGGGTTTGGTCGCCGCTGGCTTATCCGCAGCCACAGCGGCAGGTTTGGCGGCTTGCGCATGTTCTTCTATGGCCAGGGCTTCCGCCGCCGGAGCCAGAGAAAGCAGTGTGACGGCGACGAGGGCGGGGACAACCTGTTTCGTATTGATCATGATCAGAACCTCCTGTCGGAATAGAGGGCGAACGACCGGAATCTCCGGCCTATTGGGGCGGAGGCGTTTCGACCCTTGGGGACCATAGAAAAACGGCTCCCACGCTAGAGGTCAATGATTTACCGTAACGATATGGCTATGGCGAAGAAAACCGGTGGAAGGGGGAGGGAAACTTTTGTAGAAAGTTTCCCTCCCCCTTCCACCGGACCCCCTTCCCCAATTCCCCTTAGTTCTTCAAGCTGTGGATCGGCGCGGGGATGCGCCCGCCGAGGCTGATAAAGGTGCTGGCGTCGCCGCCGGGCACGGGGATGATGTCGGCTTCGCCAAGCAGTCCGCCGAAGCAGGCTTTTTCGCCGACGCCCTTTCCGGGCACGGGGATGACGCGCACGGCGGTGGTCTTGGAGTTGATCATGCCGATAGCCATTTCGTCGGCGATGATGCCGGAAATGGTGGCGGCGGGCGTGTCGCCGGGGATGGCGATCATGTCGAGGCCGACGGAGCACACGCTGGTCATGGCTTCAAGCTTTTCGAGGGACAGCGCGCCGGAACGGGTGGCCGCCTCAATGCTGGAGTCCTCGGAAACCGGGATGAACGCGCCGGACAAACCGCCCACATGGGACGAGGCGAACGCGCCGCCCTTTTTGACGGCGTCGTTGAGCATGGCAAGCACGGCTGTGGTGCCGGGCGCTCCGATGGAGGACAGGCCCACGCTCTGGAAGATTTCGCCCACGGAGTCCCCCACGGCGGGCGTCGGGGCAAGGGACAGGTCCGCGACGCCGAAGGGCAGGTCGAGGCGCTGCGCCACTTCCTTGCCGATGATCTCGCCGACGCGCGTTACCTTATAAGCTGTGCGTTTGATGACTTCGGCCACTTCGCCGAGCGTGAATTCGCCGGGCTTGTGGTTTTCCATCGCGCGGTCGATGGCTTTCTTGACCACGCCGGGGCCGGAAACGCCCACGTTGATCACCACATCGGGCTCGCCCACGCCGAGGTACGCGCCCGCCATGAAGGGCACGTCCTGCGGAATGTTGGCGAACACCACCAGCTTGGCGCAGCCGAGGCCGTCACGGTCGCGGGTGGCTTCGGCGACATCAAGGATGCGCTGGCCGAGCAGGGCCACGGCATCCATATTGATGCCGGAGCGCGTCGAGGCCACGTTGATGGAGGAGCAGATGCGGTCCGTGGTGGCGAGGGCTTCCGGCAGGGCATCGATAAGATTGCGCTCGCCGGGCGTGATGCCTTTTTCCACCAGCGCGCCGAAGCCGCCGAGGAAGTCGACGCCCGCGTCCTTGGCGGATTCGTCGAGCACCTGGCAAGCCCGCACCATCTGATCGCGGGAGAAGGACGCGCCCACCACCCCGATGGGGCTGACGCTGATGCGCTTGTTGACGACGGGGATGCCGAACTTGTCGCCCACTTCGTTGCAGGTGGCGACGAGTTTGGCGGCGTATTTGGCGATCTTGGCGCGCACCCGGTAGGCGAACACGTCGAAATCGTGGCTGGCGCAGTCGAAAAGGCTGATGCCGAGCGTCACGGTACGCACATCGAGGTGTTCGTTGCGCAGCATGTTCAGGGTGCTGAGGACTTCACGATCTGTAAGCATGGAAACTTCCTCCGGGAAGTTTGTTTTGACACGGATGGGACCTGCCCGCCTCCTTGAGGGGAACCTGCGGAAAGGGGAGAGGATTGACCTCGACCTCCGGGAAACCCCGCGTATGCCGCTTAAACCGGCTGCACGCGGTGCAGGGCCTCGAAGATGTCGCGGTGCTGCATACTGAGCTGGAGGCCCAGGGTGCGGGCTTTGTCCTTGAGGGTGCGGCGCAGGGCGTTGCGGTCGATTTCCATCGGCAGGGAGATCTCGAATACCAGCAAGGCGCGCTTTTCTTCCTCAGGCATGAGAGCCTTGAGGTTTTCGATGTTTACCTTCTGATCCGCGAAAATCTTGGAGAACGCGGCGATGATTTCAAAACGGTCTTCGCCGTCCACCGTCACGACGAAAGGTTCGCTCTCGGCGGAACCGGACGTATCGCCTTCTTCAAAATCGCGGATCGTAACTGAAAGGTGCATCCCGCGGGATTCAATGGCTTTGGAAAGCTGGGTGTGGATGGTGCCGTTGTCCAGGCTTTCCTGTTTGTTGGCCACGAAAATGGCTGCAAACTGGTTCTTGAGAATGGTCTGGCTCACTTCTTCGATATTGCATTCAAGGGCCGAAAGGGTGCTGGATACGGCGTAGACGACGCCGGGGCAATCCAGACCGATGACCGAAACAACGATTTTGCTCACAGATACCTCTCGCGGCAGGTCTTTGGCTTTCCCAAAATAGGGGCTCAACAGCAGGGAAATCAGGCGGAAACATTCCGTCAGTCTCTTTTGCCAGCCCTCACCCGCTGTTAGCAAGCAAAAAGTTTGGTAACGACCGGCAGTTCCGTTTCAGCCCCCCTGGGAAACATTTTGACTGTATAAAAATTCCGCTGGAAAGTTTTCGAAAAAGGTTATATGGGGAGTCAATCTTGTCGATGCCGACAGACTTTTTTTGATTTTCTTATTAAAAGAAAAAGGAGGCACTCATGGTGCTCGATCCGAAAAAACACGCTGACTGGGAAATCGCTCAGGATGCCGAAACCCGTATGAAAACCGTGCAGCAGCTTGGTCGTGATATGGGCCTCCTTGATAAAGAGCTCCTGCCTTACGGCCATGTGATGGGCAAGGTCGACTACCGGGCCGTGCTTGAGCGCCTCGGGGACAAGCCCAACGGCAAGTATGTCGACGTGACCGCCATTACGCCCACGCCCCTCGGCGAGGGCAAATCCACGACCACCATCGGCCTCGTACAAGGCCTCGGACGCCGCAACAAGCGCGCTTCCGCCGCCATCCGCCAGCCTTCGGGCGGCCCCACGATGGGCGTGAAGGGCTCGGCCGCGGGCGGCGGGCTTTCCCAGTGCATCCCTTTGACGCAATATTCCCTGGGTTTTACCGGCGATATCAACGCGGTGATGAACGCCCATAACCTCGCCATGGTGGCGCTGACTTCCCGTATGCAGCATGAGCGGAATTATAATGATGAAAAGCTGCTCAAGCTGTCGGGGATGCCCCGCCTGAACATCGACCCCACCAATGTGAACATGGGCTGGGTCATGGATTTCTGCTGCCAGTCCCTGCGCAACATCATCATCGGCATGGACGGCACCAACGGGCGCTCCGACGGGTTCATGATGCGTTCCCGCTTTGACATCGCCGTGTCTTCCGAAGTCATGGCCATTCTCGCCATCGCCAAGGATTTGAAGGACCTCCGGCAGCGCATGGGCAAGATCATCGTGGCCTACGACCGCGACGGCAAACCCGTGACCACCGCCGATCTCGAAGTGGACGGCGCGATGACCGCGTGGATGGTGGAAGCCATCAACCCGAACCTTATCCAGACCATCGAAGGCCAGCCCGTGTTCGTACACGCCGGGCCGTTCGCCAACATCGCCATCGGGCAGAGCTCGGTCATCGCGGACCGCATCGGCCTCAAGCTGAACGAATACCATGTTACGGAGTCCGGTTTCGGCGCGGACATCGGCTACGAGAAGTTCTGGAACCTCAAATGCCACTACAGCGGCCTGACTCCGGACGCCGCCGTGGTCGTGGCGACCGTCCGCGCGCTCAAGAGCCACGGCGGCGCGCCCGTGCCCGTGCCGGGGCGTCCTCTGCCTGAGGAATACCGTACCGAGAACGTGGGCTTCGTGGAGGCAGGCTGCTGCAACCTGCTGCACCACATCAAGACGGTGAAGCGTTCCGGCGTGTCGCCCGTGGTGTGCATCAACGCTTTTGTGACCGACACCAAGGCGGAAATCGCCAAAGTCCGTGAGCTGTGCGAAGCGGCCGGGGCGCGCGTGGCCCTGTCCACGCACTGGGAACACGGCGGCGAAGGCGCGCTGGAACTGGCGGATGCCGTCATGGACGCCTGCAACGACAAGACCGAGTTCAAGCCGCTGTACTCGTGGGATATGCCGTTTAAGGAACGTATCGAGCTGGTGGCCCGCGAAGTGTACGGCGCGGACGGCGTGGACTTCTCCGCCGAGGCGTCCCGCAAGCTGGCCGACATCCAGAAACGCGACGACGCCAACGAGCTTGGCCTGTGCATGGTGAAGACGCACCTGTCCCTGTCCGACGATCCGGGCGTGAAAGGCGCTCCCAAGGGATGGAAGCTGCGTATCCGCGACGTGCTCACCTTCGGCGGCGCTGGCTTCGTGGTTCCGGTTTCCGGTTCCATCACGCTCATGCCCGGAACGGGCTCCAATCCTTCTTTCCGCAGGGTCGACGTGGACGTCGATACCGGCAGGGTGAAGGGGATCTTATAATAGAGAATGCCCACCGTATTGAGCATGATGGTATGGCGGTCCAGGGAAAAGATCAGCACCGGCTTATCGGCACAGTAGCGGTCAAGGACCCGGCGGTCCGGGAGGGTCTTTTCCTCCAGGCAGCTGCTGTCCAGATGATAGGCCGTGATCACGCTGCGCTTTGCGGCCTCCCGGCGGAGGATCTGGCCCATCTGCTCGTAATTCCGGGCGGGAGAGAGGTCCACACAGCCGCACTCCAGCCCCAACCGGACCACCTCGAAATGATTATCGATAAAGCCGGGCAAAACCGTGCGGCCCTTGGCATCAATGGTCTGCACCGTGCCGGAGATATACTCCGGCCTGCAGTCTCCCACGCCCAAACGGGAAACCTTGCCGTCATGGGTCAGCAGCCAGTCGGCGCACCGGCCCCCGTCCATACAGAGGATCTTTCCGTTTTTAATGAGAAGGTCTCTTTGGTCCATGACATTTGCTCCTATCTCTGCGGCGGCAAAGGGGTCGGGCTTTCCCGACGGCACTTTGAGACGCCGGACGGCGTTTTTAAAGTCCTCAAACCTCTTCAAAAGCAGCGGCACCCGGGGGAAGGCCCAGGCACGCACCCGTCTTTACTGCCGTATCCGCAGACCTATTCTTTCTATGGCTCAGTATAGCATATCCCGAGGG
>ERZ772867.4386-NODE-4386-length-10601-cov-3.001422_pt1 | contig 10601 bp, 15 predicted proteins | sample MGYA00511341_ERZ772867 | MGnify/ENA primary metagenome ERZ772867 (study PRJEB29015, sample SAMEA2737707) | human gut metagenome | biome: human gut; feature: human-associated habitat; material: faeces | place: China | collected 2012 ... | reverse complement strand
GGTTTTTTCTGTTCCAGCCCTCGATCCTGCCGTGGCTCGCCATGGCCCCCCGGCTCACGCCAAATCGATCCGCCAGGGTCTGATAGCTGCCCTCTCCGTTTTCATAGGCCCGGCGCACCTCCTGCCAAAAGCTCTCTCCCTTTCCCTTCATAGCTCCTCCCCGGCGATTAGCCGAAAGGGCGCAAACCAGTGTCCTGCAAACTCCTCCAGGCACTCTCTGCATACGCACTCGCCGTTGATTTGATAGTATTCCGCACCCTCATAGATTTCTCCGTCGCAGCGGCCGCAGCGCACCCATTCCTTTTCCTCCATGTGAAAAAACCTCCTTTTGTTTTTCTATCTCTCCCCGTTTCTCCGGTAAACCTTGCCTTTTTGTTGCCCATTTTTCCGCAACTGCCCCGTTTTCCTATCGCGCAAAAAATCCCCCTCCGCCAAAGTGGAAGGGGATCCATCGTGTCATAAATGCCTCGCAGAGTTCGCGTCCGCAGACGCGAAAAATTGAGATCATTTTCTCTCGCGACATGTGCGTGAGAGAAAATACCTCTCAGGCTGCCAGTGTGGAATTTCGGCGCTTTGCGCCGAAATTATGCGCGCAGCAGACTTGGAGCCATTTGTCGGAAAATTCCCAAGGAATTTTCGACAGCCTCAGCCCCCTCCGTCAAAGCGGAAGAGGATTGTCTGCGTTTGTTTACCAGTTGTAGTTGTCTGCCCGGGTGATTCCTCCCAGCATGGCATTCGGAAGGGGGATGTCGTTGAAGGTGATTGCGATTTCGCTTCTCTTCTCCCCGGTAAGCTTGGCCAACTCATCGGTTAACTCGCCCATAATGGCCTTTTTGGCCTCATTGGTGCGATCCGGTATCATGGTCCAATCTGTGCGCGCCGTGGGAGCCGTCTTTCGCACGTTTTCCGGCTCCATTTCATGGAAATACACATAGATGTTCTTTGGCAGCGTGTTGGTGTGGCTGCAGATGCTGTTGGCGGCAAACCCCATAAAGTCCCGCTTTTTCTGGGTGTCCTGCTTTCCTGTTTCGCTCACATGAATGATAGGCATATTCTGATCCTCCTTATATCTATTGACATCCCGCTTGTGCGGGCATGTCATACAAGAAAAGAAAGCGACCTCGCCGAATCCGGTGAAGCCGCTTTTGCGCTTTCCGTGCCGCCTGTGCTTCAGGCCACTCCATTCTTTTCTATACATATTGCGCGCATCGCATTGTTGATTTTACATTCCTCGTGTGAAAAATAGCGCATACGCGAAATTCGTTTCGTGCATGCGCTTTATATGCCGTGTATCTGTTTTCTCTTTTTCAGTGTTTATAGCTTCTTCTCCAGCATCACCAGTTCAACTCCAGCAAGTCCGTTGAACACGCAGGGCACGATCCCCGCCTCTCGGTATCCCAGGTGCCTATACAGCCGCCGGGCTCCCTCATTTCGGGCGTTGGTGTCCATGCGCAGGCAGGTACAGCCGCTCCGGGACGCATACTCCTCGTAAAACGCCACAAATTCCCGTCCGTATCCTTTTCCCTTTTCGTCCGGGTCAATGACCAGCGTGTGCAGCACCATCACCTGCTCATCCAATGCCGGATACAGCCATTTGACCTCCGCATACACGCCCACCTGCACCCGATTGATAATGGCTGTGCCTACGATACGTCCCTCTGTCTCCTCCACAAACAAATCGTCCCGCACCAGGGCGTCCTCCGCCGTCCGGCGGGTAGGATAGACCTCCCGTTCCCATCCGATGCAGGCCCGCCCTGCTTCTTCCTCTGTATGGATGGCGTCATAGATCCTCTCTACAGCCGCCAGATCCTTCTCCTGTGCCCTTCGGATGGTCACCTTCATTGTTTCCCCTCCATGCTTCTGTTTTCTGTCATAAAAGGGAGCTGCAGCCCCCGCTGCACCTCCCCATTCTTTTTTCACAGCCGAATTACATAGTCATAGATCTCAAATCCGCCCACCACCAGGTTTAGCAGGCCAAAGGCCAGCACCAGAATGGCAGCCACCCGCCGGGAGGTATTCTTCTTTTTTCCCGTGCCCTTGAGCATATCCGATCCTTCCGCACACATGGCTACGCACAGGGTCAGTGCCGTCAATCCCGGCACATAGAATACCCCCGTTTTGTGCAGGATTCCCGTGATCACGGCAATCAGCAAGAACACCACAGCAATCTTCTGCAATTTACTCATATGCATTCTCCTCCCGGCCTTCCACCGTCATTTTCTTCAGTGTATCGGAAAACCTCATAAAGTGCAAGTCTTTTCTTGCAGGAGCCTGGCCTTCAGCACCGCCGTCATGGTCTTTCCGTCCCGTATCTCCCCACTCATGCACTTTTCCACCGCTTCCGCAAATGGGAAAAATCGCACCTCTAAAAACTCATCCTCATCCAGGTGCTGTCGGGAGAAGGTCAGCCCCTCCGCCATGTATAGGTACAGCACCTCGGCGTAGCAGCCAGGGGAGGCGATGATGCTCCCCAGCTCCGTCCATCGGGCCGCTGCGGCGCCCACCTCCTCGTTCAGCTCTCTCTGCGCCGTCACAAAGGGATTTTCTCCCTTCTCCCGCTTTCCCGCAGGGATCTCCCACAGGTGCTGGCCCACAGCATAGCGGAACTGCCGCACCAGGGCCACCCGGCCCTGATCGTCAAAGGCCAAAATTCCCACGCCGCCGGGGTGATCCACCACCTCCCGCCATCCATGCTCACCGTTTGGCAGTAGCACCTCATCGTTGCGCACCCGGATGATGCGTCCTCTATAAACCTCGTGGCTTTGCAGGGTTTTTTCCGTCAGATCCAGCATGATACATCCCTCCATTTTTTCGCAGTATAGCATATTTTCTTTCCTTTATCAATTTTTATGGACATTTTTCCCGGGTATGCTATAATGATGGCAAGATCACCGGGGGCGCCGTCCCTCCGCTTTTTACCGTTCACTTTTTTCTCATCATTTCAATAGGGGGTACTGCTATGAAATATCTGTTCAAAAACGGCACCGTAGTCTCCGGCAGGGGCACCCGCCGGGCCGACGTGCTGGTGGAAAATGAGAAAATTCTCCAGGTGGGCCGCAATCTCTCCGACCCTCTGGCCCGGGCCATTGATGTCACCGGCAAGCTGCTCATGCCCGGGTTTATTGATGCCCACACCCACTTTGATCTGGATGTGTGCAACACCACCACCGCTGATGACTTTGACAGCGGCACCAAGCCATCCGGGGCGGCACTACCACCATTGTGGATTTTGCCTGCCCCAACAAGGGCGAATCTCTCCACCACGGCCTGGATCTGTGGCACAGGAAAGCCGACGGCAAGTGCTGGTGCGACTACGGCTTCCATATGACCATTGACGATTGGAACGCGGATATTGAAAAGGAGATCGACGACATGTACGCCGCCGGCATCTCCTCCTTCAAGATGTACATGACCTACCCGGCCATGATGATCGGGGACGAGGCCATGTACAAGGCCCTGAAAAAGCTGAAGGAAAAGGGCGGCATCTGCGGCGTCCACTGCGAAAACAGCGGCGTCATCGACGCCCTCATCGAGGAAAAGAAGGCCGCCGGGGAAATGGGTGTCTCCTCCCACCCCCGGACCCGTCCGGACTTTCTGGAGGCGGAGGCCGTGAGCCGCCTGCTGCGGATCGCTGAGGCGGTGGATATCCCCGTGGTCATCGTCCACCTCACCAACGCCGCCGCCCTGCGGGAGGTGGAGGCCGCCCGGAAGCGTGGCCAGAAGGTCTATGCCGAGACCTGCCCCCAGTACCTGCTGCTGGACGACAGCGTGTATGATAACCCCGACTACTCTCTGGCGGCCCGCTACGTCTGTGCGCCCCCCATCCGCAAGGCAGAGGATCAGAAGGCCCTGTGGATGGCCCTGCGCCGTGGCGAAATTCAGACCATCTCCACGGACCACTGTTCCTTTACGCTGGCCCAGAAGGACGCCGGCCGGGGAGACTTCACCAAAATTCCCGGCGGCCTGCCGGGGGTGGAGACCCGTGGCGAGCTGATCTATACCGCCGGTGTCACCACCCGGAAGATCAGCCTTGCCACCATGTGCCGTGTACTGGCGGAGAATCCCGCCAAGCTCTACGGGATGTTCCCCCGGAAGGGCATCCTGCAGGCCGGGGCCGACGCCGATATCGTGGTGTACGATCCGCTGGCGGATCACGTCATCCGTGCGGCGGACATGGTGGCCAACGTGGACTATAACCCCTACGAGGGCTTCACCACCCGTGGCTCCATCCAGCAGGTGTGGCTCCGGGGCCGTCTGGCAGTGGAGCACGGCACCGTGCTGGCCGGGCCCGACGGCAAGTACATCCTCCGTGGCAAGAACTGCCTGTAAAGAGAGGGGCAGGCTTCCATGACCGAGATATTATACTGCCAGTCCCCCGCCCTGTTTCTGCTGGCGGTGGTGCTGCTGATCTGCTTCTTTCTGCGGCGGCAGGCCCACCGGGTACGGGCGGCGCTGGACCTGATCCTGTGCATCCTGTTGCTCATCGGCGGCGTGGTGCTATATTATTTGGGAATGTACGGCGACTGCTTCACCATCCATGACTTCTGGCAGATCCGCACCTCCGGATGGGTGGGACTGGGCGTTGTAGCCGCCGGGTCGGTATGGCATCTGTGCAAGGTCTGCAAGCGGGGCGTGGAGCGCCGCCGGACGGAAAGGGCCGCCCGCCAGACGGAGGAGGCCCACCGTCAGGCGCTGGAGAGCGCCCGCCGGGAGGCGTATGAAGCCGGAAAGGCCGACGCCGCCAAGGAGCGTCAGCCGTCCCCCTCCGCCCCGGATGTATCCGCCCCGGAGATTTCCCCCGCCCCAGCGGACGCCGTCTCGCCGGAGCGTGCAGCTGCTCCCGCCGCTGACGCACCGCAGTCCTCCACCGGAGGAACAGGTCAAGCCCTGTAAAAACCCCGGCACAAAGCCTATGACCCTCTGGTTGCAGTGTCTGCCAAACACCGTGCAGCTCCGGTAAGCAGTCGATGCTGAGCTTAAATACCGCCGGTGCAGCAACCCTCAAAATACCATGCAGCACCGATAGAACACCATGCAGCACCGGCAGAACACTGTCCTTGACTTCCCCATCGGCATCTGCTGCAATCCCCCGTGTTCGCTGGGAGGGCGAGTCCTTCGGAGAAATGACAGCCGGATAAGGCGCAGACTGAAATGTCTGTCCTTATCCGGCTTTTTTTCTGGGAAGGGAGCGATCCCATGGAGTTAAAATTTCTCCCCTCCCCGCCGGGGGCGGAGAGCCTATGGCTGGCCATGCCCATCGCAGAGGTGCTGACGGCCCTCTATGCTGCCTCCGCCATGGGGCGCTATACCCGTGCGCTACCGCTGAGCACGAGATAAAAAGGACGCCGGTCGCTTAGCCGGCGTCCTTTTGGTATTTTGTGGATCACTTCCACAGGGAGCAGAGCAAATCCGTATAGTCGGAGGGATTCTCCAGCGGCAGACCCGCAATGAGCATGGCCTGATTCAGCAGAATCTCGGCATACTTTTTGGCCCGGTCGGGGTCCGTGATGCGGGCGGACTCCAGAGCGGCGAAGGCGGGATGCTCCACGTTCACCTCCAGAATACGCTTGGCCTTCAGGGCGAGGTCTGGCTGCACGGCGGCGAAGTACTTCTCCATTTCGAAGGTCATGCCCTCGCCGCTGGTAAGGCAGACGGGATGGGACTTCAGCTTGCTGGAGGCCTTCACCTGATCCACCCGGCTACCCAAGGTCTCCTTCAGAAAATCCAGCGTCTCCTGATGATCCGCCGTCTCCGGCTGCTTCTCGTCCCCCAGCTCCAGATCGCCATCTACGGCGGAGCGGAATGCCTTGTCGCCGTAGGTGCGGAAGATATCGGGGATGAACTCGTCGGTCTTATCGGTGAAGTACAGGATCTCCATGCTGCGGTCCTTCAGCAGCTCCGTCTGGGGCAGATGATCCACCGCCTCCACGCTGTCGCCGGAGGCGTAATAGATATACTTCTGCTCCTCCGGCATCCGGGAGACGTACTCACCCAGCGTCACCAGCTTCTTCTGGGTGGAGGAGTAGAACAGCAGCAGATCCTGCAGCTTCTCCTTCATGGCGCCGTAGTTGTTCAGGGCGCTGAGCTTCAGCTGGCGGCCGAAGCTGCGGTAGAACTTCTCATAGCCCTCCCGGTCGTCCTTCAGCATCCGCTCCAGCTCGCTGCGGATCTTCTTCTCCAGATTGTTGGAAATGACCTTCAGCTGGCGGTCGTGCTGCAGCAGCTCACGGGAGATGTTCAGGCTCAGATCCGGGGAGTCCACCACACCACGGACGAAGTTGAAGCACTCCGGCAGCAGATCGGCGCACTTATCCATGATCATCACGCCGCTGGAATACAGCTGCAGGCCCGGCTCGAAGTCCTCGGTATAGTACTGGCCGGAGGGCTGGGAGGGAATGAACAGCAGGGCCTTATAGGTGACGGCACCCTCCGCAGAGACGGTGATCACCGACTGAGGCGGAGCGAAATCCCCGAAGTGCTCCTGATAGAACTTGTCGTACTCCTCCCGTGTGACCTCGCTCTTCTTCCGCTGCCACAGGGGGACCATGCTGTTGAGGGTCTCCCACTCCTTGATCTCCTCATACTCCGGCTTGTCCTCCGGACAGCCCTCCTTGCGCTTGGAGCGGGTCATTTCCATACGGATGGGGAAGCGGATATAGTCGGAGTACTTCTTCACCAGACGCTGGAGGGTGTGCTCCTGCAGGTACTGGCTGTACTCCTCCGGCTCCTCGTCGGCCTTCAGGTGCATGATGATATCCGTACCCACAGTGTCCTTCCGGCAGGGTTCGATGGTATAGCCCTCCACGCCGTCGGACTCCCAGCGCCAGCCCTGCTCATCGCCGTACTTCCGGGTGACGACGGTAATGTGGTCGGCCACCATGAAGGCGGAATAAAAGCCCACACCGAACTGGCCGATAACGTCGCTCTCGGCGTCCTTATCCAGCTCCTGACGGAACTGGAAGGTACCGCTGGAGGCGATGACGCCCAGATTCTGCTCCAGATCGGTATCGTTCATGCCGATGCCGTTGTCGCTGACGGTGAGGGTGCGGGCCTCCTGATCGGGGCGGATGGTGATGGCGAAATCCTCCCGCTTCATGCCCACCTGCTCATCCGTCAGGGAGCGGTAGCACAGCTTATCGATGGCGTCGGAGGCGTTGGACAAGATCTCCCGCAGGAAGATCTCCTTATGGGTGTAGATGGAGTGGATCATCAGCTCCAGCAGACGCTTGGACTCCGCCTGAAATTCTTTTCTTTCCATAGTTGATTCCTCTTTTCTAATAGATTGGGAGACGCCGCAGCGCCTCCCGCTTTTTACCTGTTCAGCTGCGCTGGCGTTTGCTGCACAGCAGATAGCCCAGTCCCGTGAGCACCGTGGCCACAGCGGAGACGATCATGGCGATCTCCAGCAGCAGCCGCACGGCCTTGCTCTCCAGCAGATGATCCGTCACCTGCCGGACGCAGCGGCCCACAGCACCCAATAGCCGGCCCGCCAGACCCGTCACCTTGTGGAGAAGTCCCTTCCCCAGCGACAGGATGCGCCGTGTCAGAGGCAGGGCGTGTGACGCCAGCTGCCGAGCCTTGTGTACCTTGGTCGAAAGCATTTTCATCCCTCCCCATTTCTCTATGGTCAATTATAGACAGTCTGTCCGTTATTGTCAATTCCCGCCGGGGCGGGGCGTGTAAACTTCCTGTGAACAATGGGATAAAAAAGCTGCGGTAGGGCTTACGCTCTACCGCAGGGGACATTATTCGCCGCTTCCGGTGGGGGCCGCCACCGGATCGATGGCGGTCAGGACACCCACCACCACAAACCGGGCATCTTCAAACTCATACGAGCAGGTGGAGAGGGTCACCAAATGGGCGCTGGAGAGGTCCTCCGGCACCGGCGTCTTGGACTCGAACCGGGACGAGCGCACCAGCGCACTCACCGTATCTGCCGACAGCACCGTGGAGTACACGGCGTCGTCATAGTCCACCACGGACCCGGCGATCAGGTCCAGCCGGTAGCTCTGCTGGGGAGTGTAGAGATACAGATAGGGGTGGGCGTCGTAGAACTCCTGCTTCTTATACTGCACCAGTGCGCCGAACATGGCGCCGGACTTCATGTGATGGCCGTAGACCAGCGTATTCTGGTCGGAGAAGTCCGAGCGATTGACGTAGTCCATGAAGATGGTGCCGTTCTTGTTCCATGTGCCGTCCAGCAGGCGATAGAGATAGTAGTCGTTGTCCTCCGCCTGCACGATGGGGTAGTTCAGGCCCGTGTCCGCCCCGTAGAGCCACGCCACGATGTCGCTGTTGACGCCTTCCAGCGCCGCAAAGTCCACGTAGACCTGCTCCGGCTCCCCTTCCGGCTCCTCATCGCTGCTCAGGTCCGGGATGTAGACGTATTTGCCGGCATCCTTCAGCACCTCGTCGCTCTTGTGCTTTTCCAGCATATAGCTGCCGATCTGATAGGCTGCAAAGAGAAATACACCTATGAATACTGCCAGCAGGATATAGTATACCGCTTTCTTCATACCGGAGCCCTCCCTGTTGATTTTTTACATTATACCAGATGGCCCACCGCTTTTCAAGAAAAAGCTTGATGCCCTCCGGAGGAACGGGACAGGGGTTTCTGCGCTGGACAGGGGGCGGCAGATGTGGTATGATAGCTTAGATTGACAAGGCAAGAAAGGTGTGAGACAGATGCAGGTAGAGAGCCTGAGCTGGTTCCCCGGTCACATGACCAAGACCCGGCGGATGATCGCCGAGCAGATCAAACATGTGGATGCAGTGTGCGAAATCGTGGACGCCCGGATTCCTGTGTCCAGCCGGAACCCGGATGTGGACGAACTGACGGCGGGGAAGCCCCGGCTGGTGGTGCTGAACCGGGTGGACCAGGCGGACCCGGACGCCACGAAGCGGTGGGCGGCCTGGTTCCGGGCAAAGGGGTACGCGGTGATGGAGTCTGACGCCAAGAGCGGCGCCGGGACAAAGCAGTTTGCCGCTGCTGTCAAGACGCTTCTTGCGGACAAGCTGCGCGCCTATGCGGAAAAGGGGCAGAACCGGGTGGTCCGGGTGATGATTTTGGGCGTGCCCAACGTGGGCAAGTCCACCTTTATCAACAGGATCGCCGGCCGCAAGACTGCCAAAACCGAGGACCGGCCCGGTGTCACCCGGGCCAAGCAGTGGGTGCCCATCGACCGCGGGCTGGAACTGCTGGATACCCCCGGCATTCTGTGGCCCAAGTTTGAGGACCAGAGCGTGGGGCTGAACCTGGCCTACACCGGCGCGGTGAAGGACGAGATCCTGGACATGGAGACCCTGGGCTGCCACCTGATGGCGTACCTGGGCACCAACTATCCGGAGGCCCTGAGGACCGGCTACAAGCTCCCGTCCCTGCCGGAGCGTCAGGACGGCGAGGAGGACGTGGCCTGGGGCTACCGCCTGCTGGAGGCCGCCGGGAAAAAGCGGGGCTTTCTGATCTCCGGCGGCGAGGTGGACACGGAGCGGATGGCCAAGATCCTGTTGGACGAGTACAGAGCTGGCAAGCTGGGACGCTTCACACTGGAAATGCCGGAGGAGACGGAACAGCCTGCAGCGTCAGAATGAGGGAAGCGCGCCTATGAATTGCCCGTCTTGCGGAAAAGAGATGGAGCGGGGGAGCCTTTATACGGAGCTGGGGCGGGGCCTTTTCTTCCTGCCGCCCGGCGGAAAAGTGGGATTCTGGGATACGAAGCGCAGTGTGGAACAGCACGGCGGGATTGTTTTGGATGGCCCGCATCATATACGGGGGAGCGACCGCGCAACTGTACATGGCTATGTCTGCCGCGCCTGCAAAAAGATCCTTCTGGAGTATTGACATCACTTGGCGGGAATCGCGGAAAGCGAAGGAACCTGCCCTGCGAGGAGGGAGGCATATCCATGAACTGCCCTGTCTGCGGAAAAGAGATGGAAAAGGGCCATGTCATCACCAAGAACAGCATCGGTCTTTTTTTCATGCCGGGAGAGAAAGACCTCCGCACGTTTTATACGAGGCGGAACATCGAGGCAGATGGCGGCATTGTGCTGGACGGACCGATGACGTTCCGCTACAACCGGACATGGCTTCCCGCCTGGGTCTGCCGTGGCTGTAAGAAGATCGTCATGGAGTATTGGTAGGATGGAAATGGACCTCTGGACCTATGAGCGTGAACAATGGAATAGTGGTCTCACGGCCCTCTGCGGAGTGGACGAGGCAGGAGCCGGGCCCCTGGCGGGGCCGGTGTACGCCGCTGCCGTCATTCTGCCCCGGGAGATCGGTTTTCCTGGCCTCAACGACTCCAAAAAGCTGACGGCGAAGAAGCGGAATGTCCTGTTCGACCAGATCACCGCCACGGCAGAGGCGTACAGCATCGCCTTTGTGACGGCGGAGGAGATCGACAGTTTGGATATCCTCAACGCCCGGATGCTGGCTATGAACCGGGCCATTGAGGGGTTATCCATTCGGCCGGACCTGTGCCTCATTGACGGCAACCGGGACCATGGCAGCAGCGTCTCCATCACGGCGCCCCACATGTGCCTGGTAGGCGGGGACGGGAAGAGTGCCTCCATTGCGGCGGCCTCCATCCTGGCCAAGGTCA
>ERZ772867.4379-NODE-4379-length-10628-cov-3.109051_pt1 | contig 10628 bp, 6 predicted proteins | sample MGYA00511341_ERZ772867 | MGnify/ENA primary metagenome ERZ772867 (study PRJEB29015, sample SAMEA2737707) | human gut metagenome | biome: human gut; feature: human-associated habitat; material: faeces | place: China | collected 2012 ... | reverse complement strand
TTTAACGGTGCGCCGCTACATGTTTTGAAAGGCATAGACTTGGATATAGAGAAGGGAGAGATGGTGTCTATTATGGGGGCGTCGGGATCGGGGAAATCCACATTGCTGAATATCTTGGGAATATTGGATACATACGATACGGGCATTTATACCCTGAACGGGCAGTTGATCCGCAATCTGAGCGAAACCCGTGCGGCGGAACTGCGTAACCGGATGATCGGTTTTATCTTCCAATCCTTTAACCTGATTTCATTCAAAAATGCGGTGGAGAACGTAGCGTTGCCCCTGTACTACCAGGGAGTAGGTCGCAAGAAGCGAAACGCTATGGCGTTGGAATATCTGGATATGGTCGGGCTGAAAGACTGGGCGGAACATATGCCGAACGAAATGTCCGGCGGGCAGAAACAGCGTGTTGCCATTGCCCGCGCCCTGATTGCCAAGCCGCAGGTGATCCTGGCGGATGAGCCGACCGGAGCGTTGGACAGCAAGACGACGGTCGAGGTGATGGAGCTGCTCCGGAAAGTAAACCTCGAAGGGCTGACGATGGTGATCGTGACGCACGAACCTTCCGTGGCCGAGGCAACCGACCGCATTATCCGCGTGAAAGACGGTCTGATAGAAACAATAGAAAAAGGATTGGGACATGTTTGACTTTGATAATTTCCGAGAAATATGGAGTACGATCCAAAAGAATAAACTCCGTACCTTCCTGACCGGATTCTCCGTGGCATGGGGGATCTTCATGCTGATTGTCCTCTTGGGTGCGGGCAACGGGATGAAGAACGGCATCATGTCGAACTTCCGCAATTTCAGCCTGAACCGGGTGGAGACATGGCCGCGCTACACGAGCAAGCCGTACAAAGGAATGCAGATGAACCGGAGGATCGAGTACAAGGATGAAGACCTGGTTGCCATCCCGCGCGAAAATCCCGAAGTGGACTTGATTACGGCGAGTATCAGCCGGAGCGATACGCTTTCCTACGGAGACGAATATAACGCCTACTCCCTGAACGGCGTGCATCCGTCGAAGGCGGTGATCGACAATATCGAAATGACGGTTGGGAACGGCCGTTTTATCAATGATATAGATGTGAAGGAAAAAAGAAAGGTGATTGTCCTGAGCCCCCGCATGAAAGAAGTCCTTTTCAAAGGCGAGGACCCGTTGGGCAAATATGTGAATGCCGGGAGTGTCGCATACCAGGTAATCGGCGTCTATAAGGCGGAGGACAACGACAACAACGCGCCGGCCTATATCCCTTTCAGTACGGCGCAGACCTTGTATAACGCCGGCTACGGGCTGGATGACATCATCTTTACCATTAACGGTATTTCCACACAGGAAGAATTTGACGCTTTCGAGAAACGTTTCCGCCAGCAGATGGGAGCGCGGCATAAGTTCGACCCCGAAGACCGGCGGGCGATCGGTATGTGGAGCACACTCGAAAACTTCATGATGCTGAACGGGATGATGAACGGTATCGCCCTCTTTATCTGGGTGATCGGCATCGGGACACTGACTGCCGGGATCGTAGGCGTGAGCAACATCATGCTGATAACGGTACGTGAGCGGACGAGGGAGTTCGGCATCCGGAAGGCGATAGGGGCGACTCCGTTCTCCATCCTGAAACTGATCATTGTCGAATCGATCCTGATCACGGCAGTGTTCGGTTATTTGGGCATGATCTTAGGGATCGGGCTGACAGAAGGAATCAATTCGGTTATGGAGATGATGAATGCCGGAAAGAATGTTTCGCAGGATGACATGAGCATCTTCCTGAATCCGACGGTGAACCTCAGTGTGGCGTTGTCCGCTACGGCCCTGATCATCGGGGCAGGCGTGCTGGCCGGCTATTTCCCTGCCCGCAAGGCGGTCAAGATCACGGCGATCGAGGCCATGCGCAATGAATAATTGGTAATTGAAAATAGAAAGATTATGTTCATATTTGATATAGATCGCTGGGTGGAAATATGGGTGACGATCACCCGTAATAAAACCCGTAGCCTGCTGACCGGCTTCGGTGTGTTCTGGGGCATCCTGATGCTGGTGATCCTGTTGGGTTCCGGCAACGGTTTTAAGAATGGCGTGTTGAAGAACGTCGACGGTTTTTCGACGAACTCCGCATTCTTCTTTTCCGAACGGACCGGCGAACCCTACAAAGGGTATAAGAAAGGGCGTTACTGGCAGATGCGCAACCGCGACTTGGAGACGATCCGCCAGCGTGTGAAAGGAGTGCGCTATCTTTCGCCAATGATCATGCAATGGGGCGGACAAAACAATGTGGTGAGAGGACAGAAAGCGGGTACATATAACGTGCGTGGCGTCTATTCCGAATATTTCAATATCGAAACGCAGCATATCCTGGCCGGACGCCTGTTGAATGAAATCGACATGATCGAAAAGCGGAAGGTGTGCCTGATCGGTAATATCGTGCGCGAAGTCCTTTTTGCCCCGGATGAAGATCCGGTCGGGCAGTACATACGGGTGAACGGCATCTATTACCAGGTGGTCGGCGTGATCAAGCCGAAGCCCCGTGCCCAGATCGGCGGAGAGCGTGATGATCCCGTTCAAGACCCTCCAGCAGGCTTCCAACCAGGGAGACAAGTTCTGGTTCCTGTGTGCGACGGCCGACGACGGTTACTCTTGCGACAAGATGGTGGAAGATATAAAGACGGTCCTGCGTTCGCAGAACGAGATTTCCCCGACGGACGAACATGCCATCAGCAGCTTTACGATAGCCAAGCAGTTCGAAACATTCGACATGCTGTTCACCGGTATCAATATCCTGGTCTGGCTGGTCGGTATCGGTACTTTGCTGGCGGGAATCATCGGGGTTAGTAATATTATGATGGTGACGGTCCGGGAGCGGACACGCGAGATCGGGGTGCGCCGTGCGATCGGTGCGAAGCCTTTCGATATTATTTCGCAGATCATGAGCGAGAGCCTGCTTCTGACTTCCCTTGCCGGGTTGATCGGGCTTAGCGTGGGGGTATTCCTGCTCGATGTGGTGAACAATGCGATGGCAAGCGACGGAGATGTGTCTAACGACACGTTTTTTTCCAATCCCGAAATCCATATCGGGACAGCGGTGGCAGCTACCGTAATTCTGTTGTTCAGCGGTCTCCTTGCCGGATTGATCCCGGCCTGGCGTGCCATGCAGATCAAGGCGATAGATGCTATCAGGGAAGAGTGAATTGGATTTCAGATTTATGATTTATAATTTGTGTCTACGTATAAATCATAAATATTTCCATTGTCAATTAATAAAAAAGTATAGTTATGAAGAATCGTATCGTAAAAAAAGTCCTGCGGATCATCTTTTTGGTATTTGTGGGAGTTGCTGTTGTCGGCACTTTCTATTTCTTGTGGAAGAAAGCGCAACCTGTCATTACCCTCTATGAGTTGGTTACCCCTGCACGTGACACGATTGAGACGAAGACCGTGGCGACCGGAAAGGTCGAACCTCGTGATGAAGTCCTTATCAAACCGCAAATGTCGGGTATCATCTCCGAATTGCTGAAAGAAGCTGGACAGATGGTGAAAGAAGGGGAGATCATTGCTCGTATCAAGGTTATTCCTGAAATGGTTCAGTTGAATAGTGCCGAATCGCGTGTACGGGTGGCGAAGATCAACCTCGAACAGATCAGTGCTACCTTCAAGCGAGATAAAGAGTTGCATAAACAGGGGGTTATCTCCAAAGAAGATTACGAAACATCTCTTGCCAACTATAAAAAGGCGCAGGAAGAGGCAGAGAACGCTCAGGATGCTCTTGAGATTATCCGTGAAGGTATCTCTAAACGGTCTGCCGCTTCCAGTACGACACAGGTTCGTTCTACTATCACCGGTATGATCTTGGATGTGCCTATCAAGGTCGGTAACTCGGTGATCCAATCGAATACTTTCAACGACGGTACGACGATCGCTACTGTTGCCGATATGAGCAATATGATCTTTAGGGGGAAAGTAGACGAGACGGAAGTCGGCCGTATCCATGAAGGGATGCCGATCAAATTGACGGTTGGCGCTATGGAAAGCCGCACGTTCGATGCTGAACTGGAGTATGTGGCTCCTAAAGGTGTGGAAGAGAACGGGGCTGTGCTGTTTGAGGTGAAGGCAGCCGTGCATATGCCAGGCGATGCCTTTATCCGTGCCGGCTACAGTGCCAACGCCGAGATTGTGTTGAAGCGTGCGGAGAATGTATTGTCCGTACCCGAAAGCTGTGTCGAGTTTAGCGGTGATTCTACTTTCGTACAGGTAGTAAAAGCGGAAAAGCCGGAACAGAAGTTTGAAAAGCGTGCCGTTAAGGTAGGTTTGTCCGATGGTATCAAGATCGAGATTAAGGAAGGTCTTGCCGAAAACGAAAAGGTACGCGGGGCGATTGTCGATCCGAATAAGAAATAATTGTAAACGATAAAATGATGAGAAGCCAATTAATAATAGCTACGACTTTGTTTCTTTCCGGTACTTTTGCTTGGGGGCAGGAACTCTCCAAACGATGGTCTTTGGAAGAATGCATCCGTTATGCAATTGAGCATAACATCGATCTGAAGCAAAAAGAGCAGGATCAGGAAAGCCGGAGAGTAGAATTGCATACCAGTAAGTTCAGTTGGTTGCCCGATCTGAATGCCAATGTCGGACAGAACTTCGACTTTGGACGTTCTCCTTCCAAATCAGGTGTGATTGTGGATCAGAACTCGGCTAATACTTCGGCATCTGTCTCTTTGAGCATGCCGATATTCGACGGCTTGCGTATTCCCAACGATATCGCTGCCCGCAAGCTGGACTTGAAAGCGGCTGTCGAAACGTTGAATAAGGCGAAGGAAGACTTGTCGATTAATGTTGCTTCCTACTATTTGCAGGTTTTGTATAATAAGGAAGTCCAAAAGATTGCCGAGTTGCAGGTTGCGCTGAGCAATGAGCAGGTCGTGAAAACCGAAGCATTGGTAAAGAACGGGAAGGTTCCCCTTTCCCAGTTATACGATATGAAAGCGCAGCTAGCGAAGGACGAAGTCTCGCTGACCGAAGCGCGTAACAATGTGAAACTGGCATTGCTCGACTTGACGCAAAGCCTCGAACTGGAACGCGACGGTGAAAATTTCGATATCGTAGTCCCTGAAATAGAAGATGCGGTTGAACAGTATATGGGCAGCATCCTTCCTCCGGACAATGTCTATGATCATGCTGTCGCTTTCAAGCCGCAGATCAAGGAGCAGGAATTTCTCTTGGAAAGCCAGAAGAAAATGCTGAAAGTGGCTCGGGCAGGTTATTATCCGAAACTGAATTTCGGCGCCAGCTACAGCAACGGCTATTACCATTATTCCGGTGATGGCGAATATACGAATCTTCCTTTCAGCGACCAGTTGAAGAATAACGGGCGTAAGACGATCGGGTTCAGCTTGAGTATCCCGCTGTTCAACCGCTTTCAGGTTCGTAACAGTGTCCGCTCCGCCCGTATCAATATCCGGAACCGGGAGTTGATGATGGAGAATACGAAGAAGGTGTTGTATAAAGAAATCCAGCAAGCCTACTACAATGCGACTGCTGCCCAGGAGAAATATACCGCATCCGACAAATCTGTCCTCGCTAGCAAGGAGGCTTTCTCTTATGCCGAAGACCGTTATGCCGCCGGTAAGAGTACGGTTTTTGAATACAGCGAAGCCAAAACGAAGTATGCCCAGAGCTTGTCCGAACAGGCTCAGGCCAAGTATGACTTCATTTTCCGCACCAAAATCTTGGACTTCTATAACGGCACACCAATAACACTATAACATATTTAGGTTAGACACATTTGTTTAAGAAAAAGAAGGTCTCTGTGATGGAAACCTTCTTTTTGTTCTTATATTTGTCCGAGAGATTATGATTTACAATTCAAGGACTATGAAAGTATAATCGTTTAATGGAGTGGATCTAATATTAATACCTAGAAAAACATATTATGAATGCAAGATTTGTGACATTAGTTTTGCTGCTATTCGTTTGGCTGGAGGGGGACAGCGTTTGGGCCCAATATCTTCCCAAACTTTATCAGGTTTTCTCTCCCGACAAAAAGTTGAAGATGGCTATTCAGCGACATAACGACGGTTTGCTGACCTACACTTTTGCAGCTAATAGAGAAATATTGATCAAAGAATCTCCGTTGGGTTTCAAATTGGAATCACAGGAGACGGTTCCTTCTTCTGGTTGGAAAATAGAGAAAGTATCCGACCGGAAAGTACGGGATGAATGGAAACCGCTCTGGGGTAAACGGGCTGTGGTTGAAGATCATTTTAATGAATTGGTGATCGATTTGGTGAATCCGGCCGGACAACCGGAGCGGATGCAGTTGGTTGTCCGTGGATATAATGACGGCTTTGCATTCTGTTATAAAATACCGGATGGCAAAGGACCGCGTGTAAATGTGCAGTCCGAATTGACGGCCTATAACTTTGCTGGAGATTATACGGCATGGTTCTATAATGGCGAAAATCATAATATAGGACCCGAAAAGTTGACGGAAACAGATGGAACCCGTTTGCCGGTGATGACCGTGAAGGCGGGTGATAAACATTATATGGCGATCCACGAAGCCTGCCTGGAAACAGGAGCACCTCTTGTTTTACAATCCAAAGGGGGGGAATCGCTCTTTTCGGTCGCTTCCAAGCCGGCCAGTCTGTCGCCGGGATATACTTCAGCCTGGCGTGTCGTTATGTATGGGGTGACGCCTGGCGTATTGACAGATTCCCATTTGTTGGAGTTGCTGAATCCAGACCCCGACCCTCGCTATGACTTTTCGTGGGTAAAGCCGGGATTGGCTGTCTGGGACTGGCGTATCAACGGGGCTGTGTGGGATGGATTTACATATGGAATGTCATATCCTTCTTGGGTGCGGATGGTAGATTTTGCTGCCGAGCAAGGTTTTAAATACCTGGTGCTGGATGCTAATTGGTACGGGCCGGAATTCGAATCGGATTCCGATCCGGTAGAAGGGGAAAAATCGCAGGATGTGCAACGGTTGTTGAAATATGGAAAAGAGAAAGATGTCGGAATTTGGCTTTATCTGAATGATGTCGGAGGCCGGAAATATCCGATAGAAAAGACTTTGAAACAGTATGGCGATTGGGGAGCAGCCGGAGTTAAATATGGATTTATGAGCGGAACGCAGGAAGAAAAGAACCAATGGACGAAAAAGATCACGGAACTTTGCGCTCAAAATCATTTGTTGGTCGATTTTCATGATGGTCCGGTTCATCCATACGGACAAATGCGTACTTGGCCGAACGCCGTGACACGCGAATATTGCCATGCCCAATTGGACGGACATCATGTGTTCGAGCCTAAAACATTTGTAACGACCGTTTTCGTCAATATGGTTGCCGGTCCGATCGATATGAACAACGGAATGTTTGACCTTCGCCAAGGGCATACGACACGTGTGGACGAGAGTCAGCCGGTTCCTTCCACACTGGTTTCGGAAGCTGCCCGTACGTTGATTGCTTTTTCTGGCGTGACTATTTTGCCGGATATTCCAGAATATTACCGGAAGTACCCAGCTTTGTTGAACTTCCTGTCTGCCCAGAAGATGCCGTGGAAAGAGAGTTGTACACTGGCTGGTGAAATCGGGGAGTATATCGTGATGATGCGTGAAACGGAGGATGCCTACTTGGTCGGTGCGGCCACGAATGAGTCCGGAAGGACGATTGATCTGCCTCTTTCTTTCCTGAAAAAAGGAAAATATACTGTCGAAATTATCGAAGACGGTGAGGATGCCCATTATCTGACAAACCGAGAAAGCTTAAAGGTTACGACCCGGCAATTGACAAGCAATGATAAACTGACATTGAAGCTGGCACCCGGTGGAGGTGCGTGTCTTGTTATCAAGAAGAATTCGTCTATGGGTGCCTGTGGGCAAGCTGCTTTTCCGCTTGTCAGCCCTTCCGGAAAAATGAATGCCGATATTAGAGCCGGGGAAAAGAATGTAGAAATAGATTTATTTGCTAACGGAGAAAAGGTGGTGACGGCTAAAACTTTGCAGTTCTCTTTGGATGAGAATATCCTGAAAGGCAACTGGAAGGTGGTGGACCAAAAAAGGAAATCGGTCGATCAGACTTGGCAACCCGTTTATGGAGAGCGGTCCGTCGTGACAGATCGATATAATGAGGTTGAGCTAACGCTTCAGTCGGATGAGAACTGGAAAGAGATGGTGTTGTCTGTTCGTCTTTACGATGAAGGACTTGCGTTCCGTTATGCATTTGACAAGTTGGATTTTTGGAATCGTACGGTAACCGATGAGAAGACGCAATTCCTTTTTCAGAAAGACTGCAAGACCTGGGTGACCGATATGGCACAAGGAGCTTATTTCGAAACGAAATTGAGTGCGTTGAAAGGTGCTGCCGATCGTCCTCAGGTGATCCGGGTTAATGATAACCGGTTTGTCGCAATTGGAGAAGCTGCCCTTGTCGATTATTCCCGCATGAAATTGGAGAAGAGTGAGACTGGGTTCGGGGTACAATCTGTTTTGTCGGGAAAAGTCAATCTGGATTTGGCCGGCTATCGATCTCCTTGGCGTTATGTAATGGTCGCCGGGCATCCGGGAAAATTGGTCGAAAATAATTACTTCGTTCTTAACTTGAACGAACCTAATCAGATTGCGAACACTAGCTGGATCAAGCCCGGACAGGTAATTCGTGAAGTTACATTGACAACGGCTGGCAGTATGGCTTGTATTGATTTTGCAGCAGAAAACAATATAGCCTATGTGCTGTTTGATGCCGGTTGGTATGGGGCGGAAGAAGACATAAAATCGGATGCGACTACCGTTACGATTGATCCGGCCCGTTCGAAGGGCCCGCTCGATTTGCCTAAAGTAATAGAATATGCCGATTCAAAAGGTGTTGGCATATTGGTATATGTGAATAAAAAAGCGCTGCATCAGCAACTGGATGAAATTCTGCCTTTATATAAGAAATGGGGGATCAAAGGTGTAAAATATGGTTTTGTGAATGTGGGCGACCAATACGCTACGGCATGGTTGCATCAGGCAGTACGCAAAGCAGCCAAATATGAATTGATGGTTGATATCCACGACGAATATCGTCCGACGGGTTATTCACGCACGTATCCGAATTTATTGACTCAGGAAGGTATCCGCGGCGACGAAGAAAGCCCATCGCTAGACCAAGCCATCTATACATTATATAATCGCATGATTTGCGGAGCGGGTGATTATACCAATTGTTATTTTGCGGAAAGAGTCACGGAAAAGATGGGAGGACGTGCTGCCCAGTTGGCTAAATTGGTCGCTATTTATAGTCCTTGGCAGTTTGTCTATTGGTATGACCGTCCCGAAAAATCACCGAGGCGAGCCGGTGGTGCAGGCTCTGCCGAATCTGTGATCAAAACAGATGCCGCAACTCGTTTTTATAATTCTATTCCGACCGTATGGGACGAAACCCGCTTCTTGGATGGAGAAATGGGCAAATATGTTGTGGTCGCCCGCCGTTCGGGTTCCGATTGGTATGTAAGCATGTTGAATGCCGGAGACAAGAAACAAATCTCCTTACCCCTTGATTTTCTGAAAAACAGAAAGGGCTATACCGCCACACTCTATTACCAGGCTTCCGAGGAGAAAAAGGATGTCGTCGATACCAAGAAAATCAGGTTGGAGAACCGCAATGAGGTTATCATTGATTTGGTCGGGAATAGCGGATGTGTGCTGCATTTTTCGATTCTTAATTTCCAATAGATTTATTTCAAATCACGTGGTAAGCCGGAGGGAATGTTCTTTCTCCGGCTTTCTTTTTATTTATCTGTTATCGGCTTCTTTTTTCTGATAAGAGGAAGGAGATATTCCCATGACTTTGGTAAAGACACGGGAAAAATAGGCCTGCTCCTCGAATCCGAGCCGCATCGCAATTTCGTTCAGTTTCATATCCGTAAGTTCGATATACTGACAGGCTTTCTGTATTTTCAGGCGTGTAAAATAATTGATGGGAGAAGTACCCGTTTCTTTCTGGAATAAGGTGGAAAAGTGAGATTCCGAATATTTGAAATATTCCGCTAAATCTTTTAAGGTCAGATTGGTTTCCACGTGTTCTTGTAAGTAATAGATAACTCGCATCGAGAATGAATTTTCTTTGTGGGTCGGAAGATCGATATGGCGGAACTGTTCCTGAAAAATGAAAGTTGAGAGAAACGTATATAAGCACATGGATGAATAGGCCAGATATTCTTTTATGTAACCTCTGGCAAAACTACTGTATATCTCTTCGAATAGACGGATGCGGACGAGTTGCCGTACATGTTCGTCTGCTAATATTTCTTGAGGAGCGGGGTTGGGAGAAAGGAATGATTCGGTTAGCTTACCACAGAAATGAACCCAATAGATCGTCCAAGGATCATGGCTGTCCGCCTCAAATGAATAAGGGACATGGGGAGGTACGATGATATACTGATTTTTTTGTACGGGATATGTCTTACCGTAGATATGATACCACCCTTTTCCTTCTATGCAATGGATCAGCATGGCATAGTCGGTTCCCTCTTCCTTTTCGACATAGTGAAATTCTACTTTTGGGAAAAATCCGATCTTGCGGACATAAAGATTTCCGATAAGGGGATCTTTCCTGTATTCCAATAGCAATTCTTCTGGCAA
>ERZ772867.4357-NODE-4357-length-10662-cov-23.424814_pt1 | contig 10662 bp, 12 predicted proteins | sample MGYA00511341_ERZ772867 | MGnify/ENA primary metagenome ERZ772867 (study PRJEB29015, sample SAMEA2737707) | human gut metagenome | biome: human gut; feature: human-associated habitat; material: faeces | place: China | collected 2012 ... | reverse complement strand
TGGTAAAAATCCTTATTTTATAATGGTTTAGCGACACGCAAAATAATAACACTTTAATTTTAAAAGAGGTAAAGAAATAATGGAAAAACTTATTATACAAATGAAAAATGAAAGAAATTCTAATTGCAAAGGTATTTATTATATAACTCAAGTTGAATTGGCTTATAATAGCAATAAGATTGAAGGTAATAAATTAGCAAAAGAACATATATGTTCTTTGTTTGAAACTGCTACTATTTCCACAAATGGAAATGAAGTTATTGATAAAAATGATATTATAGAAACAAGTAATCATTTTCATGCTTTTGATTATATTTTAGATACTATAAAAGAACCTTTAACTGAAAAATATATAAAATCTTTGCATTATATCTTGAAGCAAGCCACTGATGACGCTTTTAAGTCTTGGTTTAATGTAGGTGAATACAAAAGATTAGAAAATTTTATTGATGAACAAACAACATCTAAACCAGAAAATGTATCTGAAAATATTAGAGAACTTCTTACAAAATATAATAAAAAAACTAAAAAAACGATTGAAGATGTAATTGATTTTCATGTTTTTTTTGAAAAAATACACCCATTTCAAGATGGTAATGGCAGAGTTGGCAGACTTATTATATTTAAAGAATGTTTAAAGAATGGTATAATTCCATTTATAATAAATGATGAATATAAATGGTTTTATTATAGAGGTCTTAAAGAATATGATAAAGAAAAAGGTTATTTAATAGATACTTGCAAATTTGCACAAGATAAATATAGATGTTATATAAAAACTATGTTATAATTAAAGCACAAACATTGATATTGAACAAAAGAAAAAACCTCGAGGTAGTTGACGGCTTCTCGAGGTTTTTTACATTTTTAAGCCTGTCGGCTATGGGCTAGTTGCTTTAATTTTTAGTCTTATTATCTGTCTAACCACTTGCAAAAATAATGTACAGCTAAGCCGGATACAAAACCTGCCATAACAGAAATAAGAAATTCATTGATATTGAACAAAAAGCACACCTCCTCCCGTTGCCGAGATTTGGTAAAGCAACATGATGATTATAGCATAAAAAAGTGAGATGATGTTAAAATGTGTTTACCTAAAAAAACCATAGTACAATATAAAAATGCTGTTAAAGAAGTTAAGCAGAAATTAAAAACTGTAGAATTAGAATGGAAAAACTTAGACAAAGCAGTAAAAAAAGATTTTATAAATGTAGAATTGTACAAGTTTGATAAATTAAATTATTATGATTGCCTGTTAAATGAAGCCTATAGCTCTGCCAGTAGTTTTTATCCAAACACGGATTTAGTAAGGCTATTAAGAAAGTTGTTTGCAGGTATATAAAATGGACAAAGATAAAAAGCAAAGAATTAGGGAATTAGAAAGAGAGTATTTAAAATTAAGCAGAAAAGAAGCATGGCTTATTAGACAGCAACAAAACTATTTAATAAATACCAGCCAAGAAAGAAAAAAACTTGATGAAAAAATGAGGAAAATTGAAAATGAATTGATTGAGTTAAAAAAGAATTTAATAAATTATCCTGTAGAAATAAAAATTTTAAATACAAATACAGCCACCACAGCTATACATGAAGTAAATTTAATAGATTTTAAGTGTAAAAAAGTTATAAAAACAACAAGTATTGCAGAACTAAACAATAAAATACAGAAGTTTTTACAAGCTGAAGGCAAAAAATTAGAAGAAAAAGGCTTATTGCCAAAGCCAACGCCACCAATGTTTTATATAAACTATGCTAAAAAAACGCTTACCATGAACTTTTATTATGAAAAACAGCAATAAAAAAACCTGCTGCTGCTAAGATTCTATTTTTAGATTCTTAGCCGTAGCAGGTTTTTTTTTTAAAACAAATTGTGGCCATAAATTTTTATGGCTACAATTATCTTTCGTAACTATAACTTTTACTTTTTTTAGCCTGATGTAATTCGCCTTTAGTTATTGCATTTTGTATTTGCTGGCTTATTTGTCTGTCTAAAGCAGGTATATTATCCGTTAAAATTGGCAATAGTTCGTCATCACAACTTAATTTATATTTATAATAATTGTCCCCAACACGTTCATAAATTATTTTGGCTTCATCTGCTGTAGCAGGCAAATAAAAATGCCTGCCGTTTGTTTCTATTAAGCTTGCATTTGGAAATTTTAAAAAGAATAAGCGTTCACTAATTTTATTTTTACTCATGTTTTTTTACCTCTAACAAGTTGGATATTTTGGACACAAACCAATTATATCATCTGCCCGCCCACCTTCTATATTTAGAAGGGCGATTGCATGGTCTGCGTCTATTGTTGTTATAAGATTTGCGTCTATTAACGGTTTATCTATTACATTTGCATTAAAACTATAACCTTCATTCTGATTGTGTGTAAAAAAATCTGTATTTTTTTTGCTAGTTCCACTGTTGGTGCTACTGCTATATCTAACAACTTCCGTTTTTCCTGTCAATTGGTTTATAAGGTTTATAGTGTTTATATCTTCTGTTCTAAAAAAGATTTTTTGCCTGAAATTAGATAAAATTGTATCTGCAATATCTGTATTTCCTATAACGCTTCTAAAGGCGGACACCGACTGCGTGCTTATAATACCTATACATTTTGCACTGCGGGATTTGTCCCAAAAAGTTAAATCGCTAAGTCCCATTTTAGACGCCGATATAATTTCTTGGTACTCATCGCAAATAAAATAAACGTAGTGCTGTGGCAATTCTTTATTAAATTGTCTTTCCTGCAATAAATTAAAAAATCTAAGTTTTATTAAGGTATATATTACTTTGCCCGCTATTCCCCATTTTGCAAGCGGTAAATCCAGTAGCACTACATCACCATATAAAATATTTGTTAAATCGTACGGCTGTTCATTGTCGGAAAAAGTTTCAATTAGTTCTAATTCTTGGAACGGGTTTAAAATTGTGGAGAGTGTACCAGTAATGCTAGTTTGGACTTTATTATCCATTTGCAAAAACACATTATTATAATAGCTTAAATAGCCTTGTAGTTTTATTTCTTCCCTTTCCTCAAGTGTTTCATCAGTTAGAATTTTTTGTATTTCTCCATTTATTGTTTCCCTTTGGCTGTCTATAAAAATGTATCTGTACAAATAATCTAGTGTATAATATTTATTCCCTAAAAAGCTTAAAATTCCTAGCGTGTTTTTTACTAAATCCGTTGCGGACTGTATCCAAAAGCTGTCCGAAGTTGTGCCACCAGTTAAATAAAATGTAGATTGTAGAAAACTGCTTGCTTGTGCAGGTGTTAAGCCTTTTAATAAATTTGTTCTTAAATTTCCAATTCCTATAACTTTTATGCTGTCCAAAGGTCTGCCCATTTCTCGGCAAAAAGAAAAAACAGTTTCTTTAAAGTCGCTCTTTATATCAAAAATTAGACCGCCGTAACCGCCCATTGTAAGAAGCTGATATAATAGCGGGTTTATAACTCTTGTGGTTTTGCCTGCACCAATACCGCCCATTACTACTATATTTTGGCAAAGGTCATCGTCGCTTATCTCGATTATTTGGTCTGCCCATATACCAGCAGGGTGGCGTAAGTTTAATAATGTTCCTGTGCTTACGCCTAAAGTTAGGCTTATATCATGTTCTTGCTGTTGTTCTTGTGGCTGTGGCTGTTTAGCTTGCTGTTTTAAAATGTTTTTTAAATTGCCAAAAAATCCCATGTTTTACACCTCTTTATAATAATTGGGGCTATGTTATAGCCCCATGAATAAAATTTATTTGCCCAAAAATTGCTTAATTCTAAAATAAAGCAATAATAATCTAGTGCCAAAAACATTTATAATAAACATTATTATGCCGTAAAAAACTAATGCGGAAATTATGCACCCTAAAATTATGGTAAAAGCGTTATCGTTGCCGAGCTGATAGCCTAAAAAATAACGCCCTAGATTAAAAATTATACCCAATAAACATAAAACAACCGTTACAATACGCAAATAATGTCTAATTTTAAAATAAACATTGCCTGCTCTTTCTAATCTTTCCTGTTCTTTACTCAATATAATAGGTGCTTGGTTACCTTCAAAACCTCTTTTTAACATAATCTAATCATCAACCTTTCTTTATTTTTTATTTTATCCTGCAGCTATTTTAATAGCAGCAGGATTTTTGATTATTTAAAAAAGCTCCATATATTAAAGGCTTTTATTATGCCGTTAAAATACCATGTTAAATTATTATCTATTGCATTTAATTTATAGATTACAAAACCGCAAAAGCCTATGTTGACCAAAATAAATAAAATTAGCCAGAATAAAAAATTATTTACAATAGCCCTACTATTATTTAGCCCGTTTTGCAAAGAATTAAAACGCTTAATAATGCCTATTAAATAGCCGTTTATATTAGTTATAGAATTTTGAACTTCATCTTCAGCTTTTTTAGCTCCTTCAGCTATGGCTTTTTGTACTATTTTTGTTAGTGCCTCATCATTTATTTTTACGTTTGTGGTTGTGGTTTTATTATTCTTAAGGTTTTTTATTTCTTGCAAAATAATGGCGTTTTCTCGCTTTAAATCCTCATATAGTTTTAAAAAATTATCTGCTCTAGCGTCTGCCAGTTGCTGTTTTAAAAGGATATTTTCTTTTTTTAATTTTTCTAACTCATTATCATTGTTGCTGTTGTTGTTGGTGTCATCTAAAAATTTTAAATCCATTTTTTTTTTCACCTTCCTAAATAGCGTTCTTGGTCTTTATTCTTCGTTTTTTTATTAATTTCACTTACCATTTTTTTAATTTCTTTTTTAATTTCTTTTTTAATTTCTTGTTTTTGTTTTTTAGGTGCAGGCGGAGCTAGATTTTGAGCTATATTTTGGGCTTTTGCCTCAATATTTTTTTCTATTTTCATTGTTGTTGGTTCTATTTTTGGTATTTCCTTTGCTTCAAAATCAGCTTCAAGTTTTTGCATTGTCCTTTCATCAGCGGGGACATAGTTTGTATTCTGCAATTTTGCACGCTTATAACTTGCAATTTGTTCTCTAAAATCTGCACTGTTTATCTTTTTGGCAAAATTTAAAGTCTGTTTTTCTAACTTCTTTTTATCATCGGTATAAACTTCCGCTTTAAACTTAGCACGGCTAATATTTACATACAAAGCGTTTCTATTGTTGCTTTTGCCTTTGGTCGTCATATCAACAAGGCAATTCTTAACTGTCATGCCTTGTGCCTTGTAGTTCGTTACTGCGTAGGCTAAATCAAATTTTGCATATTCTTTTGGGTTAAAATAAACCATTTTACCATTATCCAAACTTACAACAATTTTATCATTTGCAACACGTTTTACAGTTCCCATAGTGCCATTATTAACTTTAGTTTTTGTATACCCTAAACCGCCTTTTATTTCTCTAAAGCACATACTATCATTGGCTAGTAGGACTATTCTATCGCCTTCATAAATTTTACGGCGTTCTTGTCTGCCCTCACTATTTTCAATTTTAAAAATATTCCCTGTTGTTAACCTTCCTTGTTCAATAAATACTTTTTGTATTTTATTATTGTAGTTTTTGCGGTCGGCATTAGTTTGGACTAAAAGCAAATTTTCTTTTAGTTCGTCCTGTTTTATATTTGTAACTTTTTTTATTATTTCGTCCTGCAATTTATCCCTGTCGGATATTTCATGATAGGATTGTTTTTGTTCCAAAATCTTATAAGTGTTTAAAGTGTTGCCCTTTACGCTCTCCCTCACGGCGTTTAAAAGCTCAATGTCTTTTTGTCGGCGTATATCTTCCATGTATGCCGTTGCCATGCCGTTATCTATTAAATTTTTCATTGGCTCGCCGGCTCCGACTGGTGGTAACTGTTGGTAATCTCCAGTTAAAACAAGTTTAGCATCTGCCTTTATACTCGCCTCAATTAGATAATTCATCATTCTATTATCTACCAGTCCCGCTTCATCAACTACCCATATTTGCTTTTTGCCCGCTGGCTTAACTTTGGATAAGTCCCAATCTTGCTTTATTCCTTCTGTAGTTTTTTGCTTAATTCCACTATCTTTTTCTAATTTATTTAAAAAACTGTGTATAGTGGTGCTTTCTATCCCGCTATCAGCTTGTAAGCCTTCGGACGCTTTACCAGTAAAACAAATACCTTTTACCTCAATGTTTTCACGGTCTGCCATTTTTTTTACTAAAGCAAAGCTGTAAGTCTTTCCTGTCCCTGCTAGTCCCTGCACGCCTATAATTCTATCTTTATTTGTAAGAATATGGTGTATGGCGTTTACTTGTTCGGGGTTCGGCGTGTAGCCTCCATTTTTACAAATTTCATCAAGCATTTTTTCGCTTTTTTCTTCTGCTAAAGCAGTTTTTATAACGCCTTTTTCTTGTTGCATTTTAGCAATTATATTATCTTCTATGTTTATATTTTTTTCTGTAGTAAAAAATTGTTTAATCGTTCCGTTTTCTAACTCTTTATTGCCTAAATTAACAAGTTTTTCATTCTCACTTATCAATTTTTCTGCTCGTTTTTCGTCGATATTTTGCAGAACGCCAGCCGACATTATACGCTTTTTTAGTTGGTCTTTTGTAAATGCAAAAGTTTCTCTTTCCATTTCCGAAATTACTTCATCAGCTATTTTTTTCTGTTCAGCTAAAAAATAATTTTTTCTTGGTTTACCTTTTAAAATTTTTACTTTTTCATTTACAAAAATTTCCTGCCTCACTTTATCATAAGTTTTATCTAGGTCAACTTGTTTTTTTGTTTTTCGAGTTTGCAAATTGGCTTTCATTGCTTCACGGCTTCCTGCTGTTCCGTCTGCTTCCATTTTTTTTAATATTTCTAAACGCCTAGAAGAATATTTTTCTATTGTTTCTCTATCAAAGCCAGCTAGTTCAAACAGTCCTTTTTTGCTATCTGTTATAGTTAGTTTATAGCCTTTAGCCTGCAAGTTTTTTGCCATTTTTTGCCTAAAAAGCAAGCCCCATTCTGTTTGCTTTTTTAAAATTTCCTTAGCATTTAAACTATACTCTTTTCCGTCTTTTTCTGTTAAATTAAAAACCACGCAATGCGTATGCAGGTCTAACTCTCCATTACGGTTTACAAAATGGTTAAATTTACCAATTAATAAATTATCTGCCTCATATTCTGTTGTTACTTTATTTTTTGTAGTTCTAAAAGTAAAACCGCCGTTTTTTTCAATTTCCTCAAGTGCTTCTTTTATTGCTTTTTGTTCTGCTTCAAGCATATCTTTTTTTGTTTCATCATCTTTAGCCATTGCCAAAGATATAGATTTTGGACAGCTAAAAGTTAAATCTATTCCTACACGTTTTTTATTATCATTTCCGCCATTTCTTTCCGTCATTTTCTTTATAAAATTGTCAAAAATTTGAGGTTCTATTTTCTTACCTTCTAAATCTAATTTTTTAGAAATAGCACCTTGCCAACTATCCAAACTAGATAAATCTTTAGTGTAATAATTATCCTTGTTATAATATGTTGTTGCCATGCCAGCAGATACTGTCTGTACTGTCATCATTTTTTATTTGCTTCTTCCTGTTGTTCAATTTTCGCAATATTTTTTGCCTTACTCAACATCTTTTTAGCTTCATCAAAATTGTTAGGCTTAAATAATTGTATTATTAATAAAATAAAATATACTAATGTGTTTATTTGCATTTCTATTTTAGATAAATTACTATCTAAAATGTTATGGGATTTAATAACATTAGTATTAACTTTTAAAATCTTATTGTTAATATCATCTAAGTTGTTTGTATTTTCTTCATTATAATTTTTTTGTTCTAACAACAATTTTCTGCAAAATTCAGCCAAACTTAAATTATTTTTTTCAGCCTCTATTTTTAATTTTTTTTCATCTTCATCTTTAAGTCTTATTGTAATTTGTCCCATTAAAATACCTCATTTTTTAAAAAACTTTGACATTCAAACTAAGCCTTTAAAATCAATATATATATATATATGAATGTCATCATTTATATATATGAATGTCGAATGACATTCGCTTTAAGCCTTTATTTTAAAGGCTTAGTCTACCCGCAAGGGTTGCGGTGGTGTGAATAAATAAAATAATAAGCTCAATCTTTAAAATCCAAAAAACTACTAAGCTTTAATAATTGCTCAAGCGTTCGCAATTCTTCAAGCTTAATATAGTTAAAACCTTATATAAATATTATACTACTTATTTATATATTTTTCATTAAAAAAAATAAGATAGATTACAATAAATATAACCTATCTTATAACTACTTTTTATTTTTTTAAGCAAATATTTTTATAGTTTTCTTCATTTAATTTCATAAATTTTTCAAAGTCTTTAATGTTAAATTTATAGCCTTCTTTTTCAAATTTTTTAGCAGAATTATAAACAGCTTTTAAAATTCTTTTTTCTTCTTCCTTCTTAACTTCATCACGCATTTTTTTGATTATAGAATTAGTCTTTTTTTGCTTTTCTTGAATAAATTCTTCTTTTTCTTCATTTGTCAAAAACTTTTTTAGTTTCGTCCTAATTTTTCCACGCTTTGTATATTTTGCCTGCTCTTCTTCACTCAATTTATTATATTCTACTTCTGTAATTTTATAAGCCATTTTTAAAAACTCCTCTCGTGTTTTTTTAAACTACTTTTATTATAAATCAATATAAAAGTATAGGCAATTAAATTTTAAAGCTCTATAAGGCTTTAAAATTTAAAAATTCAAGTTGCTAGGTCTATACTTTTTAATAAAATCCAACGCTAATTTATCAAATTCCGAATTATTAAATTTAGAATAATACTGACTGTATCTAATTTTAAATTCCTCTAAAATCTCAATATCCAAAAGTTCCCAAACCTCATCATTGATTTCTGAAAAAAAGTCAAACATATCTCGCTCTAATTTTAAATTTAAAAGCTGTAAATTAGCATTAACTTTAGGTTTATTTTTAAATTTATCAAACTCAGATTTAATAGCCTCATTAAAATATTTTTCCTTGTCAATTTCCAAAAATTTATACATATAAGGCATAAAGCCAGCCTTCCAGCTCTCATTATTTTTAGAATTAAAATTTATCACAAATTTAATAAATTCTAGCTCATCTTTAGATTTGGATTTTAAAATTGGCAAGCAAAGGCTTTTCTGTTCTTCAATCTTTAAATCAGACATCAACGGACGTTTTGGAAAGCTTTCAAAAACGGCTAAAACTTCATCATCATATTGTTGTTTTAGTTTTTCTTTTGTTAATGCTTCTTCTTTATCTTTAACTTCTGCTTCATCAGTTGTTGCAGTATTATTTAAATTTAAAATTATAGTACGTTTTGTTTTCCCTTTTATATTTACTACAAAACTACGTTTTATAAATCCACCTTGTTCAAGCTCAAAAAGTGCCGTTTGTATTGCTCTTTCTTTTAAGCCCAACAAATTAGCAATATGTAAATTGCTTGCAGTGCATTTAGCATTTTTAGAATTTATAAGACTTTTAATTTCCGCTAAAATGAACTTTTTAGTTGTATTTAAATTAAGATTTAAAATATCATCATCAATGCTGAAACCATTAAATTCAGATTTATTGAATTTAAAATTTATAGGTTTTAAAATCTTAATTACACGCTCACTATATCCGCCCATTACTTCAATAATTTTTTTATGTTTCAAACTAAAAATAATTTGTCTTACGTTAGTCTTGGTCAAATTCAATCTATTAGCAATAACAACATTATTATCTTTTAAATTATTTTTATTCGCCAAAAAATAAGCTAAAACTAGCTTTTCTGTCAATGTCAAATTTAATTCTAAAATTGACTTATGAATATAAACACCCATTTTATAACGCTCCTTCTTATTATGGAACGAAAAAAAAGCATAGCCAAAATACATAATCGGCTATGCTTCATCTTTTTTTATATAAAAATATACAAATATCTTTACAAATTTAGTCCTACTTTGTTATAATAAATTTAACAGTTATAGTTTTTCTATAACTATTTTTAATTTAAGAAATAACAAATGCAGGTTAAAAAGATTTTTGGAAGTGCCTTTTCCGATTATCTGCTTATATGAGTATGGGGATACTTATATAAGCACCTGTATTTTTATTTACTTTTTTACGTTCAAAAAAATTAATTAATTTAAGTTTAAAGTTTACATTTTAATTTGTCAATTCAAATTTTTAAAATGTCCATAAATGTCCGCTAATGTCCAAAAGTGAGGTTGATTTTAGATGCCAACTATAAAAGATATACAATCTATAGCTAAAAATAGAAGTATACAGCTACCTAAAAAAATAAGAAAAGCTAACATGATACATATATTGCAAGAAAAAGAAGGCAATAGCCCTTGCTATTCTAAACAAGAATGTACAAATAAAATTTGTTTATGGTATATAGATTGCCAAAAAGAATTTAATAAAAGTAAAAAATAAATGAGTATAGAACTTAGCTGATGAAAGCTAGGTTCTTTTTTTATAGTTTAGAAAAAGAAAAAAAGAAAAGTTCTCTCTCTTATATATCTCTCTTATATATCTCTTATATTTCTCTTGGGTGCAAAATAATAACACTTTTTTAACAAAATCCTTATTTTATAATGGTTTAGCGACACGCAAAATAATAACACTCGACACGCAAAATAATAACACTCGACACGCAAAATAATAACGACACGCAAAATAATAACACTTTTTAATGTGAATTATGGTAAAAATCCTTATTT
>ERZ772867.4352-NODE-4352-length-10686-cov-4.558179_pt1 | contig 10686 bp, 7 predicted proteins | sample MGYA00511341_ERZ772867 | MGnify/ENA primary metagenome ERZ772867 (study PRJEB29015, sample SAMEA2737707) | human gut metagenome | biome: human gut; feature: human-associated habitat; material: faeces | place: China | collected 2012 ... | reverse complement strand
CGGCGCTCATGTTCTCGGTGCCGCCGCAGACCACGATGTCGGAATCACCGGCCAGAATGGAGCGGGCGCCCTCGATCACAGACTTCATGCCGGAGCCGCACACCATACCCACGGTGTAAGCGGGCACGGAGTAGGGGATGCCGGCCTTGATGGAAACCTGACGGGCCACATTCTGGCCCTGAGCGGCAGTCAGGATGCAACCGAACATCAGCTCGTCCACATTCTCGGGAGCCACATTAGCGCGCTTCAGGGCTTCCTTCACCACGATGGCGCCCATCTCGGCGGCGGGGGTGTTCTTCAGGGAACCACCAAAAGAGCCAATGGCAGTTCTGCAGCAGTTTACGACATACAGGTCTTTCATGAATCTATTCCTCCTAATATGATAATTCGTATCTGGCATGCTTTTTTCTTAAAGCACCACCATAATAGTCAATTTTTTAACAATAGTCAACGGTCAAAACCAACAAAAACGCCCTTCAAATAGAAAATTGTTAAATGTGGCAATAACAGGCATTTCTTTTTCGTCATAACGCCCAAGCGAATTGGGCGATTTCCCGCATTATCCTGCGTTGTTCGCGTCGCCGGAAGCGTCCGTGCTGCTCATGGCACTGCGCTGCTTGGTCAGTTTACTGTAGAAGTCCGCCACACTCAGCTTGCTGTAATAGCGGCTGCTGTATTTTACCGCAGCGCTTTCCCGGCGCTGCGCCACTTCGCTGTCAAACATAGCCGTCAGCAGGGCGGAGGCGTCCACGGGCTTGCGCAGGAATACATAGTATCCGCCGTCGGTTTCCACCACATCGCTGACCTCGCCCTCGCCCAGCGCGGCAATAGCAGCAGTCAGCTCCTCGCCCAGAGTGCTGCCGGAGAAGGTCTGGCCGCCCTCGCTGGTTTCGATTGCCAGCAGTGCTGCCAGCTCCTGATACTTGCTCTCCTTGTCTCCGGCGTTCTTCAGCTGCTGGGCAAAGTCCTCCGCCTGTGCCCGGGAGGCCGCGTCGGCGCTTTCATCGCCGCTGATGGTCCAGTACAGAGGCTGCACCGTGTAATAGGCGTTCTGGCTGGCAAAGGCGGCCACCTCCTCGTCCGAGGGCCGCAGCGCGCCGCCATCGGAACAGTAGGACGCGCTCAGCCTGCTGTACAGGAAATAGGTCTCGTTGATGCGCTGGAAGCACTCCTCGCTGATGCCCATCAGCGCCAGCTGCTGGGCATAGCCCTCCTCGCCGCCGTAGTACTGCACATACTGCTCCCGCTGCTGATTCAGCGCCGCCTGATCCTCGTCCGTCAGGGTCACACCGGCGGCTTCCGCCCACTGGCGCACCACTTCGTACAGCACCACGGCGCTTTCCGCGTCGTTCATGGCGTACTGGCCATAGGTCATGGTGTCTCCCACCTTCTGGTTAAAATCCACCGTGCCGATCCGCGCCGTCAGATAGTCGCAGTCGTAGGCCAGCCAGTACAGAAACTCCTCCGCGGACACCGCCCGGTTGTTCACCATCAGCAGTGCGGCGTCGGGATGGATGCCGCTGGCCTCATAGAAAATGCCGTCGGTTCGTTTGCCGTTGGGCATGTTGCCCATGTAAGCCACGCACCCCACCAGCACGATGGACGCCAGCAGCCCGGCGCAAAAGCGGATCAGTTGTTTTTTCATGTCTCATTTCCTCCATTGTCGGGCTGCCCGCCCGTAATTTCCTCTTGTTTCAGCCTCAGGTGCTCTGTAAAGGCAGAGGCCGCCGTCAGGGCGTCCTCGCCCTCTCTCAGATGCAGGGTCATATATGGCTCCTTACCTGAATGCAGCAGCAGTCTGCTCCGATACCCCGCCATCTGGCACAGGGCAATCAGGCTGGGTGCGTGTACCCGTTCGGTAAAGCGAAACACCAGCTGCCGTCCCTTCTGGGTGATGTCGCAGATGCCTGCCTCCGCCGCCGCTGCCCGCAGCAGCGCCACCTCCAGCAGCGCCGTCACGGCCTTAGGCGGCTCTCCGAACCGATCCAGCAGTTCGTCCAGCAGCTCGCCGGAATCCTCCGCCGTGCGCACGGCGGCAATGCGGCGATACAGATCCATCCGCTGCCGGGGCTGGGGTACATATCCGTCCGGGATATAGGCCGATACGGTCAGGTCGGCTGCGCATTCCGGGCGAATCTCCGCCGCCTTGCCCTGCTGCTCCAGAACCGCGTCGCTGAGCAGCTTCAGATACATGTCGTATCCAACGCTCATCATATAGCCCGACTGTTCCGGCCCCAGCAGATTGCCTGCGCCCCGTATTTCCAGATCCCGCATGGCAATCTTGAACCCGGAGCCGAACTCCACATATTCCTTGATGGCCGTCAGGCGTTTGCTGGCCACCTCCGACAAAACCTTTACCGTCCGGAAGGTAAGATAGGCGTAGGCCCGCCGGGTGCTGCGCCCGATGCGTCCCCGAATCTGATGCAGCTGGGCAAGGCCCATCCGGTCAGCATCCTCAATAATCAGCGTGTTCACATTGGGAATGTCAATTCCCGTTTCAATGATGGTGGTGCACACCAGCACCTGCACCTCGCCGTCGGACATCTGCTGCATCACCCGGCTCAGGGCCTGCTCCGTCATTTTTCCGTGGGCCACGGCAATGGCCGTGTCCTCTCCCAGCAGCTGCCGGATGCGTCCGGCGGTGCTTTCGATGTCCTCCACCCGGTTGTGCAGATAATAGACCTGCCCGCCCCGGTTCAGCTCCCGGCGCATGGCCTCCGCCAGCAGCCCCCAGTCGTGTTCTGCCACATAGGTCTGCACCGGCTGGCGGTCCCGGGGCGGCTCCTCAATGGTGGACATGTCCCGTATGCCGGAAAGCGCCATGTTCAGCGTCCGGGGGATGGGTGTGGCGGACAGGGTCAGTGTGTCCACCTGTCTGGCCCGCTCCCGCAGCTGTTCCTTGGCAGCCACGCCGAAACGCTGCTCCTCGTCGATAATCAGCAGCCCCAGATCCTTGAAGATGACATTCTTCTGCAGCAGCTTGTGGGTGCCGATCAGCAGGTCCACCTTTCCCTGTGCCGTCCGTTCCAGAATGTCCTTTGCCTGCTTGCCGCTTCGGAACCGGCTCAACACCTCCACCGTCACCGGGAAGGAGCGGAACCGGCTCATAGCCGTTGCATAATGCTGCTGGGCCAGCACCGTGGTGGGCACCAGAATGGCGGCCTGCTTGCCGTCCAGAATGCATTTCATCACGGCCCGCAGCGCCACTTCCGTTTTGCCGTAGCCCACATCGCCGCACAGCAGCCGGTCCATGGGCCGGGGCTGCTCCATGTCGTGCTTGATTTCCTGAATGCACCGCAGCTGGTCGTCCGTTTCCGTGTAGTCAAAGGCGTCCTCAAATTCCTGCTGCCACGGGGAATCCGGCGAAAAAGCAAAGCCCTCCAGCCGCTGCCGCTGGGCATACAGGCGGATTAAACCGTCCGCCAGATCTCGCGCCGCCGCCTTGGCCCGGTGGGTGGTTTTGGCCCACTCGGTGCCGCCCAGCCGGTTCAGCCGGGTGTGTTCGCTGTCCTCGCCCCCGCCGATGTACTTGCTCACCAGATCCAGCTGGGTGGCCGGAACATACAGGCAGTCCGTCCCGGCGTAGGCGATTTTGATGTAGTCCTTTTCCACGCCGTCCACCGGCATGCGGATCATCCCCACAAACCGGCCGATGCCGTGGTGCTGGTGCACCACCAGATCCCCCGGCGTCAGATCGGTGTAGGACTGCAGCCTCTGCCGGCTCTCATCCCGGGGCTGCTTGCCCCGCCGGGGCGTCTTTCCGGCCACTTTTGCCGTCAGCTGCCCCTCGGTCAGGATGGCCAGCTTCAGCGCCGGCCATTCGCTTCCTGCGGACAGGGCACCCACCGATACCAGCACCTGTCCCCGCTTCGGCATGGCCTCCGGGGAAAAATCCACCGCTGCCGGCAGCTTTCTTTCCTGCAATAGACGCTCAAAGTTTCTGGCCCGCACCTCGCCGCCGCACAGCACCATCACCCGGTAACCGCCGGTAAGATAGTGGGTCAGATCGGTCACCGCCGTGTCCAGACTTCCGCCATAGGCCGACAGTTGCTTGGCGGCAACCTGTACCAGTGCCGTGGGTGTTACCAGATACCGGCTGGTGGGCAGACTTTCCATCTGGCACACCGGGTGGCGGCTCAGCGCGGAAACCAGCCCTGTCTCGTCCGTCTGCAGGGCGGCAAACTCTCCTGCCAGCCATCCGTTTTCCCCGGCGGCTGTCAGGTCCTCCCGCCGCTGCCACAGCCAGCCCTTCAGCCCCTCGGCCACCCGGGCGCTTTCACTGATGCATACCAGCGCGTTTTCCGCCAGATAGGAAAGGGGCGTCTCAAAATCCTCGTATACCGCCGCCATCAGCCGGTCGCTGCTGCTGTCCGCTGTGCCCTGGCGCAGGCTTTCCGCGTCCTGCTCCAGCGTCTGCACCAGTACCTCCCGGCCCGGCTTTTTCCGCAGTCTTGCCGCCGCCTTTTCCAGCTTTGCCGCTGCCTGCTCCGCGCAGCCCTCCTGCCAGCCTGGCAGCACCTCGCCTGCCGGCAGCAGCAGGGCGTGGTCAATGTTCTGCGTTCGCCGCTGGGTGCCGGGGTCAAATACCCCCAGCGAGTCGATTTCGTCGTCAAAAAACTCGCACCGCACCGGGGCCTCTGCCCCCGGCGAGAATACATCCAGAATTCCGCCCCGCAAAGCAAATTGTCCCGGCCCTTCCACCTGCTCACACCGGCTGTAGCCTGCCGCCGCCAGACGGCGGCACAGGGCCTGTATGTCATGCTGCTGGCCGGGAATAAGCTCTGTGACGGAGTCTGCCAGCACCGCCTGTGGGATGCACCGCTGGCACAGAGCGCCGGCGGTGGTTACCACGGCCTGCTCCGGCTCGTCCAGCAGCCGGTGCAGGGCTTCCAGCCGCTGATAGGCCCATTGGCGGCTCTGCACCGCACCGGGCCGCAGGGAAAGCTCCCGCCCCGGCAGCAGCAGGGGGCGCTGCCCCGTCAGGGCCTCCAGATCGCCTGCCAGCCGCTTGCACTCGCCCTCGTCGCTGCACACAGCCACAAGAGGGCGCTTCATCGCGCCGCCCAGCGCCGCTGCGCATAAGCTGCGGTGCACAGGCCCAAGCCCTGTCACCAGTGCGCAGCCCTTCCCGCCGGAAAGCTCCTGCTGCACATGCTGCATTTCGGGAAGCAGCAGTATTTCCTCCAGTATTCGTTTCAAACAGCTGCCTCCTCTCCATTCTATATCCTATTCGCCGAACCTTTAAATTTCCTGAAATCCTGAGAAAATCTGTGACCACCGAGAAGAATGCTTTGTCCGTCAGGCTGCGCACTTCTTCCGCCGTCTGCCAGACCGTGTGTCTGTTCCGGCGCCCGCATGCACAGTCGGCTGCCCATCGGGCCGCGCACTTTTTCCGCTACCCGCCTGACCGGCCACCCATTCGCCAAGCGCCTGCTCCTTGCTCCGGCCAATCAGTTGAATCGGTTCATGGCCCGTTCCAGTCCCTGCTCCAGCACCACCGGGATAGCCTCTGCCGCCCGGTCGATGGCCTGCTGCAGCACCTTGGCATCCTCACCTGACACCTTGCCGATTACCCAGTCCACCATGTCGTGTTCCGGCGCACCCACGCCCACCTTGATTCGCGGGAAGTGGTCGCTGCCCAGATGCTGGATGATGTTTTTCAGCCCATTGTGTCCTCCGGCAGAGCCGCCTGCCCGCAGCCGCAGCTTCCCGGCGGGCAGGGACACATCGTCTGATATTACCAGCACCCGCTCCGGCGGAATTTTGTAAAACCGGGCTGCCTCCCCCGCACTCTCGCCGGATAGATTCATATAGGTCTGGGGCTTCATAAGCAGCACCTTTTCGCCGCTGCCGGTTTTCCACTCTGCCGTCCATGCCTTAAAGCGCAGCTTGCTGAAACGAAGTCCTTCCTTTTCAGCAAAACGGTCTATGGTCTGAAACCCCATGTTGTGCCGGGTGTCCTCATATTTTGATCCCGGGTTTCCCAGCCCGACTATCAGCCAGGTAAAGCCCCCGGAGCGTTGTTTTCCAAATAGCATGGTTCTGTTCCTCCTGCTGTGGTTCTGTTCTGCTTTTGTGAAGGCCGTTTCATCCCTCCCGGCGTCTTCGGCATCTTCGCCGCGTACCTGAAAATGGTTTCCGTATCCTCCTGCACTGAGCCGTTTTCTGCCCTGTGCAGGGCACTGGCCCTCCTCTGCGGGGCTTTGGCGTTCCTCGGCGGAAGGACAGAAATAGCCGGGTGAAAAGTCTCACCCGGCTATTATAGCACACTTTTGCGCCCTGTAACAGGGCTGTTTTCAATTTCCGGAGATCAGTTGAACAGCTTGGCGATAGAAATCTCCTGATAAATGCGCTCAATGGCCTCTGCAAACATAGGCGCAACAGACAGATACTTGACTTTGTCGCTGTCTTCACCAAATGTGGTGGGCAGAGTGTTCAGCAGAGCCAACTCCTGAATGGGGCTGGCGTTGATGCGCTCGATAGCGGGGCCGTCCAGCAGGCCGTGGGACGCGCAGGCATACACATTCCGCGCGCCGCCCACCTCAACAATGGCGCGGGCTGCATTGCACAGGGAACCGGCGGTATCCACCATGTCGTCAAAGAGGATGCAGTCCTTGCCGGCCACATCGCCGATTACATTCATTACCTCGCACTGATTGGCCTTCTGGCGGCGCTTGTCCACGATGGCAAGGCCCATGTGCAGCTTCTGGGCGAAGGTGCGGCTGCGGGCCACGCTGCCCACATCGGGAGAGACGACTACCATATCCTCCACGGCACTGCCGAACTTCTTGGCATAGTAGTCAACAAAAACAGGATTGCCCAGCAGGTTGTCCACAGGAATATCAAAGAAGCCCTGAATCTGGGCGGCGTGCAGGTCCATGGTCAGCACACGGTCAGCCCCGGCGGCGGTAATCATGTTAGCCACCAGCTTGGCGGAAATGGGGTCGCGGCTCTTGGCCTTGCGGTCCTGCCGGGCATAGCCGAAGTAAGGTACCACGGCGGTGACGCGGCCGGCGGAGGCACGCTTGCAGGCGTCGATCATGATGAGCAGCTCCATCAGGCTGTCGTTGACGGGCTTGCAGGTGGAGTTGATGAGGAAAACATCGCTGCCGCGGACAGTCTCATACAGGGAGACGGACGCTTCGCCATCAGCAAAATGCGTAACCTCGGACTCGCCCAGCTTTGTTCCGATGATCTTGCAGATCTCCTGCGCCAGAACGGGGTTGGAATTGCCGGTGAAGATTTTAATGTCCTTGCCATGAGAAATCATTTTGAAACACACTCACTTTCTATCATTTTCGAAAAATTTCTCTTTGGGTTGGTATATATGAGACAGCCAATGGCTGATACTCAACAGGGGAAAGAAAAGCCGCCAAGCGCCTGAAGACCACCCCATCCGATTTTTCGGGACAGGGCGGACAGCGCATCAGCGGCTATGGCATATGGGCACACTGGCGGAAAAACACAGTAGATGACAATAAAAACCCACCGGAAAGGCCCCCTTTCAAATAATCATGCAAACACAGAAGACGGCGGCGGGAAACATCGCAGCCAACTCCTCTTAATCTGTATTATAACAGCATTTAACAGAAAATCCAGTGTTTTGCAAAAAAATCCTTATAAAATTTTTGCTTACCGAAACAGGTGAAGAAAAGCCGAGAATACTATAGGGAAAATTGCCAAAAAGTTGGTCGATTGAACTATTCAAAGAAATGAAAAAATATATTTGAAAGAAAAAATTGCGATTTATCCGATTTTGCAGTTGAATTTTCCTGCCGATTGCATTACAATAGGCGAAGTTGTTTGAACAGAACCCTGAAAAGGAGGCGGCGGCTGTGCTGCATATTGTATTGGTGGAGCCGGAGATTCCTCAGAACTGCGGCAACATTGCCCGCACCTGCGCCGCCACCGGCAGCAGCCTGCATCTGATCCGGCCGCTGGGCTTTGATATTTCCGACCGGGCCGTGAAGCGGGCGGGACTGGACTACTGGCATCTGGTGTCTGTGACGGATTATGAGAATCTGGACGACTTTTTCAGCCGCCACCCGGAAGCGGCGGAGGACCTTTGGCTTGCTACGACCAAGGCGCCGCAGAGCTACGAACAGGCCCGGTTTTCAAAGGATAGCTGGCTGTTTTTCGGGAAAGAGACGGCAGGCCTCCCGCTTTGGCTGCGGGAAAAATACCGGGATCGGTGCATCCGCCTGCCCATGCGGCAGGAGGCCAGAAGCCTGAATCTGTCAAACTCCGTGGCGATTCTGACCTATGAGGCGCTACGGCAGAATGGATTTCCCGGGTTGAGGGACACCGGCAAAATGGCCCGGGAGAGATGAACCGGGCAGGATTAAAAGCGTTGTTATTTTCATGAAGGAGATGAGCCTGTATGAATTACAATAAGAAGACCATTCAGGATGTGGATGTGGCGGGGAAAAAGATCCTGCTGCGCTGCGATTTTAATGTGCCGCAGGACAAGAAAACCGGCGAGATTACCAGCGACAAGCGGATTGTGGCGGCACTGCCCACCATCCGGTATCTGCTGGAGCGGGGTGCGGCGGTGATTGCCTGCTCCCATCTGGGAAAGCCCAAGGGCCAGTGGAAGGAAGAACTGTCTCTGGCTCCGGTGGCCAAGCGCCTGAGCGAGCTGCTGGGGCAGGAGGTTATTTTTGCCCGGGATATAGTCGGCGAGGACGCCAAAAACAAGGCGGCCGCCCTGCAGCACGGCCAGATTATGCTGCTGGAGAACCTGCGGTTTGACCCCCGTGAGGAGAAAAACGATCCTGCCTTTGCCGAAGAGCTGGCCTCTATGGCAGAGCTGTATGTGTCCGACGCATTCGGCACGGTGCACCGTCCCCACGCGTCTACGGCCGGTGTGGCGGCATTTCTGCCGGCTGTTTCCGGGCTGCTGGTGGCCAAGGAACTGGAGATTATGGGCGGCGCGCTGGAAAATCCCAAGCGGCCCTTTGTGGCGGTGCTGGGCGGCGCCAAGGTTTCCGACAAGATCAATGTAATCAACAACCTGCTGGACAAGGCAGACACCATTATTATCGGCGGCGGCATGGCCTATACCTTTGCCAAGGCGCAGGGTGGCTCCATCGGCAAGAGCCTGTGCGAGGATGACAAGCTGGACTATGCGCTGGAGATGATCCAGAAGGCCAAGGACAAGGGCGTGAAGCTGCTGCTGCCCACCGACACCGTGGCGGCAGCGGAGTTTTCGGCAGATGCCGAGAGCCGGGTTGTGCCTACCCGGGCCATCCCCGATGACATGGAGGGCCTGGACATCGGGCCGGAGACCACCAAAGCCTTCTGCGACGCGGTGCGCGGCGCCGGCACGGTGGTGTGGAACGGACCTATGGGTGTGTTTGAATTCGACAAGTTTGCCGTTGGTACCCGGGCCATGGCGCAGGCGCTGGCCGACAGCGGCGCTGTGACCATTGTGGGCGGCGGCGACAGCGCGGCGGCCGTGGAGCAGATGGGCTTTGCCGACAAGATTACCCACATTTCTACCGGCGGCGGCGCCTCTCTGGAGTTCCTGGAGGGCCGGGAGCTGCCGGGCGTTGCCTGCCTGCTGGACAAATAAGTCAGGCGGGGAAAAGTAAGATAATCCCGGTGCTTTGCCGAGAGTATATATTGTATATGTAAAGGAAAGAGGAGTAAGAATAGCTATGAATCGCAGATACCGCAAGACCATCATCGCCGGAAACTGGAAGATGAACAAGACTGCCACCGAGACCAAGAAGTTTGCCGAGGAGCTGAAAAGCCTGATGCCCAAGGCAAAATGGTGTGATGTGGTGGTGTGCGTGCCCGCTGTGAATATCCCTGCCGCCATCAAGGCGTTTAAAGACCTGCGCATTTCCGTGGGCGCGGAGAATCTGTTTTATGAGAAGTCCGGCGCCTATACCGGCGAGGTTTCCGCCGACATGCTGAAGGATCTGGGCGTGAAGTATGTCATCATCGGTCACTCCGAGCGCCGCCAGTATTTCGGCGAGACGGATTTCACCGTGAACAAGAAGGTACTGGCCGCTCTGGAAGCGGGACTGCATCCCATTATCTGCGTGGGCGAGAGTCTGGAGCAGCGTGAACTGGGCATCACCATGGAGCTGATTGCCCTGCAGGTAAAGAGCGCTCTGGCCGGCGTGCCCGCCGAGAAGGTGCGCAAGTGCGTAATCGCCTATGAGCCGATCTGGGCAATCGGCACGGGCCGCACCGCTACCGCCGAGCAGGCTGCAGAGGTATGCACCTTTATCCGTGCCACTATCCGCCACCTGTATGGCGCGCGCATCGCCCGCTCCGTTACCGTGCAGTACGGCGGCTCCATGAAGCCCTCCAACGCGGCAGAACTGCTGAACCAGCCCGACATCGACGGCGGCCTGATCGGCGGCGCGGCCCTGAAGGCGGACCAGTTTGTGGAGATTATCAACGCCGCCAATCAGGAGTGATTTCCGGCTCTGCAAGAAAAGAGGAAAAGAATGAATAAGACGCCTACTACTTTGATCATTATGGACGGCTTCGGCATGGCGCCTGCCAGCGACTATAACGCTGTGACGCTGGCCAACACCCCGGTGCTGGACCGGCTGTTTGCCGAAAATGCCCATACGACCCTATCAGCCTCCGGGCTGGATGTGGGCCTGCCCGATGGGCAGATGGGCAACAGCGAGGTGGGCCACACCAACATCGGCGGCGGCCGGGTGG